>ERZ772766.193-NODE-193-length-36880-cov-12.805784_pt1 | contig 36880 bp, 29 predicted proteins | sample MGYA00511379_ERZ772766 | MGnify/ENA primary metagenome ERZ772766 (study PRJEB29015, sample SAMEA2737895) | human oral metagenome | biome: human oral; feature: human-associated habitat; material: dental | place: China | collected 2116 ... | reverse complement strand
TTGTTTCATTTGTATTTCTCCTTGTAAATATAACACTAAATCAAAGTGTTGTCAAATTTAAGTAAAAGAATCAATGACTTGATAAAATTTTATTACTTTTCATAAAAAAAGACACCCCCACAATAATTTGTGGGGGTGTCTTCGGGGGTGTTTCTAACGAAACTTCCCATTTTTTTGAATCGCCTTAACTCAACGAAAAGGCTTTAATACTAGGCTTTCAGTCCCAAGCAATCAATAAATGATTATTTAAGAGTAACTGAAGCGTCGTTGCTTTAGTTGTTTTCACACAGCTATTTTTTACTTGGTTTCTTTACTTGGCGGGATTGTGGCGGGATTTGCAGTTAGTCCGAACTTTCCTAACACCTCTGTTATTTCAGCACCGCCAGTAACAACCTGTCTATCATAGAAATGAGAATAGGTGTTTAGTGTTGTAGCTTTGTCCGTTCTTCCTGAGCGAGCCGAGACATACAAAACATCTTTTTTTAGAACGTTTATCATAAATGAATCATGACTATGACGTAGACCTTTCCCAGTAATAACTGGAACCTTAGCCACTAGTGCATGCCTTTTTAACATTCGACTTAAGGTAGACTTGTTCATTGGAGAGTTAAACCGTGCTAATACGAAATTATCTTCTCTATTATACACTTGTACCGTTCTCCAATTTTGCAACACTTTAACAGTTTCGTCATCTATTTCTAAGAAACGCATTCCTGCCCTAGTTTTTGTCTGCTCTTTTCGAACGTATTTCCCATTTCCTTGATATTCTAAGGTAGACTGAATATGAATAACCTTATTTTTAAGATCTATGTCTGACCACTTTAAACTAAGACCCTCAGAGACTCGCATCCCAGTCATAAAGTAAAGCCAGATAGCTGTATAAAACTGTCTTTCCTCATAAACTGTCTGATCAAAAGTTTTTAATACCTTATCAAGTTCCTCTACAGTCCAAAATTCAGTTTTTGATTTTTCTCCTTTAGGGTTGTCTAATTTTCTACAAGGATTATTCTCGATGTATTCCAAGCGTTCTGCATAATTTAAGCACTTCTTCAGTTTACACCAGAGTCCTTTTGCATAGTTTGGAGAGTAGTCCTCGATTAAAGATAATCTAAAATCTTCGCATTCCCGAACATTGATTTCAGACAATTTCTTGTCAGCAAAAACTTCAATGAAAGTCTTATACTGAGGGAAAGCTGTTTGATAGGTTACGGACTGAACTGTTTTCTTATAATAGGGCAAAAAAACATCTTCCATAAATTTGGAAAATGGAATATCTAATTGTGGTCTTTTTGAACTAGCACTAGCTATTTTAGCATTGTATTCAGTTCTTATCCTACAAACTTCATCAAAGGCTTGCTTTTCGGTTTTGAAATCAATTCCAAATTGATCCTTATAAGATTTGACCCTAAACCGCTTTCGATCTCCTGTAGAAGGGTCTACACTGAATTCAACCTCATAGTAAATTTTTCCTTTCTTATTTCGACTTACGCATTTATATTTTTTACTCATTTTGTTCCTTTCTTTCAGAAAGCAACTTAAAGCCGAGTAGTTCTTCTACAATATACGTAGGAGCTAAATTAAGACGAGAATTATCAAATGGTGATTTACTTAATTCTACCACATTATTTGATAAAGCTCTAGATTCTTCAAATTGTTGAACAGCAATTAACTTTGCTTGTCTTATAATATCCCTTGCTGTATGCTCAGGAAAACCTAATTTCATTAATTCAGTATGATTTATTGTTTGCATCATCTCTTCTTTCTACTTCCTAATTACATAGATTTAAATTTTTTGATAAAGTTGAGAACGATTCAACTAGTTGGTTCGTTAACCACAAGGCTTAAACTATTTTTCCTTAAAATAATTGTACATTGCATAATAGTCGAATTCCATCTTAACACCGGTTCTTCCATTACGATTTTTTAAAACTACTAACTCAATTTCTCTAGGATTTCTTGATTTCGCTTCATTAACGTCAAAGCTATCTCGACCAGTCCCCTTAAGTTGAAGTCCAATCAAAACATCGCTAGAATACTCGATAGCACCGCTCTCCTTGAAGGACTGCATACTGACAATAGATTTGTAGTTTTCTCTATTGAAAGAAGAGATCACAATTAATGGAGTTTTAAAGTCTCGACTAATCCTTTTCAATTCTATTACCGATCTGTCTGTGTTCTGTTTTTCAGTAAATCGTTCATCCACTGGGTATAGAATCTGTAAGTAATCAATAATAACAACCGGTACTTTTCCAGTGTATTTGATATGCTTTTCCACATCACTTCGAATTTTTTTCACACCAATAAGTCCAGTACCTTCGACAATGTAAATATTTTTGCAGTATTGCGAGTAATTTTCTCCAGCTTTTTTAATCAAATCAATCTCTGGGTTGCTGTAACCTGAATATCTACTCCCCTCAGTAATTCCTCGTGCTGTTTTTGCATTTCTGACATCACTATTAGAGGCAATAGATTCGATAACCGTGTGACGACTAATACTTTTACTAATTATTTCCCATCTAGACATTTCAATACTAAAAATCAAAACATCAGTTCCCTGTGCTGCAATTTGATCAGCAATCTGAGTTACAAATGTTGTCTTACCAAGAGAGGAAATTGCACCAACACAATATAAGCCTTCGTAAAGACCACCTTCTAATAGGTCATCTAAACCTTCAAAATTTGTTTTAATACATGAATTATTAGAACCATTCTTAATATCATTAAAAAACTTCGGAAGATGAATAGCTGTTGAATATTCAAGATACTGCTCTTTTTCACTTTTGGTTTGATTGATTGCATTTTCCACCATTTTTTTTAATACTCCTTTATTTTTCACTAACATATCGTTAGGATCTTTTACATCATCAATAGTTAATTTGCTAGAAATAAATTTAATTTTCTTACTTCTAAATTGCTCTGCTAATTTTAGTTCAGCCTCTCTCCCCTTTTCATCTTGATCCAATGAGAGAATGAATGAACGATCAATTTTTAGATCAGAAATAAGATTAATTAATTTATTTATATTTCCAATGCTCCCAAGTCCTACTGCCTTTCCACCAACTTCAACGATACTCATGACATCAATTTCGCCTTCCACAATAAAAATTGGATCCGTAGATTTTTTGAAGAGTTCACTTTTATTAAAAAGATCGCTTCCCCCCACTTTCTGTTTGATATAGCTCAATTGAGGTCCAGGTACAATTTCTCTTGTATCACGAGCAAAATAACAACTTTCACTTAAAGGAATAATTAACCGAGGTGTTTCAGGAACATTAGGATTAGTCACATGGGGATGCTTCCATTTTTTTACGTAGCCAACTTTAAACCGTTGGACTGTTGAAAAACTCAACCCTCGTTTAAGAAAATAGTCAGTTTCACAAAGATGCTTTATTGCCTCATTATAAAAACTTGAATAATTATCTTTTTTCTCTTCTTCCTTTAAAGGAAAAACAGCATTGGAATTCAAATATTCAGTTCTCTGGTTCTTGAATTCATCACATTCAGTTGATAGATTAAACAACTCTCTGACACACTTCAATTGATCCTTAAATTTATCAATTCCTTCTACATAGCCGATAAGATCAAAGATATCTCCACCTCTATCACAAGAGAAACACTTCCATTGAGTTTCAGCGTAAATATGAAAAGCTCCAGTTCTATTTCGACCTTCACCACTGTGGCAGAGGGGGCAAATATATGCTCCCTTACCACCTTTACGACTTTGTTCAGAGATTTGTTCAATGTATGCTTTCAAATAAGATTTTTCTTCTTCAAACATATTTGTACTCCTTTTTTCATTTCCAGTAAAAAAATAAAATCCGGATTTTTTTCTTTACAGGCAAAATTATATCATTGCCTTCAATACGAAAATTGAAGGCATATGATGCTTATTAATATTATTAGTATTGAAAATCAGAGATGCTAAAAAATCAGTTATACCAAGGGTGAAAAATTTTTTTACAAAATCAACATACCCCAATTTCTAATTCAACATACCCCAATTTCTAATTTAACATACCCTATCCATAAATCCTGATTTAATCGAAGCAAATCGATAAATCAGTGAATTTAAATCCCTGAAACCTTAAAATGAATCCTATATTTTTGAAATTCAAAAAATGATTTCATTTCTAACTGTTTATCTGATAAACGTTCACAATTTGGATTACTGTATTCCCAACTAACAAGGATTTTATCATCGACTAGTTTATTAAGTGAATTATCAAGGCTCTCCTCAATTCTTGAACGCCATCCACCTTTTTTCAATCTAACTTCTTCTATTGCAGGAATTTTAGGACATACATTCAATAGAGCTTCAACTGATATGACTTCATGAATTTTTTTCTTTCTATTATTATTGATACTTTGATGATAGACTAGTTTCTTTGCTAAAGAATAAACATTTTTACTACGTTCATCAATTTTAAAAAGTCTGAGAGGGAAATTTGTCACATAAGAAGTAATTAAATATCTAACGAATTTTTCAGTCAATTGAACTGTATAAATTCCATTTTTACATTTGAATTCCTCAATCAGTTTCATATCTTTGAATTCTTTGATTTCCGATTTTCTCTTTTCTGCGGTACTAATAGAAAGATCGTTTAGCAAGCTTAATGCCTCTTCAATGATACGACGTACATTTTTCTTCGTTGAAGTACTTTTTGGATTATTTTTCCCCATCAGTTCTGCATACTGTTTAATTGAAAATTCAACAAAGCAGTCAACAGCCTCTTCTTCACTTAGTTCATATTGATTCTTCTTCCCTACAAGCAAAATTAATAAATCTAACATCTTCAAAACTCGGAGTTTGAAATAATCTTTGTTAGCGTCAAAGTTTTCAATATGAATCGTACCAGTCCCTAAATGAATCGAAGTTCGATTAGTGAACGGATCCCTCACTTTGTCAACTGTTTTCAAATTAACAGAAGGTAGCAAATTCAAAGTCGGTGTATTTAAAATCTTCTCGATTTTCTTGTTTTTATCTACAGGCATTATATAACCTCTTTTTTTATTTATTTGAAAAGATTATTGAGGGCACAAAAAAAAGAGCTGTTAGCTTGTTTGCTAACAACTCTATCGCACTCAATTATTTTTTCTTTTCATATATAGTCTGCCATTTTTTGATAAAAATAAAAAAAGCAAAATCAAAAAAAGTCACCATTTTAACTTTTCAAATATCAAAAATCGCTCCGTTTTATACTAAAATTTAAAAAGGACACTTTACAAAGTGCCCTTTAAAATAACGGAAATAGTGTAATTTTAAGGATGATAATACATATTATTAGATCTTCCATATAGGATTTAAATTTTTTTATTTCACCCCTAGGAAATGGTCTGCTACCAGGAAGGTCTTCTTGTAATCCAATTCCTTGATTGGAGCTCCCATTTCTGCCACAACACCAGGGCCAATAAGGTCAATTGAAGGTACAAAAATAATTGCCATTGTTCGTCTCATTTTGTTATATCATTCTTTCATTTAAAACACCACAAGTTCATCTAAAAACGGAAGGTAGAAGCTTTTCTACCCTTGTTTTCTCCTATAAATCCAAGAAATCCAAACGAGGGGTTTGACCGAAGAAATCAGAGATTTCCTTCAACTCCTGGTCAGTGATTTCCTGCTTGATAAGGCCACCTTGGGCTCCCACTTGAGAGAAAATCATGGCAGCCTTTTCGATAACTTCGACCAGGCCGTAGGTTTCGTCTAGGGAAATACCAGAGGCGAAGAGGCCGTGGTGGGGCCAAAGTACAGCCTGGAATTCTGCCATTTTGGCTGCTGTGGCTTTGCCAATTTCATTGGTACCTGGTGTCATATAAGGAATTACGCCCAAACCTTCTGGGAAGACAACGATAGATTCAGCCTGCATTTTCCATAGAATGCGAGACAGGTGACGCTCACTTAATTCTTGAGTAAAACTCATTGCTATCAGATTAGTTGGGTGACAATGAAAGATAACCCGTTGTTCTGGATTGATTTTCAGGCGTTCGATATGGCTGAGCAGGTGGCTGGGAAATTCTGAAGTCGGCTTTCCGCCGTCTTCAAAGCCCCAAACAATATCATAGCTCTGCCCATCTTCCGAAACTTTAACCAAGCCCAAATCTAGGGTCGGACGATCATAGATATTACGGAAGAAGCGACCGGTACCAGTCACTAGATAATAGTCACCTGCGAGGGCACTGGCATTAAAACCAAGTTCATACGTAGCCTTAACACCTGCTATATCATCATAGCTTTCTACTTCTTCTGCCAAGAGACGATAGGAAACATTACCGCCATTACGCTCATCCCAATAACGGAGATAGGACTCACGCGTCACTTCGCGCATATTTTTTACATAGGGTGAATCTATAAATTTTGTCATTATGGGTACCAGAATGGAAACCACTCTTTTTCCTTTCTAAATCTTCAAAGATTAAGCTCGTTCTGCCAAAACTTTCTCTTCGTAAGCACGCACTTCCGTCAACCAGTCCAAACCAACTGGGACACCATTTTGCAAACAGAAATAATTCCAAACATCACTATAAGGGAAATCCTTCAATTCTTCTGTGTAGACCAGGCGAGATGTGAAATCAAACTTGTTTTCCATTTCCTTCAATTGGTCTGTTGGTTCAAGCATGGCCTTGAGCAAAGCTTTTTGGATATTGCGGGTTCCGATTACCCAAGCAGCAACTCGGTTAATGGTAGCATCAAAGAAATCCAAGCCGATAGCAGTTTTTCCTAACAGGTCATTACGGACCAATTCCTTGGCAATATCCTGCAATTCATCATCCATAATGACAACGTGGTCAGAATCCCAACGAACTGGACGAGAAACGTGGAGCATTAGCCCCTTACCGAATAGCGCCAGTGAAGAAAGTTTATTTGAAATGACTTCTGTTGGGTGGAAATGACCAGCGTCCAATAGGATAGTCTTATTGCGTGTTAGGCCATAACCCATATAAAATTCATGGGAACCAACGGTATAAGCTTCTGCACCTAAACCGAAGAGCTTGCTTTCAACAGCATCCACATTGTATTTCTCGTCGATTTCTTCTGCGAAGATTTCATCCAGTGATTCCATCAGGCGGCGACGTGGGGTCAGCCGGTCAACTGGATTGTCCTTGAAACCGTCTGGTACCCAGAAGTTGGTATAGCAGGTTTGGCCCAATTCACGACCGAAATATTCTGCAATTTTACGGCTACGTTTACCATGTTCAATCCAGTAATCACGCACTTCCTTATCTGGGTGAGAAAGGGTGAAACCATCCTTCATCATTGGGTGGGAGAAGAAGGTTGGATTGAAGTCCAGGCCAAGGCCTTGTTCCTTAGCCCAGGTCACCCATTTTTCAAAATGTTTTGGTTCAACTTCATTGAGGTCAACCTGCTCATCTGTATCCAGATAGATAGCGTGGAGGTTGAGTTTGTGTTTCCCAGGAATGAGGGAATAGGCCTTTTCTAAATCAGTCCGAAGTTGTTCAGGATTGGTCGCTGCACCTGGATAGTTACCAGTAGACATAATCCCACCAGTCAGATCCCCTTCTGGGTTTAAGAAACCTTTTACATCATCCCCCTGCCAGCAGTGCATAGAAATTTTGACTTTCTGTAATTTTGCTAAGGCAGCATCTGTATCCACGCCCAAAGCAGCGTAGCGTTTTTTAGCAACTTCATAAGCCTGAATCACTTGTTCCTTGTTTGTCATCTGTTTTTCTCCTTTAATTAAATACTTTAGCTCGATAGGCCGCTAGAAGTTGGTCTCCCTGTCTAGCCTGAGGTTCAAAGCGTATGAGTTCTTGATTGCTTTCCAACCATTGCCGAGCTTCTTTGAGGTCGGCTAGTTCCTTGCTAGCAATCATTTGAATCATAATGTTACCTAGGGCAGTACCTTCGCCAGGTCCAGCAATGACTGGCTTGCCAATCAGGTCTGCTGTTAATTGATTGAGCAAGGCAACATTGCTGCCACCTCCAACAATATGAAGAACCTGCAAATCTCGTCCAGTCAGGCTTTTCAGATTTTCCCATTCATGGGCGTAGGCCATGGCCAGGTTGGAATAGACAGCCATAGTCAATTCACCAACTGTTCCTGGAACAGCCTGCCCTGTTTCCTGGCAGTAGGCCTGGATTTCTGCAATCATATTGTCTGGATTGGTAAAGCGGTCATCATTGAGGTTGATAAACTGCAAGAAAGGTTCTACCTGGCTGGCCTGCTCTGCCATTTCCACAAAGGAATAGGCATAATCAAGATTACGGGCGATTTCCTGGACCGTCCACATCCCTGTGATATTTTTAAGAAAACGATAGGTCTGGTAGACGCCCCACTCATTGGTGTAGTTAGCGTCAAAGGCAGCATCACTCGTCAAGGGCTGACTATTTTCGACTCCAATCAGGGACCAGGTCCCGCTGGAAATGTAGGCCCAATCCTCGGTGGTCGCTGGTACTCCTACTACTGCTGAGGCTGTATCATGGGTAGCAACCGCCACAACCTGGGCCTGGGGTAGGTCATAGACTTGATAGAGATCTGACCGAATCGGTCCCAAAATTTGCCCCGTTTCCAGAAGTTCTGGCAATAGCTGGCGTTCCACACCTGCTACCTCTAGCAAGTCGGCATCATAGTCCCGATTGTGAATATTTAGATACTGGGTGGTGGATACATTGCTCACCTCTCCAACCTTTTTCCCAGTCAGGACATAGGCAAGGTAGTCTGGAATCAGAAGCAGGTCGGTAGCCTGAGCCAACTTTTCCTTATCTTCCACAAAAAGTTGGTAGAGTGTATTGAAATTAAGGAATTGAATCCCTGTTTTCCGATAGACTTCTTCTTTAGCTACCTTCTGGAAAAATACTTCCATAGCTCCCTGGGTCCGGCTGTCACGATAGGCAATTGGTTCTTCTAGGAGTTTTCCATCCTGGTCTAACAGGACATAGTCAACAGCCCAGGTATCAATCCCGATAGTTGCCTCTGTGACACCTGCCTGCTTGGCCTTGCTCAGACCGGTCAGAATTTCTTCTACCAGGAAAGAAATATTCCAGCGGTCGTGACCATTTTTAAAGGAAAAACCATTCTTAAAGCGGTGAATTTCCTTGAGTTCTAGGCCTTGGCTGGTATCTGCTAGAATAACCCGCCCACTTGAGGCACCAATATCAATTGCAAGATGATAGGTCATTTGTCGCCCCCTCTTTCTTATATTATTTCAAATCAATCTGTATTAATTAATTTGTTTCTCTGTTTTCGCTTACAATACTATTTAATCAAATTTCTTTTTATGGTACAATGTCAGTAGTTTATTCAAATCGTATCAAATTTACAGGAGGTGTTATATGGGACTTTTAGACTTACTTTTAGAGGAAAATGACCACGAAAAAGAACAGAAAAAACGAGGTTTTGTCCCCGATTATCAATTGACCCACGGACAACAAGACACGCCCAGCCTGCCTGCTCATCTATTTTTCCAAAACAAGGACATCTTTATGAGTAAGCATAGTCGTTATGCCTCATACCCCGAGCATAGTCACCAGTTTTTGGAGCTAAACTATGTCTACCGCGGAACCTGCCGACAGAATATTAATGGCGAGGAGATAACCCTGGTCCAGGGGGATATCCTGCTTATGGATAAGGGCAGCCGTCACGCGATCTCCTGCCTGAGCGAGGATGATATTCTAATCAACATCCTCTTCCAGGACACTCAAGTTTCAATTGATTGGTTGGGACAATTACAGAGCGAAAACAGTTTACTTTATTGTCTACTATTGAATAACCAGACTCGTCAGCAGGCTAATTATCTGATTTTTCCAGCACGAGACAACCAACATATCCAGACCATTCTAGAACAAATGATGACTGAATACTTCCTGCCCCAGAGTTTTTCAGAAATTATGCTAAGCCATTATCTACAGATTCTCTTTTACGAATTATCCCGCAACCTATCGGACTTGACCCAGCAGGAATTTCTGCAGGATGATAGTCCTTACCTGCAGGCCCTACGCCTGATTGACCGCGACTATTCGGATTTAACCCTGCAAAAACTAGCTGACCGGCTCAGCTTTAACAAAAACTACCTCAGCAACCTAATCAAAGATAAATCCGGCCAGACCTTTACCCAGCTAGTCACCCAGAAAAAACTTCTCAAGGCACAACTCCTACTTCAATCCACACGTCTGCCCATTCAGGAAATTTCCCTGCAAGTCGGATTTTCTAATAAAACGTACTTTTATAAGCACTATAAGAAGATGTTTGGTTACGGTCCGAGGGAAGAGAGGAAAGTAAGAGTTTGATCTATTATTTCCTCTCTAGCACTGGTAATCGACATTTTAACAGAATTTAAGATTTCTATAATTTTCTCTAACTTTCTAACATAACCATGATATTCTTCAAGTTTAATATCTAATACCTTGCCATTGGCCTTTATCCCTTCTTCAACTTTACTTATTTTTATCATTGGTGTCATATTGTTTCTAGCATAATCATAGTGTGAGACCTCCTACTTTCACCATCCCTATTATCCAAGTTAATCAATACTTCAGCCATCTTGTTCAAGAGCGTTCAACAGCTTTTGTACGACAAAAGTCCAATCTCAGGCAAAGCCCTTCTTTTTCTTCTAGAGTAGGTTGTGCAATTAAGTTTTTAACACTTGTCATTTTATTTCTCCTTTAAATCACAAAAACTCCACATCGGAAGATGCGGAGCATTTTTTAGTCACCAGTGATTTTTTATAGATATAAATGTTCTTAATTGTGATTATCTTCTGAATGGTCACGAATCAAGGCTTTCATGGCTTTGATATCTTCATAGTGCTTTTCAACTGGATTGAAACGTAGACAAACCAACATAATCAATCCAGTTATGATTGGTCCGCCAAATCGCATAAAGTTAAGGATAAAGAGTGTTGCTTCATTTTGTTGACCAACTGCACCAGCAACATAACCGACTAAACCAAGAAGGAAAAGCGGAAGGGAATTGCTGACAGTATTCCCACATTTTTGGGCAAATCCTTTAATAGATGAAATTACACCGTTTGCTGAAATACCTTCTGTAAATTGAATATAGTCAATCGCATCATTTACCAAAACGTTAACAAGAGCATTTTGCATGGAAGCTAAAGCTGTTGCGATAAAGGTTACAACACAAAGGAAAACAAAGTTTGTATTTCCAAAGAAGAAAAGAATAGCATAACAAATTGAAGAAGTGATTACTGAGAAAGTAAGAGCGCGTTGTCCTGTTTTGAAAACACGAAGAACGATTGGCATAAGTACAACCATTGATACTAGGGCACCCATTGAAACAACAAGCATATAAGTTGAAATAAGGTCTGGGCGTGCAAGGTAGTACATCACATAGTAAACAGATGTTGCAAACATCAATCCATAACCAAGTGAAGCCATAATCCAAACAATAATAAATGGTAATAGTTCTTTGTGTTTTAAAATACGTTTCAAATCATGCGACAATGGGCGTTCTGGTACTTTTTCAATGTATTTTTCTTTACCCGTCGCAAAAAGTCCCCAGAATGACACACATGATAGCAATCCCAGAACAAACATCAATGGAATCCAACCATTTGAAATACCAAATATGCTTGCAAACCATTTTTCAATTACTTGTCCATAAGAAGAACCGATGGTAAACATTAAGGCTGTACAACCTGCCCCGTAAGTAATGATTTTATTACGAATTTGGTCATCTTTAACGTGAGCTGGAAGCACTGACATTTGAGGCATGGTATACATAGTAACAGTCATACCGTAGCCAATGTACATGATCATGTAGTACCAAACACTACCTGAACCCATGTTAACCCAAAGCAGAGTTCCAAAAAGTGTCAAGAGAATTGGTGCAAAGATAAAGTATGGACGATAGCGTCCCCATTTGGTATGTGTACGGTCGGCAATAACTCCCATCATTGGGTCGTTGATAGCATCCCACAAAGTGGCTGTAAACATAAGACCTGCAACTGCAGTAGCCGAAATACCAACAGTATCTGTCAAATAAACACTAAAATAGCTACCTATAATAGCGGCAATCATCATGGCTGTACCATTGACTGACGTCGCGTGAAAGAAGGCAAACTTGCCATCCATTTGTTCTTGTGGCCGATTGTTTTCCATAAGAATATACTCCTTTATCATTTTCCTATTGGTTTTTACATGTCTAAGTATAGCAATAAGAAATCGGTTTCACCATATCTGAAAATCAGATTTGCTGTGTTCATTTCGTAGGTTAGAATTTTGAACTTTTTCTTTAAAATATCAAATACCTCTTTAAAATCAACAACTTACATATTATATATATTAAATAGTATATTTTGTGTGGCTATTATTTAGATAGTTTTTTCTATTTTATAAGTTAATCTCAATGTTCCCATCTCTTGAGTTGAGGCTCACTACCACTGTCTGCGAAGTCTTTCTCAAAATAAGCTGCGCACGACCGTTGTAGGTAGAACTTGTTTGATTTCCTGCAACTTCTAGATGCAGAGGATTAGCAGAGCCAAAGCCAATCACATTTGCTCCTGTAACTGAAAGAAGCTCTATGTCTTCATCTGCATCATTGATGATGTTGCCAGCGGCGTCTTCTAGCGTCAACGCTAAGTAAACTAATTCATCATTGGTGAAATCTTCTGTAACAACGAGGTGTTTTGTAGAGGGATCTGCGGTTGTCAAAGTCATCTCACCTAGAACTTTACCGTTGCGGTAATTGATAGCTTTCAAAGTACCCGCTTGGTATAGCAACTCAAATGTGGCACAAAAGGCTAAATTATCTCCAACTGATTTTCTTTCAACCAAAGTATCATCTAAATAAAGAGCAACTTCATCACCTTGTGCATAAACTTCAACTACCACTGGTTGTCCGTCAACACCAGTCCAAGTCCATGATGAGACGCTGTCTGAAATGACCCAAGGTGTTTTGATAAGGTGTTTACCATAATGGTGGGGATTTTGGACAGAAATATAAGGATTGGTGCGGCGTCCAAAAACAATCTCACGGTAATAAGAAGCAGGACGACGGAAGCCTGTGATATCAATGTCACCCACATAGGAAAGCTGAGCTGGGAAATGAGCACCGAAGCCTCCTTCTCCAAAATTGTAGGCAGGAATTCCAACTCCAGCCTCGCCGATATAATCCCAACCTGTCCAGGTGAAATCACCGATGACACTTGGGGTTTTAGTAATAATGTCCCAGTTTTCTGCAATTTGTGGTGGGTAGGTTTCTGAGCCCACCATGACACGGTTAGGATAGTTGACCGCATCTTCCTCATACCTTGCTGTCATGTAGTTATAACCCGCGATGTCTGTTGAGGCGGTCGCAAATTCAAGGTTTTTACTTACAGTCTCATGACGAACAATATTGTGCATCTGTGTATCCATTAATGTCATAAAATCATTGATATTTCCTTCAAAGCTCATATCGTTGTCAGAAGCAATATCTGCCATAATGGTCATAATGTCATCACCAGCTGCAAAGACACCGTTGATAGAGGCCAATGTTGGGCGACTAGGATCCATGCTTTTCACTTTGTAAACAATTTGGCGAGCGATACGACTACCATGCTTGGTTCCAATTTCAGGAATTTCATTTCCGATAGAATACATAACCACACATGGATGGTTGAAGTCAGATTCAACCATAGCTTGGACATCTTCTTCCCATTTTTCAGTGAAGACCTGGCTGTAGTCAAAATCAGACTTGAAGCGAGTCCACATGTCAAAGGTTTCATCCATGACGTACATCCCAATTTCATCACAGGCAGCTAGTAAAGCGGGGGCTGCTGGATTGTGTGACATCCGAATAGCATTAAAACCAGCCTCTTTGAGGATTTTAACTTGGCGGATATGGGCACCTTTATAAGTTGCAGCTCCAATCAAGCCACTGTCATGGTGAATACAAGCCCCACGAAATTTAACAGTTTCACCATTGACTTGGAAGCCATTCTTAGCATCTACAGAAAGAATACGAAGGCCTGTTTTGACACTTGAGTCATCAACAACTTCACCCTTTTGAAGTAAGCGTGTCTCAATAGTATAAAGATAGGGAGCTTCAGCAGTCCATAGTTGCGGCTGGTCAACAGTTATGTGAAATGCTAATTCATCTGTTTCGTTAGATAGCATAAAGTAGGGACGGATGTCTGATTGGATAATCTTGCCTGCTGCATCCTTAACCAGCGTTTCTAATTGAAAATCCTGAGGTTCTGAGTTTTCATTTTGCACGGTAACACGAACTTCAAGCTTAGCCTGCTCCTTGCTTAATTCTATAGTTCTAACAAAAACTCCTTTAGGTGCAATGTGAAGTGCACCACTTGTCAATAAGTAAACATCGCGATAAATTCCGCTACCAGAATACCAACGACTGTTGCTCATTACACCGTTACGGACTTGAACACGGATTTCATTTTCCTGACCAAAATCAAGATAATCATTGAGTGGCACATAAAAAGTACTGTAACCGTTGTGACGTTTCCCAGCTAAACGCCCATTAATATAAACAAAGGCATTCATATAAACACCCTCAAATTTGAGGACGAATCGTTTATTTTTATCTTCTTCAGACAGGCTCAAATAAGTCGCATAGTTGATGTTTTTACCATCCTTAAAACCAGTATTCCCACCATTTGGGCTTTCTGCATAGGCTTTTTCATAGAGCATAGCATCATGAGGCAAAGTCACATTTTGAGCATGATTTGGCACACTCCAAATTAAGGCAAAGGCGTCCTTGTCCTCCCAAAACTTCCAATTCTGATTGAATAATTGTGCTTTCATAACGTCTCCTTCCGAGATTTTTCATAGTTTATAGCACCATTATAGCGATATTAACTGCTTCTTTCTATAGTTAAAAATGAACTGTTGTGTGGTGATTTCATAGATAAAAACCTATCTTCCATATTTGGAAAATAGGTTTATAAGCAATTACATATTTTAAAATGAAATTGAAGAAAATAGAGCTAGGTAACAAACAATCATTTTAAAATTAATTTCAACGTCTGGTTTTCAGTTTCAACTAATTTGTAAAAGTTAGGTCTTCCGGCATATTTATCATTTGAGGAATGTAGGGCAAAAAGTAAATTGCCTTGCAAGTCAGCAAACATCATCCCGTGCCAACCAAATTAGATTTGTACTTCAATTTTATCACTGTCTATCATAGCTACATCACGCATATTGTCTCCAAAAAAGTTAGCCGTAAAGCTATTATAAATTATTACCTATACAAATCTTTCTTATCTTGATTCTCGATATTCCGCTGGAGACATCCCCAAAATTTTCTTAAAGATTTTATAGAAATAAGATGGGTTTTCATAACCAACTTTGAACGCAATTTTTTCAATAGGAGCACTGGTATATCGGAGATAGTCAGCAGCAACATTGACACGTTGAATATGGATAAGTTTTATAAAAGACTTGCCAGTATGCTTTTTAAGGTATGAAGACAAATAATTGGGATTAAAGCCAAAGTGTTCACCCATTTCTTCCAAGGTAAGTGTAGCGTAATGTTTCTCGATATAGAGTAAAAGCGACAGCAAGGTAGACTCTGTCTTACGATTACTAACCATGGCAGTATTGTCTCTGGTTGAGATGCGCAGTAATCTTGCAAAAAATACTAAGAGTTCATAGCGAATGATATTATTAGACTGCTCATCAGTCAGGTTGTAATACTCATAAACGATATTAGCGATGGTATGAAGTAGGCCATCTGTGTCTTTAGAATGAAAAACGGTGTAAATGCCTTTCTCATCATCGAAAGCTGCTGGGGTAAAGAAGAGTAGGTCTGCCAAATAACTACTACTACCACTTCGTCTCAAAAAATCCAATTCGTTATCCGAGAAGGCTGTTGGTTGCAGAGCGATGTTCAAAATCAAATCCTCCTTACCCGTCTCAAGATTTTTATGGATGGTATTTGGACCAACGATAAAAACATCCCCTCTGTTTAAAACAACTGTTTCAGCCTCAGTAACGATAGTCAAACTGCCCCGTAAAGGGATAATCATTTCAACATAATTATGAAAATGATAGGGAACAAAGGAATTGATGGGATTAACTGATAAAGATATAGGTTTAATGACAACATCCAGAGAATCATCTAAGTTCTGAAAGAATCTATAAACAGGATTCTCTCCCAACAGTTTACTAGGGACGGGATGCAAATTGTCAACAATCTCTGACCAATCCCGATGTTCCCGCTTCTCTATCAATAAATCAAATATTTCTTCGTGCATGCTACCTCCAATCTATTTCTTATTATACCTTACTTTTGGTTTTTACTCTATTCAAAATCTACGAAATGAACACATCAAAGATTTTTTTACACTATTGTTGAGGAAGTTATCTAGTGATAAACTAAAGAAAATCGTGTTAAAAGTCATTGACATCAGCCAGACTAAATTAACACACAACTTTCGGAGGAAAATATGCTAAACCTTGCAACAAAACCTTATAATCTTAATGAGGAACAAATTAATTTTATCATTAATAAAGTTGACACGATGTCGACGGAAGAAAAAATTGGTCAGTTATTCTTTGTCATTGGGCAAGATGAAAATCAAGTAAACCTTGACGATTTTATTAGCAAGTACAAACCTGGTGGCGTTATGTTCCGTCCAGCTCCAGCTGAACAAATCAAACGACAAGTTAAACAAATGCAGGCTAAAAGCGACATTCCAATTTTCTTCGCTGCTAATCTTGAATCAGGTGGTAATGGTATTATTAACGAAGGTACTTGGTTAGGAAATCCATTGCAAATGGCTGCAACAGATGACACGACTGCTGCTTACCAACTAGGAAATGTAGCTGGATATGAAGCTAACCAAGTCGGCTGTAATATGTCTTTCGCACCGATTGTCGATATTGACTATAACTTCCGTAACCCTATTACTAACACGCGCACCTTTGGTTCAAATCCTGAAAGTGTATTGCGTATGGCACAAGCACAACTTAAAGGATTAGAAGAAAATCAGGTTATTCCTACCATTAAACACTTCCCTGGTGATGGTGTTGATGAACGTGATCAACACTTACTATCTAGCATCAATAGCTTATCAGCTGACGATTGGTCAGCTACTTATGGGCACATTTACAAAACATTAATTGATCAAGGTGTCCCTGGTGTCATGATTGGACATATCTACCAACCTGAATGGGAACGTAAACTGCAACCCGGAATTCCGGATAAAGACTTACGTCCCGCTTCAGCATCTAAACTCTTGATTGATGGCTTACTTCGACAAGAACTTGGCTTCAATGGTTTGGCAATGACCGACGCAACGGCTATGGTCGGCTACAATGTCATTGCAGCTCGAAAAGTGCTCCTTCCTGAAACCATCAATTCTGGCATTGATATGATTCTATTCAATAAAAACATTGATGAAGATTATGCTGCAGTAACAGAGGCAGTTGCTAACGGCACCATTTCAGCTCAGCGTCTTGATGAAGCTGTCACACGTATTCTAGCGACTAAATTGGCACAAGGTTTAATGGATGAAACTGGCGCTTTTGTTGATCATATACCAGCAGAGCTTGAACTTCACTCTGAAGAGCACTTAGCTATTGCTCAAGCTATCGCTAAAAAATCGGTTACCTTAGTCAAAGACAGAGACAACTTACTTCCAATTTCTGCAGAAAAAACGCCTCGCATTCGTTTAGTTGTCCTTGGTGATTCTGATGAGGGTGGTTTTAAAGAAGGTGGTAAAGTTGGCAGCCTCTTCCAAGAAGGGCTAAAAAAACTGGGCTTTGACGTGACGCCTTATCAGATGGATTTCCATGAAATGTTTGAAGAAGGGGTTGAGGATTTAGAAAATAAGTTTGACCTTGCTTTCTATGTTGCCAATATCGAGACTGCTTCTAACCAAACCACAACACGCCTTAATTGGATTCAACTCATGGCAGCCAACTCTCCTTGGTTTGCGGCAGCAATCCCAACAATTTTTGTCTCAACAGCTAACCCTTACCATCTCTTTGATGTCCCATATATGTCAACCTTCATCAATGCTTACACAGGAAATCCTGCTAGCGTTGAGGCAGTACTTCGCAAAGTATCTGGTCAAGAAGAATTTGAAGGTGTGTCCCCCGTTAATCCATTTTGTGGAGACTTCGTTGCTAAATTATAACAGAACACAATATTGATATTAGCCCAAAATCTTTGGAGGAAAAAATGAAACTTTTAGATATTACAATTAATCACATGGTGGAACCTCTTGGTTTTCAACTCAATAGTTTACGCGTTGATTTTAAGATTGACTCTGATCACTTTGAACGAATTCAAAAACAGATAACCATTTCTTGTGATCAAGAAACAATCTACCAAACAGCATTTGTGGACTATGATAATAACTATTTTATCATTGACCTTGATTTAGCTCCTCGTACTCGCTATGAAGTGACAGTGACACTTAAAACCGCCGAGGACAAGCTTATTTCTGAGTCAACATTCTTTGAAACTGGGAAAATGACAGAACCTTTCACAGCAAAATGGATTGCTAACCATGATAAGGATATCCAAAATACCTTGTTCCGCTCTGCTATTACCATCCAAAAACCCATAAAAAAAGCACGTCTTTACATGACCGCACTTGGTCTTTACGAAACCTATATTGATGGAGAAAGAGTTGGTCAGGAATTTTTGGCACCTGGTCAAACAGCTTATGACCAATGGGTACAAGTACAAACTTATGATGTTACCGAAGCCTTCACGCAAGGGAATCATGAACTGCTTATTTCAACAGCTGACGGTTGGTTCAAAGGCCCTTACGGCTTCATTGAAGGCGTGGACTACATTTATGGGGACCAACACCGAGCTCTTGCTGAATACCATGTTGAATACGAGGACGGCAGCACAGAAGTATTTGTGACTAATGAGAACTGGGAAACCACCTCAGGTCGTGTCACTAAATCTTCTATCTATTATGGTGAAGACCGTGATGATACTAAAGAAATCTCAGGCTGGGAAGCTGTAAGCATTGTGGAAGGGGACTATAAAGTTCTTACTGACCGTCTTAGCTTGCCATTAGTAGTCAAAGAAACACTTGATGTCATTGATGTACTTGATACACCTGCTGGTGAAACAGTACTTGACTTTGGACAAAATCACGCTGGCATCTTCCGCTTCTATAACCGAGAACCGAAAGGAAGGAAACTCTTCTTCCAAGTGGGAGAAATCCTTCAAGAAGATAATTTCTACAACGGCAACCTACGTACTGCTCGTGCAGGATTTGAATACATTTCTGACGGTGTCGAAAAATGGGTGCAACCAAGCTTCACATATTATGGCTACCGTTACATGAAAGTGGAAGGAAATACACAACCTATCCAAGTCGATGATTTTAAGGCTGACGTCATTTACTCTGATATGCCTTCAACCGGTCACATCACAACTAATCACGCCAAAGTGAACCGTCTCTTTGAAAATGTTATTTGGGGACAAAAAAGTAATTTCTTTGACGTCCCAACGGATTGTCCACAACGTGATGAACGCCTAGGTTGGTCTGGTGATGCCGATGTCTTCTCAAATACTGCTCTCCTTAACATGAATGCTTACCCATTTTATCGCAAATATTTACGCGACCTTGCTATTGAGCAAAATCTCAATGACGGCCGTGCACCAATGTATGCACCATCCTTTGGTAATAAAGATGGTGGTGGTGCTATTTGGGGAGATGCAACAACAGTTGTTCCTTGGAACAGCTACCATGCAACAGGTGATGCGAGCATCTTAACAGAACACTATCAAGCCATGAAAGATTGGGTGGATTGGATTGGTCGTCAAACCACAACTAAGAACCTTTGGACAGGCTGCTTCCAATTTGGTGACTGGCTTGCCCTTGATGGAGAAAATCCAGCCATGCCAACTGGTAAAACTGATGAAGACTTCATCGCTTCTATCTATTACCACTATTCTTCTCATATTGTTGCAGAGACAGCTAAATTGATAGGCAATGAAGCTGACGCGAAAATTTATAGTGATTTGGCTGCAGCTATTAAAGAAGCGATTCGTGACGAATACATCTCTAACAATGGACGTTTGACAATCGATACGCAAACCACATATGCACTTGCCCTACAATTTAACCTTGTGCCACAAGAACAAACTGCGCGTGTGGTTAAAGATTTAGTAGCACGACTCGGAAAAGACGATGATCACCTCAAAACTGGTTTTGTTGGAACACCATTCATCAATCAAATGTTGTCAAAATATGGTCAACACAAATTAGCAACGAAAATCTTCCTTTTAGAAGACCTTCCAAGCTGGCTCTATGCCGTTAATATGGGAGCGACAACAATTTGGGAACGTTGGAACTCTGTTGAGGCTGATGGTAGTATGAATCCTGAAGGTATGAATTCACTCAATCACTATTCCATCGGTGCCATCATGGAGTGGGCTTACAAATACGTTGTTGGTATCCGCAATCCAAAAGCAGGTTATCAAGAATTTGATATTGCTCCAGAATTTGATTACCGGTTAGACCATGTCAATGGTTATTTCGATAGTCCTTACGGAAAAATTGCTGTTGCTTACCAAATCGAAACCGATGCTCAACATACTATTACCCTAGATATCACTGTACCATTTGGTTCTACTGCCCATGTGACTTTACCACGGTCAGAAAAAATTACGGTCCTTGTTAATGACCAAACCTATATTGGTGGAACCTTTGATTTAACAGCTGGCACTTACCATATCAACTATATCCCAAGTCAAGATTATATTGAACATTATTCTGCTGAAACGACAGCTGCTGAAATTATGACCGATAGCTACTTAGTTGAACAAATTGACGCTATTGATCCTGTCCTCAATTTCTTCCGTAATGATCCTGATGCTGTCAACGGTGGATTAGGTAAAATGTCATTAGCAAAACTCAATTCTATCTTGCCATTTATCAATATTTCTGACGAAAATCTTGCTAAGATTGCAGCTTTACTTGAATCTACCCCAATTTTGTCTCAACGTTAACCTCAACCATTGATTAAAGGGCTTGACAAAGGTCCAAGCCCTCTTTTTTACAAAGAAAGGAACTACTATGTTCAAAGGTGCTCTTTTTGACCTTGACGGTGTCATTGCTGACACAGCTGTCTACCATTTTGCCGCTTGGCGTAATTTAATCAAAAAATATTTCAATGCTGATATTCCTGATAGTATTGAAGAAAAAACAAAAGGAGTTAGTCGAGAAGATTCCCTGCGCGTGATTCTCAATTACCTCAATATCACTGTTCCAGAAGATGAATTTGCAACTCTTTGTGCTGAAAAAAATCAAGTCTACGTTGAGGCTTTAGATGAATTAACACCTGTCGCCATTCTTCCTGGTATTGCAAACTTCATCAAAGAATTGCAAGCTCACGGTATTAAAATTGCTTTAGCTTCAGCTAGTAAAAATGGCTCTCTCATTCTTGAAAAATTAGGATTAGCTTCTTCATTTGATGCAATTGCTGACCCGGCTTTGATTGCTGCTGGTAAACCAGCGCCTGATATCTTTTTGGCAGCTGCCAAAGGGCTGAACTTGCCAGCAGAAGAATGCATTGGCTTTGAAGACGCTGTCGCAGGAGTCACTGCTATCAATGCAGCTGGCATGATTTCAATCGCTGTTGGTGGCGAGGAACTCAATCATGCCACTAAACGCTTTAATAGCACTGCTGATTTAAACTTCATTGATGTCTTGAATGTATGGCAAGCCAATCATGACTAATGTTTAATGAAATGTGAGACAAAATCAGCTATATGGAAAACCGTCAATCTTACCAATAACAAGACATCAACTCATAATGCGGGACACTTTTATCTCAGTTTCATTTCATCTAGAAGGAGATTTTTATGACTGTAACTTCTTATCAAAATCCTATTTTACGTGGGATGTATCCCGATCCAAGCATTGTTCGGGTTGATGACACTTACTACATGGTCAATTCAACTTTTGAATATTATCCCGGAATTGCTTTGTCTAAAAGTACGGATTTGCTAAATTGGACCAAATTGCCTGGTATCGCTCGACTTCCTCAACAAGCTGACTTGCGTAAGTCTGCCTCAAACGAAGGAATTTTTGCTGTCTGCATTCGTTATCACAAAGAGCAGTTTTATGTTATCACAACAAACTTTGCTGAATTCAAAAATTTCATCATTCGAGGAAAACTAAGCAACGATGGAGAAAGTATTATCTGGGAAGAAAAACGAATTGTTGTTGACATTATGGGAATTGACCCCGACCTCTATTTTGAGGATGACAGGACCTACATTCAATTCACTGGTTATATTGACAACAAAGGTACTAAGGCAATCCAACAAGTAGAAATTGAATTAGAAACAGGAACTATTCTACGTGGTCCAGAACCCATTTCTTTAGGAACTGGGGGACGTGATGTTGAAGGACCTCACATTCTTCATCAAAAAGGTTACTATTACTTGTTAGCTGCTGAAGGAGGTACAGGACTTGGTCACATGATTACCATGTTCCGTAGCAAAGACCTTCAGGGACCTTACGAAGCTGCACCAACAAATCCATTGTTCACTAACCGTGATCGTGCAGACGAGCCAATCCAAAATATTGGGCACGCTGACCTTTTCCAAGACACTGCTGGCAACTGGTGGCTGACGTGCTTGGGGACACGTCCAGCTCCTATTGGTTTCGCCCATATTACCAATATTGGACGTGAAACTCTTCTTTATCCAGTCAATTGGTCAGGTGACTGGCCTGTCATTAACAATGGCATTCCAACTCAAGAAGTTGACCTGACAGACTTTCCCGACCATCAAAAAGTGCTCACTTCCCCTCAACATTTCAAACCTTTTGTTGACAACTTTGAGAATGCAAAGCTTGCCCCCGAGTGGGTGACATTGCGTGATAACCTAGGGGATCGACTCACTATTGAATCTAGTAAACTTTATCTCAAAGGCTCTGATCAAACCCTCAGCGGCATTGCTACTCCATCATTTCTTGCCCTTCGCCAAACGGAACATACCGAACGCTTGACAGTGGATCTTTCAAAAGAAACAGTCGTCCATCTGGGCGCTGTCGGTCTTGCCGTAACCATTAATAACGACCATTATGGAGCTCTATTAGTGGAAAAAGCAGAGGAGGGCTACCAAATTGTCAAAGTCGCTCAAATCTTGGATATCTCAGTCAGAGAAGTTGTTGGCCAATTGGCAGAGCTACCAAGCCAACTCAGCCTAGAACACGGTGTCGACTACAAACGCTTCACCGCAACAACAAACACAGAAAGTATCAGCTTTGACCTCCACGCCCAACACTTCTCCAATGAAGCCATCGCCGCCCTAAACACTGGCGACTTCGCGGGACTCTATGTTTTAGGAGATGCAACAGCTGTTATTAGCAAAGTTGTCAGAGAAAGTATTAATGAATAATATGATAATCCCTCTTAAGCAATTTAAACTGCACCACAAAAGTTAGAGTTTTCTGTCTAACTTTTGTGGTGCAATTCATCTAGTTAGTTGAGTTTTTTTCTGCCGCCATGCCTCTTGTTAGCTTTGTAGCATTTATAATAGTTATAAGCTGAATGACCAGTTTGCAGAAAAGAGATAACAATATAAATGGTTTGTCGAGCTCTTCCTAGTGACTTTGCAATATCGCAAACTTTCTGTAATAAACAACAATCATTACCATTAATAGTTCATTGGTAATAAGATGAGTGTAGGGCATTTATGTTAGTTCCTTTCAGACAAATGTTGTAGTTTATCTGAGACTAACATAGATGGCTTTTTCTGTCTGGCTTAATTTTACAAATTTGGTTTTTTAATATTACTAAATTCTAACCCCTTGTTTATATAAACACAAAATAAATTATTAAACTTTTGTTATAGCTGTTTCTACTATTGTTCCATCATCAATTATCAACAATTCTACAAAAGAAATCGCTAAATAATTTATGTCTAAATCATATCTTTTTTCAAGTTTATTAGTATAATCTATATTCTCTTTAAAAATAATATTTTTTTCTTTATCATATATATAAATATTAATTATAGCGCTATTAGAATATCCATTTAATAAGCAATCAATGGTTAATGTCGTTTTATTTAAATTTTGACTATTTCCTAATACAGCATTAAAATCATATACATGTAGTTTAGGGGTACTATAAATAATACTCTCCGATATTTTGTCTAAGATTGAATCTAACGTTGAATCTAGCATCACATTATTGTTTTGTTTTTCTTCTTCAATAGAGCATACCTTAATTATAACTTCATTTTCCTCCAAACGTAGTAAATTTGTAATTTCAAACTCTATAGACTGTTCAAGTCCCTTTGAAAATCCAACAAAGTACCCATTCATCCAAATATACACGGGCAGATTTAAGCTTTGCATTTTCAAGATAATATTTTTAATAATAAATTTATCTTCACCTTTAAAATGATTAAACAAAGTTACCAATGTAGATTCGTCATCACCATTTTTTTCATTGAAATCTGATTTTATGTAAGTCCAATTATTGTTTAAGTGCATCTTATCTATTTGAAAATAGTCTAGTTGATTTATACTTACGTATTTATCAAAATAATAATGCTCAGAATGTTCAGGTAATTGATTGACTCCTGTTATAGCAGAATTTTTCAACCAGCTATATTCTACTTTAATATTTTTCATCTCTAATACCTCTTTGTAAAGCAATTTATCTTCATATTCCTCCATCTACTTAATGCGATATATTAGAAAAAACAGAGTCTGCTTTACCAGACTCTGCATATGTTATTTCGTTGCTGGTTGTTGCTGTGTAATACAGTGAATATTACCGCCACCATATGCAATCTCTGTAGTTTTAACTCCAACAACTTTACGATCAGGGAACATCGCTTGCACTTGTTCAACCGCTAATGCATCGTTCTCATCACCATATTGAGGGAGAATAATTCCTCCATTCACTATTAAGAAATTCAAATATGATGCGATTGCAACTTCTCCTTCCTCTCTTGGAATAGCCCCTTCTGAAAAATCAATCGTATCTGCATCTTTTAGATAGCATGGCTTCTTAGTAACGCACATTTTATGTACTTTTAATTTTCTGCCTTTTGCATCTGTTTGTTCACTTAGGAATTCAAACGCAGCTTTTGCTTCCTTGTAGAAAGGATGGCTTTCATCTTCAGTGTAAATACATGCAACTTCTCCAGGTTTTACAAAACATGCTACATCATCAATATGACCATTCGTTTCATATGGGTCAATACCATCTTTCACCCAAATTACTTTTTCACAATTCAAATAATCTTTTAATTTTTGTTCAATTTCTTCTTTTGACAAATGTGGGTTTCGACTTGGATGAAGAAGACACATTTCAGTAACCATCACTGTACCTTCACCATCAACGTGAATTGATCCACCTTCTAAAACGAAATCCTCTGTTTTATAAGAATCAGTATTTGTTAATTCACAAACTTTTCTCGCAACAAGCGCATCTTGATCCCAAGGGAAATAGAGTCCATCGACTAGACCTCCCCAAGCATTAAATTCCCAATCTACTGCACGACGTTCACCTTTATCATTTATAAGAAATGTAGGACCACAGTCGCGTATCCACGAATCATCATTTGTCATCTCAATTACTCTTATATTTTCGCAATTAAGAGCAGATACACGAGCTATAGCATTTTCAAATTGAAGAGGTGGTACACAAAGTGAAACTGGCTCAAATTCACTAATAGCTTTAGCAACATCTAAAAATGCTTTTTGAGCCGGTTTGGCTCCTAGACGCCAATTATCATTTCGCCATGGCCATAACATCCAAATTTGTTCTTGTTCTTCGAATTCTCCCGGCATTCGAAATCCATCTACTTTCGGGGTTGTCCCCACAATACGTTTAGACATCTCAAGTCCTCCTTTTATTGTACTGGTATTTAGTTGCTATCATTTTTTGATTTTTTTCACACGAATAATTACTTCACTTAAGATAAGACAAATTAATGAACCGATAGTTACAGGTAATTTATCAGCTAATGTTACTTCATCAAAAGATAATGGGAATGCTGTAAATAAAAGCGAGATCAAAATCATAATAATTGGAATTACAACCATAATTTTTAAAATAAGATCACTTCCTCCTACTTTAAAAGGTCGAGGAGTTTCTGGATCAATTTTTCTTAACTTATAAAATGCTGGAAAAACTGGTATATAAGAAAGTAGGAACATAACAAGATTTAATGAGAAGAACGCCCAAAACAGATCCTGATTTGGCAATATTGGTGCAATGACTACTACAAATGTTGCAACAAAACCATTTGCTAAAGCTGATCCAATTGGCATGTTATTCTTTTTACTACGTTTTGCAAAAAACTTTGGCATATCTCCGTTTTCAGCAGCATAACATGCCGTGTTATTCACTCCTAATGACCATGAAATCATATTTCCAAAAAGGGTTAGTAAGAATAGAAAGGCCATTAAAATTATAAACCATCCATTTTCTGATCCGGTCAAAAGTTTAAAGCTGTCCATCATACCACTACTAGTAGAAATTTTATCAACAGGAATAGCAACACCAATACCAAATGCAGAAAATATATAAATAGCCGCAATAACTAAACCTGCAACAATTATTGATTGTGGTATTTGTTTTTTAGGATTCTCCATATCATCCGCACACGTACAAATAACCTCAAAGCCAAGTAAATTAAAAATAATAACAGAAATAAATGATAGACTGTTTAAATCAAATGATGGTAAAAGTGAATCCAACGTAATTTTATTAGCCATTCCTTTTGTAAAGGCAATATATAATCCCAAGACCCCCACTAAAAGAGCTAATATCATTTTTATAATTGCCGCACCATTGAGGATCCATACGCTATCACTTGCAGGATAAAAACTTATCCATATAATCAACCAAATAAATACAAGTTCAATTAATAATGTCCAGAACATTGAAAACTCAACTCCTGTTATCGTTGTCAACAACCCAGGAGTCATAACAGCTAGTGATGCTAACCACAATGGAAAATTAATCCAATAATACCAGGAGGTCCTTGAGCCCCATCGGTGTCCAAATGCCTTAGTCACCCAATCATAGATTCCACCATCACCTATATAAGTAGTACCTAATTCAGCTGAAATCAATCCGTATGGTAACAAAAAAGCAATTAATAAAAATAACCACCAAAAGAATTGAGAATTCCCAATCGCTGCAACTGGAGCTGCAGCTTCTGCAACAAATACTACACATATTACAGTTAATACTGTAGTAAACAAACTAAATTTTTTCTTTTCTTCCATTTTTTTCTTCTTCCTTTAAGAGGAGAGTTATAACATCGTCAATTTAAAGCAAATTAACCCTTTTTATTTTAAAAATGATTCCAGTTCTGCTTTAGCTACAGATCGTTTTTCAAGGTCATATGGATGTCGTTTTTCAAAATCACGAAGTAGATAAACCAAGATACCTCGCATTGAAGTTAAACGATTTTCTGCCTCATCAAAACAAACTGAATTTGGGCCATCCATCACTTCATCAGAAACTTCTTCGCCACGTGTAGCAGGTAAACAGTGCATAAACTTACAATTTTCTCCAGCTTTAGCCATCATTTCTGAATCAACATGAAATTTAGGATAGAAAACTTTCATACGTTCTTCTTCTGATAATTCTGCTTCATACAAGCCATACCATACATCAGTATATAAGAAATCTGCACCTTCGATTGAAGCTATTTCGTCTGTTACTAAATATTTACCACCTGATAGTTTGCAAATTTCGTCGTATTTTGACTTATGCATATCATTTAATTGGAATCCCTTCGGCCCAAAATGAACAAATTCCATGCCCATTTTCAATGTTATTAATCCTAGTGAGAAACATACTTGAGTTGCATCACCAACAAACACTACCTTACAATCTTCTAATTTTTTTCCATTCGGTAAATTTTCAATAATCGTAATCAGATCTCCCAATTCTTGTGTAGGATGATTATAATCACTCATACCATTAATAACCGGAACTTGTGAAAATTTTGCCAAATCAACCACACTCTTATGACGTTCTACACGTGCCATAATAATATCAGTCAAGCGAGACACAACTGTTGCTGTATCTTCTAATGTTTCATGACCTCCTAGTTGAATTTGACCAGGTGCTAAATATTGTGCATGCCCCCCAAGCTGTGTCATCGCTGTTTCAAAAGAAATCCGTGTCCTTGTAGATGATTGTTGAAAAATCATGCCTAAAGTTTTATTTTTCAACAAAGGTGGATAATAGCCATTCTTAATACAGGCTTTAATCTTGAGAGACAAATCAGCAATTTCTAAGAGTTGTTCTTTAGAGAACTCTTCGGTTGTGATATAATCAATTTTATTGCTCATAATTGAGACCTCCTGTGTTGTTATACTTGAATGATATTGCAAAAATACACAGTTTACGATAAACTAAAAGATATAAACCTTGATTTTTTAAAGTTTAAGTACTAAACCCAGTATTTCTCTTTTAAAAAATGTAATGCTATTTTAAATATAAACTTTTATTTTATTGATTTACAATAAAGTTTAGAGTTTTAATTAGTTTCACAGACCAGATGGAGGCTAAGTATGATTGAAATAGTTTATATATACAATGTATTTTTAATAATACTGTATACTTTAACACTTGGTTTTGTATTGACCTACTCTTTAAATTCAGAAAAGGATAAAAAATACTTATTTTTCACAATTTGTTTGTACCTAGTTTTTTTTATCTTTGATAATCTGATCCTATCAATGACAGAAATAATCAAAGATTTTGGAAACACATACAACCACCACTTCCTAGGTGTTCCTTTTGTTAAAACTATCATATATCTTGTTAATAATATGTGTCAGTTTTGGATAGTCGCTAAGCTGAGAAAAGAAACACCTTCTATAACCCATTACTGCTTTATTTGTATTACTTTCATATGGATGGTATTCCCAATTCTAAATAACTCTCCTTTGAGAGTATTTATGTACTACCTTCCCAACCAACTCCTTTTGATTTATACTGGTATATACGCAAAACGGAATCTAATATCTTTAAACATTAGTAATAGAAATAAAAGTTACTTAAAAACAATTTCAAATATCGGAATGATATTTGGAACTCTAATTATCCTAGAAGATTTATTTGTAATTTTTAATATAGATTCGTATGACTTATTAAATCTAAGGATTCAAAATAGAAACATATGCGAAGATATGTTCACTATTACTGTTTGTTTTTTGATTATGAAATATATACTTTCTGATTGGAAAATTATTTCAAATGTAGAAGAACAATTAAATTCACCTGATATGTCTAAAAATATCAATAATAATAGTACTTTAGATTTATTCTACGAAAAGCTACATTTAACAGAGCGTGAGCAGGAAATTTTTTCACTATTACTAGAACATAAAAGCAATCAGGAGATTGCTGACCAATTATATCTTTCAGTTGGGACTGTAAAAACTCATGTACATAATATTTTTATGAAACTTGAAATTACCAAACGAAATCAACTTTTTGAAGTATACAGTTCCTTTGAAAACCAACATCCTGAACTATAATAAAGTAATTGATCCCCTAAAAAATAAAGACATCTGATGTACTCGTTATCAGATGTCTTTTTACTTATTCTTATTGTAAAATATATTTTTTCTAATATTATTTTCCGGAAAATGTATCTTTTCCGGAAAATTATATGCGACACCTTTAAACTAACAAATAAATTTTTAATAAAGCCCCTCTTATAGATTACTAATCTTCATAAATTTATGATCAATTATTAGATTTTATCAGCTCCGATGATTCACAAACGAAACTTTTAAAAGAACCAACTTACAATAATTTCATCAGCATATTTAAAACATTTGATAACACATAACTTTTATCAAACTAAAAACGACAAAAAGCATTTCGTAAACATCTTTATTCGAAATGCTTTTTTTGTAAAAACAAATTGATAGCAATATAACAATACATCAAAAATCAACGAACTTTTCAATACATATACAATCTAATTATTAGATTTCTATACCAGAGACATACTATCAATTCATTCTATTTATAATTCATTGAAAAATTAAGTAATGGTGGAAAAATGGTGGAAATTTTGGTGAAATTATCGATATTTGCATTAAAAAAGACATCCAAGAGAAAATTCTTGAATGTCTATAAACGTTGATAGTATAGTATTGATTAACGTTTTGAGAATTGTGATGCTTTACGGGCTTTCTTAAGACCTGGTTGGAAACACTTTTATTTGAATAAGTTTCAATATCCGCTTAAAATCAATGTTTTCCCACGTTTTCAGAAAGAACAATTTCATCTAATTTGAATATATTTCATTTGAATGGTGTGAATTTTACCCTAAAAATACACAAATTGAGCTAGATTTTACCAAAAAGTTCACACCATTTGAATTGTTATTGTTTTGTACATTTGATATACGGAGTGCATTATAAATTATCTCAAATATCTCTCAATATACTCTACGAAGATAAAAGGTTCTATATCTTTATAAGCGAGACCTTTAGATAGAGTAAGGCATTGTTTTGCTGTACCTTTTCCTGGTCGATGGTAAAATGTTCTAATCCCTTGAAGGAATATTCCAAAACGCGAATGACGTCCCGAGGCTGTCATCTCATCTAAATATTTGTCAACAGCTAAAGCGAATACATTTCCATAATACCTATCATCGTCAAATCTTGTTCTAGTCATATAATCTCGAATATCATAAAGCATGGATCTCATATTTTGATAATTTGGTGCCCCAACTAATTTTCGACTTGCTTTACATATACCATCAACATAACTGTAAGCATCATTTAATTTACCAAAATCCCAAAACCTTTTAGAATCAAAATACTTATACTCTATATCTAGTTGTGATTTTAATATTCTTAAAATGGACAGTGCTGTTCTGTCATCTTTATTTTTTATTGCAGCATAAGCTTCTTCGACTCCAGTATTATAAAAATCAATATGTTGATTGATTTCATAGCCTAAAATTCCTGTAATATCAAATTCAAGTAAATCATTTTCCAATGTAATCATAATTGCTCCTTCAACTTTCAGTTCAACAATTGTTAAAGTTTATTTACTCATCAACTAATGACAGAACATCAACAATATCACTCTCCTCAAAATAATCTTTTGCTTTTTCAATAATCTGACGATCATTACTCGGCATGTAAACAATTAAATTTTTCATCGCTCTAGTAATTGCAACATAGAATAACCTCTTAGTTCTATTTTGAACGTTCTCATTAGAAGAACCTTTTCCAAACAAGGTATCAAAATTATATTGATTCCATTTCCCATTATCTAATAAAACTAAGACATTCTCATATTCACTGCCTTTGACCTTATGCTGCGTTATAACAGATACATATTCTCTGAGATAATCAATACTATTTACATATTCTTGAAATGGCATTATCTTAAGTCGCGACCATAAATAATGTCCTCTATTTTTAATAAAATTAGTAAATAAGTCATCCTTTGAAATTAGTTCACATTCCTCTGCAAGCTCTATTACTCTTCCAATTGTGATATCAGCATCAGAGATTTCTGACATAACATTTGATAGACTAATTTTATCTTTGGACGAAGTTATTTTAAACTTAGTAATACGTAAAAATTCATTATGCTTACCTGTTTTATATAGTTCTACTAGCTCATAGACTAAATCCAACCTTTTAAGAATCCTATCCCTATCTGTGCCCGCTTCATATCTACTGCTTAATCCATTAAATTTATAAGATAATAGTGATTCTTTATTAACTTTACTCTTACTACTAACTTCTTCAAACGAGCACATTTTAATTTCATCATAAAAAGCTGATAGTTCAGAATTGGATTTAATCTCATCAACTATTAAGGGACCACCCCTTCTAACAACTATTTGAGCTTCTTCTACTAAATCTTTAAATAATTTTCCATTATCATCTATCTTGTTCTCATTGATTTTTTTCTTTATACCTGTAATTAATTTTACAAATAAATCAGTATTATATAACTCAAATAACTTAGAAAAACCTGCCATTTCTGCATTAAGTTTATGTGTCAGGCGTAATTCTTTTGTTTTTGAGGGTGCATTAAATTCTAACTTTCTATAAAGTTGACTACCTCTAAGAATTTCAAGTTGATTAATATCATTCCCATAGACAAATTTCACTATTCCTGGAATAATACTCCCATTATCCATATTAGGTGCTGTATCATCGTTAGATGGAGTTTGAACCAATCCATCATCTCTAAATTTATTAGCTAAATCAATAACTTTTTTAGGATTGCGACGATTTTGAGCTTTTGCTATCTTTATTAGATTATACGAACTTAAGTCTCCTACTCCTGAGTCATAGATCGCTTGCATAGAATCTCCAAAAAATCCTACAATATTTTTCTTAGTTCTATTCTGTATATATTCCAACAAAATTTTTACAACTAACGGACTAGTATCTTGATATTCATCTACAAAAATATAATCAGCTATATCGATCAAAATGTCGCGTAACTTAGGATATGTAGAAAACATTTTTTCAGCAACCATAAGAACATGGTCATGACTTATTCGAACTTTATTTTGCTCAGTTATGCTCATAGAATACCATTCAGTATATTCAACACAAACACCATCAAAGTAATCAAGCGAAATAGGTTCCTCACCTAATACTTCCTTTGGAACAACGAATAAGATTTGTGCATCATCATTTATTAACTCAACAAGACATTCTTTAATCTCTTTTTGGAAATTTTCAATGACATGCCATATAAACTCGTGAATTGTTGAAACCCGTAAATTATCATTAATGATTCGAGATCTAATCTCTGCAACAGCATTGTTAGTATAAGTGATGCATACAATCGATTTTTTTGGTTCTTCCATAGATATTTTTTCAATAATGGAAATTAATGAATAAGTTTTCCCACTCCCAGCACCACCCTCAAGAATAAAATTTTGACCTTGTTTTATTACTTCAAATACTTTTTCTACCTCTGGTTCTACTGTTTTCTCAACCATAATAATCCCTCCGAAATATAGTTAGGTACTTTCCAAGTATTTTCTTCACCTTCAAAATATAATAAACTTGATGCAAATGCAGATTTTTTGTTTACTTTATCCCTAGCAAATTTATAGAAATCTTCTATTTCACTATCATCAAAGTCTTTTAAAGCTTCAAATTGAATAAAACCAGCTTTTTGATCAATAATGAATTGTTTATTTAAACTGATAAAAGCATCCTCAAAACTAGCAGGCTGATAACCATTTTCATCTTCGGGAATTTGATATGCAATACGAATTCTACCATCTGATGTTATTTTTTCTGCAAAACTCTTTTGAGCTACTATTGAAAAAACTTCATCTCCAGAAATATCAAAAAAATTTTTAATTGAAGTATTTGTCGTAGAGGTAGCATCTACTGCTGAGCAAGAAGTTAAGCGATTATTTTCATTTTTATTTGCTGGATCAATATCCGTAATTATCAATACTTTTATTCCTAAAAAATCAAATAATTTCCTAAATACATGTGAATGAGCACCTGTTTCAATAATTGAAATATTTTGAGAAAGTAGCGGCATTATCATTGAACTTTGGTTAAGTGGGTTAGATATATCCACTTTTTGCATCATTGTTGGAAGTAAAATTCTCTCTGTATCACCTTCAATACAAATAACTTTATCTGCAAAAAATAATTCACTACTATTGAGAGTAAGATACTGCTTTACAAATTTATATCCTAGTTGTTCATCACCATATTCTTCTTTCAATGAATTAAAAGCCTTTGATACTACTGTGTCGTTATCACGTTTAAAATAAATTAGATCATCAAAGTTACAATCAGAAACTATGTGAGAGGAATGAGTTGTAATTAAAGTTTGAATACAACTAAAATCTCCACTTTCTTTTAGTTCATCATTGTGTTCCTTTAGCAAATCTTTAATATTCTTGATAAAGATATACTGTAATTGTGGATGTGTATGTGACTCTGGTTCCTCAATATATATTAGGTTAATATCAGCAGGTTCGTTTTTTATATCTGCCATTAAAGTCTCAATTTCAAAAATAATTCCATATAAATTTAAATACCCCAAACCATTATATGTTTCAGGTAATAGACTATCGTCATGCTTATAATACAGTGTCGTATTATTACTTAAAATATCTTTCTCAGACAGTGATGAATGAATTGCCAACTCTGCTTCACTATCATTTCCACCAAATCTTTTGACACGTTCAAAGACTGAAGTAAAAATTCCTTCGACGCTATCATCACCACTATATGCTCTGGTTAAAGTTTCATCTGCCTTTAAAATAGCAGATTGCAGTAAATTATTTGCGTTACTGTTAATTTCTTCGCCATTATTTAATTTATAAAATCGATTTGATGTCTTAGATAATGAATGGTTATTTTCTTTATTAGATACTTCTCGACTAGCACTAATCCCTCTTACTTTAATAATTTTATGAACATCTTTCATTTCATGTAAATCAGACTTTTCTTCTGTCATTTCTTGAGTAATAGGATTATATCCACGTGAATAAATCTGTGTTACGAAAAATTTATTCAGATTTTTCTTCATAAATGATTCAAATTTTGAAAAATCATCTGCAAAATCACAAGTCAAACTACTTATCTCGCGAAGCTTTTGAGTAGGAATTATATACGAAAATTCAAGAATAATAAAATTATTTTCGGGATTTAAATCCATCATAAATCCTTGGATATTTTGATAAGAATCTAATTCTGAGTATTGAATCCAAATTTGAAGATTAATCCCTAAAATAGACGATAATTCCGAATCAGGAATATCAGAGACTCTCTTTATATTCTCAAAGATTTCCCTCCTATGATTTAAATTAATATCTTCCCATACCAAATTGCGATTGGAATTTTTATTGAATATTTTTTCTAACACAGATAAAACCGAAGTCTTGCCACAATTGTTTTTACCCACAATTAAGGATAAATCATTTTTCAACTCTAAAGAAAAATCGTTTAATAAACGATAATGTTGAATATAGATTTTTTTAATTTCCATCAATTATACCTTTTTTCATTTCCATTAATTCTCTCAACCGTTCTTGTCCCAACTTCAACATTTCTTCCTCCACCTTACTCCATTTTCCGAAGAGGCATTCTTGTAGAACTTCTGCAGCTGAGATTTGATCTACTTCCGAATCATAAACACACGATTGATCTCTTTGATAAATTTGAATTTGATTAAAAATCTTATCATTTTCTAACTCTCGTAAGTTATCAACTAAATGTTCTACAATTCCATCATGGTGCTCTTTGGGAGTCGCTCTAGCTTGACTAGGATCTATAGTATAGAGCTCTTCATAACGTATCAAAGTACTGAGATAGGACAATTCTGGCTTGGTTGCTATTAGTGCAAGTGAGACTTGATATCCTTTAGTTATCAATAATTGTGCCGTTTTTCTAGGAACTTCTGTTGTTCTCAAGGTGCCCTCGATTAACAAATGATAGCCTAGTTTACTCAATTCATCTACGAGATATTCAACCATTCGTCCCGCAAATACTTTGGTATAATCCACACTATCTTTGCCATACTTTTCCTGTAGGCCAAGGTAGTTCGGATGAAAAGAGCGATAACTATCTCCATCAATAATAATGATATTTCCTTGAAATTCCCTTTGTTTCACACGATGAATCGTTGTTTTCCCAGCACCACTCTGTCCACCTAGCAAGATAGCCTTGGGCTGAGACGAATTTGTTTTACCACGAGTTAAAGAACGAACGAGTCGTCTGGATGCTCGTTCAAAATCATCTTGACTAAATTCTTCTAGTTTCATTAAGCCACCACCAGATGACTGGCTTGTTCTAGCATCCGTTCAATGCCATCCAAATAGCCATTATATCGCTCTACTTCATCAAAAGTCCCCACAAGATAAATCTTCGTGTTCAGCAAATCAGACAAATCATCGCTCATTAGAACCCAAGGATTAGAAGTATCATCAAATGCAATTCCTTGTTCATCTTGAAAACGATAAAGTTGCGCTAAGATATTCGCCCCTCGTTCTTTAATTACTTCAATTTTTAGAGTGAGCTGGTAATCTTCTACTGGCGTGAGCATCTTTTCCTCTCCTACAATATCGATATAGGAAACATTAAATTTCTGACAAATACGATCTATTAATTCTGTCGAAACTGAACTTATCCCGTTTTCATAACGACTCAGGCTATTTCGAGAGATGCCAACAATCTTTGCGAACTCAGGCTGGGTTAGGTCATGTGTTTTACGTAACGCTTTAATATTTTCTCCGATCATGAGAGCCCTCCTTTTATTTATTTCTATTATAGCATTAATAATCTAAAAACGCACCATTATTGGTGCGTTTTTAAATCTGATGAATCTTTCTTCAATCTAACCTACTGATCTCAGTATGTTAAAACTAATCCAAATATATAATTTTATCAAAAAGAGATCTTATATTTTCATCTAGATGATGGCTTACAAAAATAACAGTTTTTTCTGTCATTGAGAATAGATGTTTCTCAATTTGATACCGCCTTTCTTTATCAATCGCATCAGTTGCCTCATCAATAATTAAAATTGGTTTTTCTTCAAGGTAAGCTCTAGCTAGACTAATTCGTTGCTTCTGTCCACTAGAAATGTCTTGGCTAATTTCCGATAAAGTAGTTTCCAATCCATGACTCAATCCATTAATCCAGTCTCTTAAATAAAATAATTCCAATGCTTTTTCGATTTTTGAATCTTCTATTTCTCGGCCTAATGTCAAATTAAATAAAATGGATTCGTTAAAAATATGATCTTCCAAACTAACATAAGAAATATTTTCATGAAGATCCTTGAAATTCATATTTTTTGAATCGATATTGTCATAGAAGATGTGGCCTTTCAAAATTGGGATTTCACCTTTAATAGCCTTTAATATAGTTGATTTTCCTGAACCTGATGTTCCTGAGATTGCGTATTTCTTATTTTTTTCAATCTTGAAATTCAAATTATCTAAGATAAGCTTCTCTTCAC
>ERZ772766.191-NODE-191-length-37061-cov-26.198184_pt1 | contig 37061 bp, 39 predicted proteins | sample MGYA00511379_ERZ772766 | MGnify/ENA primary metagenome ERZ772766 (study PRJEB29015, sample SAMEA2737895) | human oral metagenome | biome: human oral; feature: human-associated habitat; material: dental | place: China | collected 2116 ... | reverse complement strand
CAACGCTACGCATAAAACCTTGGGTTTGTCAGGTCAGACCGGAGTGTCGCGCTGGATAGCGAGTAACAATTCGCACATTTGCGCCCCAACAGTCACACCCGTCACACACAGAGCAAGTCGCGGAACGACGCCGTTTCTGCTCAGCCCTTCCAGAGAGCGCCCGGAAGCGCGTTCGCGAACCACGACGTGATGGTGGTCGGATGGGTGATCGCGGTGCCGACGACGACGGCGAAGGCTCCGTGCTCCATGGCTGCCGCAGCCTGAGCGGGGGTATGAACTCTGCCCTCGACGACGAGCGGGATCTCCGCGATACCTGCGACCTGGTCGACGAGCTCAAGATCGGGTCCGTCGGTCTTGGGACGCTCCCCGGTGTAGCCGGCCAAGGTGGTCCCGAGGATGTCGACCCCGGCGTCCTGGGCGGCTTTGGCGTCATCCAGGGACCCGCAGTCGGCCATGATGAGGACCTCGGGGCGAGCCTGCCGGAGGCCCTCGACGGTCTGGGCGAGGCTCAGTCCGTCGGGACGGGGACGGCGCGTGCCGTCCAGGGCCACGATCTGGCTGCCGGTGGCGGCCACGGCGATGGCATGGGTGAGGGTGGGAGTAATGAAGACGCCGTCGTGGCCGTCCTTCCACAGACCGATGACGGGTACGTCGACGTGTTGGCAGATGAGGGCCAGATCCGCCAGGCCCTGAGCACGGATGCCGACGGCGCCGCCGGCGACGCAGGCCTGGGCCACCTCGTCCATGGTGCGGGGATCCCGCATCGGCTCACCCGGATAGGCCTGGGCGGAGGCGATGAGCCCGCCCCTCAAGCGCTCCAGGACGGGATGGAGGCCGGCGGAGGCGGCCTGCGCATCCGTTGACGACTGTGATGATGACTGCTCGGTCATAGGTGTGTCCTGTCTGATGGTGCCGAAGCCGATGGCTACGGGCGGTGGTTGTCGTTGTTGCCGGCCAGGGCGAGGGCGCCGCGAGCCGCCCCGATGATCGGCGCGGTGGTTCCCAAGGTGGCAGGAATGATCTTGATGGGGGCCAGGGGGTCGATGATCTCTGCGGCGAAGGTCCGCCGCAGAGGCTCCCACCACAGGTCGCCCGCTCGGGCCAGACCGCCGGAGACGACGACGACGTCGGGGTCGATGACGGTCACCAGGCCTGCCAGCGCCCGTGCCAGGCACACCGCCGAGTCGCGGTAGACCTCCTGAGCGATGCCGTCCCCCGCATCGGCGCGCCTCTCCACCTCGCGGGCGTCGGGCACCTCAGGATCTCCCCCCTTGGCCAGGTAGCGGCGGTGGATCTGCGGACCAGCGGCAATGGCCTCGAGGTGCCCCTGCCTACCGCAGGTGCAGGGCTCGCCCTGCGCACCGGGCACGGGCACATGAGCGATCTCGCCGGCCACGTGGTGGGCGCCCCTGCGGGTTCGTCCCTCGATGACGAGGGCACCGCCGACCCCGGTGCCCACGGCCACCATGAGGACGACCTCGGCCCCGGCGCCGGCGCCGAGCCAGGCCTCACCGGAGGCATAGGCATCGACGTCGTTCTCGACATGGACCGGCAGCACGCCCAACCCTGCAGCGGCAAGTCGCTCCCGCACACCGGCGGCGACCTGCGTGCCGGCCCAGCCGGTGATGGCATCGGTGGCGGACAGGATCGTCCCGCTCTCGACGTCAACGACACCGGCGGTCCCGACGCCAACCGCAATGATCGGCACGGCCCGACCAGGATCCTGGTGCGTTCCTGTCGTGGCGACTTCCTGCACCAGAGCGCTGATGGCATTGAGCATGGCGTCAGGGCCGTCGTGGGCAGGGGTTGGACAGGAGGACACCGGACCTTGCAGGGCGCCATTGACGTCCACCAGAGCGGCAGCCATCTTGGTGCCGCCAAGATCGAGGCCGACGACGAGCGGGGCCTGTCCGGACGGTGACGGGATATTGGTGGCGGATGGGGGGACATCCTGGGTCATGACGCTCTCCAAGAGGCTTGTCCGGCACGGGCGCCGGTCAGAGACGGAATGGGTTGAATTGAGACGGCGGCGGCTCAGGACCAGCCGAAACAAGGCGTGCGGGCAGCACAGTCCACCGACGCCAATGACGGCCGCGCACCCGCCCCCTCGTCATCGAGGCAGTCGGACACGCAGCCGCCAGGGGGTCAGATGAGGCCCTGCGCCTTGACGATCTCCAGGACCGCGTCCTTGGTCTCGCCTTTGAGCGCCTGGACCGGGAAGGCCATCTCGTTCGTGGCGATAATCCCGATCGCCTCCATCGCGGTCTTGAAGGCACCAATGCCGGTGGCGTCAGCCGAGCGCCCCTGGGGAACGAAGACGATCTCGAAGCCGGCGCAGATCTCATCCTGAAGGCGACGGACCTCGTCCCACTTCCCCTCACGGGAGGCCTTCCACATCTCGGTATAACGGACCGGGTCCACGTTGCCATAGCCCGGGACGAGACCATCAGCGCCGAGCAGGAGCATGCCGTCGACGACGCACTCATGGCCGGTCAGGAGAGCCAGCGGGTGGCCGGCGGCCTCGTTGGCCGCAACCAGCCGGCGGAAGGCGACGTCATTGCCTGAGGAGTCCTTGACGCCGGCGATAACGCCCTCCTTGCCCAGCTCGACGAGGAGGTCGCAGCCGAGCTTGGCGCCACCAAGACGCACGGGGACGTCGTAGGCGAAGACGGGCACGTCCACGGCCTTCGCGATGGCGCGGAAGTGCTCCTTGATCTCGTCGGCGTCGTTGAGCGCGTAGAAGGGACATGTCGCCACGATCGCCTGTGCACCGAGCGAGACAGCGCGACGAGCCTGCTCGATGACACGGTGGGCCGTGGTGTCAATGGCTCCGGCGAGCACCGGTACACGGCCCGCAGCCTTCTTGACGACACGTTCAATGACGGCGTCGCGCTGGGAGTCGGTGAGGTAGGCGACCTCTCCGGAGGACCCCAGAGCGAACAGGCCATCGACGCCCCCGACGATAAGGTGCTCAACAACCTTATCCAGGCTGTCGAGGTCCACCTCGCCCTCGGCGGTGAAAGGAGTGACGACCGGCGGGATGACGCCGGTGAAACGGTTGTCCATGTGGTGTCTCTCTTCATTGAAAGGTTATCGGACGTCTGACATCTGACGTTCAGTGGTATTGTTGCAGATCTTCGTCCTCAGCGCCACCCCGGTGCCGGCGATCGCTCGATCACTCGCGTCGCAGGTGCCGGGGCGGCGGGAGGCGGGACTGGGGACAGGCCTGCCACGGAGGGCTACTTGACCGAGCCCTCCGAGAGTCCTCCCGAGATGTGCTTCTGGATGACCATGAAGAAAACGACCGACGGGACGATCACGATCACGGAAGCAGCCATCATGGCTCCCCAGTCGAGAACCTCCGACCCCTGGAGAGAGTAGAGGCCGACTGCGACGGGCATCCTGTCCGACTCGGTGATGAACAGGAGCGCATAAAGGAACTCGTTGAACGTATTGATGAAGGTGTAGACAGCAGTGGCCACGATCCCCGGAAGGACAATGGGCACAGAGATCTGCCAGAACACCCTGAAACGGTTCGCCCCATCAACGGCGGCCGCCTCCTCCACCCCGATGGGAACCGTCTGGAAGAAGCCGATGAGCATCCAGATCGCATACGGGATCGAGAACGAGAGATAGGCAATGATCAGCCCGATGTAGCTGTTCATGAGCCCAAGCTTGACCATGGTGATGGTATACGGGATGGCCAGCAGGATCGGCGGGAACATATAGGTGCCGATGAGGATCTTGGTCAGCTGCTTCCCGACCCGCGGGAAGAATCGCACGATCCCGTATGCACCGAGCATTGACACCACGACCGTGATGACTGTCGAGCATCCCGCTATCAGTAGCGAGTTCTTCAGATTCGTCAGGAACCCGATCTCCTCGATCACCTTGCGGTAGTGCTCGAGCGTCGGCGAGGTCGAGAACAGCTGCAGCGGGTTCTGCGCGAGCTCGTGAGAGGTCTTGAATGATGAGGAGATGACCCACACGAGCGGGAACACCGCAACGAAGGCGGCAACGACGAGAATGAGATACACACAGGCTGTCCCCCAAGGACTACGACCAGCACGTCGCATGTTCAGCCCCTTTCCTTTTCCCAGCGGTTGAGCATCCTGAAGGCGCCGAAGGCCAGAGCCAGCAGGAAGATGAGCAGCAGGATCGTCACCGTGGAGGCGACACCGAGCTGACGCAGGTTCCAGCCCTCCTGATAGGCGAAGATCGGCAGCGTCGTCGTCCTCTCCCCCGGGCCTCCGCCCGTCAGAAGGAAGAGCATGTCGAAGTTGTTGAAGACCCAGATGGTGCGCAGGATGACCAGCAGCCCGATGACCTCGCGAATATGGGTCAGCGTGATGAACCTGAACCTCTGCCACCCGGAGGCGCCATCCACCATGGCCGCCTCGTACTGCTCCTGCGGGATGGTCTTGAGGGCCGAGAGGATGTTCACCATGAACATCGGCGCGCCGAACCAGATGTTGATGAGGAGCGCGACCCAGAGGGTGGTCTCGGGATTGCCCAGCAGTGCCATGTTCTTGTCAGTCAGGCCGAGAGACGTCAGAAGGTTGGGGAGGAACCCGTAGACGTCATTGAGGATCCATTTCCAGGAGAACGCGGTGATGATCGCCGGGAACGCCCAGGGGACGATGAGGAGCGTGCGGAACAGCCCCGACCCCCGAGGGACCCGGTCCAACGCAAGCGCCAGAACCATCCCCACCGCGAGCTGGCCGATGATCGACGCTGCGGTCCACTTGATCGACACCCCGAAGGCGTTCCAGAAGCTGGAGGACCCGAGGAGGTCGGTGTAGTTGGAGATCCCCACCACATGGTAGTTGGTGCGTAGGAGATTCTTGTCTGTGAATGAGTACCAGATGCTTGAGAAAACCGGGTATATCAGGAGAGCAAGAACAACGATCATTGACGGTGCCACGAAGCAGACACCGGTCCAGTTCATTCGTTTGATGCGTGTCATGAGTTCACCTTTCGGACTGGGCGGCAGGGGCGCTGTGGCGCCCCTACCGCCACGCCGAGTCACTTGATGCTGGCTCCTGCAGCCTTGAACGCCTCGTTGAGCTTCTTCTCGCAGTCCTTGGCAGCGGTCTCCGGATCGGTTCCGTCGATGATGATCGAGTGGTACATCTTCTCGATCAGTCCCTGGCTGGTGAGCACCCCGGCTTGGACCAGCGGCCCCTTCTCCATACCGATAGCGCTGCCGACGCTGACCTGGTCCTGGATCACTTTGATCGAGTCGGAGTACTTCTTGATGGTCTCGTTGCTCGCGTAGCTCGACTCCTGCGAGATGTCGTTGAGGGTCGGCAGCATGCCGCCGGGGACCGAGTGGAGGAACTCGATGTACTTGTCCTTGGTGAACAGGAACTCCAGGAAGGCCTTGGCCTCTCGCTTGACCTCTGAGGCCTCCCACACCACCAGAGGCACGTTGGACACCTCGGCCGGGTAGTTCACCGGATCGGAGGCCTTCATCCTGGGAAGCGGCGCAGCGGCGATGGAGTCGACCAGGTCGGAGCGGTTGGTGGCTACTCCGGAGATGTGGAATCCGGAGTTGAAGTCGAAGGCGGTCTTGCCCTGATAGAAGAGCGTCGCCTGATCGAGGACCGCATAGTCCAGGGAGCCCTCCGGGGAGACCGACTTGTACAGGTCGGTCCAGTACTTGATTCCGCTCAGCGCGGCCTCGGAGGTGAGGTTGGCCGTCCCGTCATCCTTGAGCAGCCTCTGGCCGGCGGAACGAACGTAGAAATTGAGGTAGCGGGCCCCCAGCATGTCCCCCGTCCCCAGGGGCACAGACAGGCCGTAGAGGCTGTCGGACTTTCCGATCGCCTTGGCCGCCTTGGCCAGCTCCTCCCAGGTCTTCGGAACCGACAGCCCCTTGGAGCTCAGCACGTCCTTGCGGTACCACATCACCTGGGCGTGGGAGTAGATGGGCACGGAGTAGGACTTTCCATCCGACTGCCCCTCGGCCAGTGCCGGCTTGGGGAACCGGTCCCGGCCGATGGAGTCGATGACCTTGTCCAGCGGCACCAGGGCCTCGGAGTTGATCATCTCCACGACGTTGTTGGGCAGTGCCGTGGAGATGTCCGGCACCTGCCCTGAGGTCAGTCCGGTGGTCCACTTCGTGTTGAACTCGGACCAGGAGAACTGCTCAATCTTGACGGTGACGTCGGGATTCTTGGCGTGGAACTCCTCGGCCATCTTCTTCATCCAGTCCGCACGAGGCCCCTGGGTGAAGGACGACCACATGGTGACGGTGCCGCGCAGCGGCCCGGTCCCCTCGTCGTCGGAGGAGTCCTTGCCGCCGCAGGCGGCCAGCGCGCCGCACACGCCGATGCCTCCCAGGACCATGAAGCCGCGACGGCTGAGTGCGGGGGCCGAGTGAGACGAGACTGAGGTGGGGGGAGTCATGACAGTTCTCCTTTGAACGGGAAATGACGGTTGGGTGGTGAAGTGAGGTGTGGCTGACGGGTGATTCATCGTCATGAGAGTGAGGCCTGCTCCTCTGCCTGACGTGGATCGATGGTCTCGACTACGTCGGAGAACCAGCTCAGGGGCAGTCGGGAGAAGTAGAGGCCCTGGCACTCGTTCTCCCAGAGGATCCCGATCCTGCCGTCGGGTAGGACGCACATGCACTGGTAGACGTGGTGACCGGGGTTGAGGGTCCGCGAGTACCTCCACGTGCGCCCACCGTCGAGGCTGAGTCGAATGACGCCGCAGCCTCGAAACGGGAGCATGAGCGAGGCGTTGGCGAAGACAATGCGGTCCTCCCCCTCGGTTGAGGGCAGACTGATCGCATTGGGCTGGCACCAGATCTCGGGAAGCTCCTCATCGAAACGGATCGGCCCCCAGGTCTGTCCCGCGTCGTGGGACTCGCTGACGGCGACGCGCCCACGAGGGTGCTGGTTGCGCATGAACAGCAGAAGTACGCCGTCTCGTCGTTCCACCACTGCGGCCTCGTGCAGTGACCAGGTCTCATCAACGAATGTCTGCGGGTCGAGCTCCCCCTCAGGGGTCTGCCGTCCTTCATTGGGGCTGCGGCCGAGCTGCCAGGTCTCGCCATGGTCGTCGGAGTAGGCGACCGTTGCGCACATCGCCAGCCAGTTCTGATCGTTGTTGAAGTAGAGGGGAACGACGAGGCGTCCGGCGTGAGGGCCGTTCCTCAGGGCGATGCCGTTGCCCGGGCAGGTACCCAGGAACCTCATCCACGGCTGTTTCAGCTGGGGGTTGAGGTCCCGCGGCTTGCTCCACGTGACGCCGTCGTCGTCGGAGTGAGCGATCTGCAGGTAGCTGGTGGGGATGGCCAGGAGGCTCTCGGCCGGGTCCGCCCCAGGGGCCAGCTCGATGTTGCCCGCCGGGTTGCCGTCACGGAGCACCGTGCCGTCATCCATCACCCGGAACTCGGTGTCCTGACCCTCGATCGTCGTGACGGCGCCGTCCGGCTCGACGACATAGCGTGCGCCGTCGAGGTCTCTCAGCAGCCGCCTTCCCTGCTCATCGAATCCTGTGGACGCCCAGCAGTTGGGCTGCCCTATCCCGCCCGGGAAGTGGTCGATGAGGACATGGACCCGCCCGGTGTGCGGATCCTGGACCATGCAGGAGTCGATGACCGATGAGGCGTCCTCTCCGCTTCCCGGGCAGTCGATGACGGTGCTCGCCGGCTCCCAGCTTCGTCCTGCGTCAAGGGACCGGCGCACGACGAAGTTGATGTCGTTGGGAGAGTCATTGGCGTTGGAGACCCGCTGGTCGGCACCGGCCAGGACGGTACCGGAGGTCAGTGTGAGGAGGGAGGGGATCCGGTAGGAGGCCGATCCGCGGTAGCCGCGGTCGAACAGTGCGTCGGTCTCAATCGGCTCAGCCTCGTACAAACGCTTGATCTGCGAGTCACTGAGCGCGTAGTCGTAGAGACCCGCTCGCTGAACCTCTCCGGACAGACGCACTCCCTCGCAGTCCTGGCCGACGACGATCTCATCGAGTCCCTCAACGTCTCCAAGAAAGAACTCGCCGGGAGCGTGTGTCTCGCGGAAGCCGTCGACGTAGAGGTCGACCGAGCCGTGCCCCACAGCGACCACGACCTCGTGCCAGCCTCCGTCACTCCAGGCCCCTGCGGCCGTGACCTCCCGGCGCTCCCCGGCCGTGGTCACGCCCGTGTAGGCGATCCCCTCCGGCCCCACCGTGACGGCGAGCTGCTCACGCCCAAGTCCACCAGCGGCGAGGAGGGCTCCTTGCTGCATCCGACCCCGAACCCGGAAGCGCAGCCAGAACGAGCCGTGCCGAGCGTCGGCGAAGCGGGCGACGTCGTGAGGACTCAAAAGGTTCGCAGCGACCTCGACCAGTGGCTCGGCTCGCCTCGACAGGGCGAGGACCTCACGCGCCGTCAGCACCCGGGGGTGCACTGTGAAGGCCACGACCTCAGGGCTGTCCCCCTGCCCCACGAGGGCCTGCGTCAGCCCAGGAAGGTCCTTGAGGAAGGCCGTGGTGGTACCGCAGAAGACCTGGTAGCCGTCGAGGTAGAGACGGCTACCGGTGGGGCTGACGGTGACGACGGCGCTGTGCCAGCGCCCGTCGTCGAGCGAGCGCGCATCCTCAGCCTCCAGCTTGTTCCACTTGTCTGGAACCGTCGCCTCGTAGACGAGCGACGATCCGACGATGCGCAGGTCGAGACCGGCCCCGTCAGCTCCTCGTAGCGCAAAGAGGTTACCGTCAGACCTCGACCGGAACTCACAGGAGATGCTTCCTGTTTCAGCCTCGAGGATTTCTTTGTCAAGCCGCAGCGCGGCACATACTGACCCGATCACTTGTCACCTATTTCTCAAAAAAGGGCGCAGAAGTCCCTGTCAATCATTGCTTGGATCGCAATTCTTGGAAATCCACGCTCAGTGTCGCGAGCTGGACTCATCAAGAATGCGTCTGATCGCAGGCGCACTTCACCTCAGCGGTTCAAGCACGCCTCGAAACTCTCATCGCCTCATGATTCTCAGCAATGAGACAGCACCGGAGGGTCGCACGCAGCGCCCCGTCCGTCCCCCTGACGCAGACCCTGGTTTCTCACCAGCTGGTCAGAGGCAGATCAAGGACGGGCCCCGACCCTCGCGCACGACGGACTGGCGACGTGCAGTCGTGGTCACACGCCACGGCGCTGTGACATACATAGGAACCCCTCCTTCACAATCAACACCTTTGTTGACGGCCATATGCGCCGCAATCAGATCCTCACCGAACTGATGAAAGTAATCTACACGGCATGTGACTTGAAAGTCAATGCTCGCGCACGCAGATTCACACGAGATTGATGGATCGATTTCTCGCAATCATCAATCCATCGTCTCCACTCCGACATCGGCGATATCGGGAACGAGGCGGTCTCCTTAACGGGGCTGATAGACAGATGAGGGGCGGACCCGCGTGGGTCCGCCCCTCACGAGGAGGTACCGGCGCCACCGGCAACAGCCGGGATCGTCGGCTCAGACGTCGAGCAGCGAGGGCACCGCCGCCAGGAGAGTACGGGTGTACTCCTCCTGAGGGTTGTTGAAAATCTCCTCGGTGGTGTTGATCTCAAGGATCTTACCGAAGTACATGACGGCGATCCGGTCCGAGACATAGCGCACCGTGTTGATGTCGTGGCTGATGAACACCAGCCCCAGCCCCAGGGACGCCTTGAGGTCCTGGAGCAGGTTGAGCACCTGAGCACGCACGGAGACATCCAGGGCGGAGGTGGGCTCGTCGGCCACGATGATGTCGGGGTCCAGAGCGAGCGCACGGGCGATCGCGACACGCTGACGCTGCCCACCGGAGATCTGCCTGGGCAGCACGTTGAGAGCGCTGGGGGGCAGACCCACGAGGTGGAGCAGGTCACGCACACGCGCCTCACGCTCCTTGGGTGAGCCGATTCCGTGAACGTTGAGCGGGTCGATAAGCGTGTCGTGCACGATCATGCGCGGGTTGAGAGCCGTCGCGGGGTCCTGGAAGACCACCGAGATACTGCGCCCAAGCTCGCGTCGGTCCGAGGCGGAGTGCCCCAGCGGGCGCCCCTTGAAGATGACCTCTCCGGAGGTCACCGGCTGCAGCCCTACCATGACCCTGGCAGTGGTGGACTTGCCGCAGCCCGACTCCCCCACCAGCCCCAGCGTCTCCCCGCGCTTGACGGACAGCGAGACGTTGTTAACCGCATGGACCGTGTCCGGATTGAACAGGCCACCGGTGCGGGACTTGTGGATGACGTTGACCTCCTTGAGCTCGACGACCGGCTGGTCCTCGCTCCATGAGGTCGATGCAGAGGTGTTGGACGGCATCAGTGCTCCTCCTTCGCGAGCAGAGCCTCGAGCTCAGGCGTGATGGCGTAGCTGTGTTCGGTGGTGCCGGGTACGGGCTTGAGCACAGGGCGCGTGTCCAGGCCGACCGTTGGATGGGCCGAGCGGGGTGCGAAGCGGTCGCCCTTGACGAACTCGCTGGGCGAGGGGACCACACCACGCACCTGGTGGAGCCGCTTGGAGCCCGCCTCGATGGAGAGCACCGCACCCAGGAGCCCACGGGTGTACTCGTGAACGGGGTTGGACAGCAGCTCGCTGGTGGGCGCCTGCTCGACCACCTGGCCCGCGTACATGACGGTGATGCGGTGGGCCAGTTTGGCCACCAGCGCCAGGTCGTGCGAGACGAAGACCATCGCGAAGCCGAGCTTCTCACGCAGTTCGTTGAGCAGGTCAATGACCTGCTTCTGGACGGTCACGTCCAGAGCCGTCGTCGGCTCATCGGCCAGGACCAGTGAGGGGTCACGAGTCAGTGCCATGGCGATGAGGACGCGCTGACGCTGTCCGCCGGAGAGCTCATGCGGGTAGCTGCGCAGCGTGCGCTTGGGGTCGAGCCCCACAAGCTCCAGAAGATCCTCCGCACTGCGGGTACCACCGCGAGAGGTCAGCTGCGACATCTGGGTACGGATGAGCATCGATGGGTTCAGCGAGGACAGGGCGTCCTGGTAGACCATGCTCATCTCGTGACCGCGCAGGGCATTGTGCTCGGTGGGTGTCATCTCGAGGATGTTGCGGCCCTTGAACAGGATCTCACCGGAGAGCCGCGCCGAGGGCGGCAGCAGTCCCATGACGGCCATCGAGCTGATGGACTTACCACAGCCGGACTCCCCCACCAGCCCCATGGTCTCACCGGGGCGCACGGAGAAGGAGACGCCATCGACGATGTTGACCTCACCGTGCTGCTCGGGGAAGGCGATCGAGAGGTTCTTGACCTCCAGGACCGGGTCCTCCCCGGAGTCCTCGTAGACGAGGCGGTCGCGACGAGCGAGCTCAGCAACCCGCAGGGAGCTGAGTCTGTCGGCCAGGGGAACATCCTCAGCCGCCGGAGCAACGACACCGGTCAGCGAGCTTACGTTCGTGGCCCCGCCCTCCTTGACGGCGGCGGAGTTAGCGGTCACCGCGTCAGCAGCATCATCCCAGGCGTCCAGAGTCTCCTGAGCCTCCATGGCCTCTTCATCAGCCTGAACATCGGGCTTGGCCTTGATGCGCGGCGAGGCCATAGCATCAGTCAGCCCCTCAGACAGGACGTTGAGGCACAGGGTAGTGATGAGGATGAGCAGGCCCGGGAAGAAGGTCGGCCACCAGTGGCCCGACAGGAGCAGCTCCTTGCCCTCGGAAAGCATGTTTCCCCAGGTCGGGGTGTTGACGGACTTGATGCCCGCACCGATGAAGGACAACGAGGCCTCGAAGACGATCGCATCGGCCACCAGGACGGTCGCGAAGACCATGATCGGGGCGATGCAGTTGCGGGCCACGTGCTTGAGAAGGATCCACGGCACCGGCGCCCCCATCACCTTGGAGGCGGCGACGTAGTCCTCTCCGAACTGGGAGATGATGTTGGCACGCACCACACGGGTGAGCTGGGGAATGTAGAGAACAGCAATGGAGATGATGATGACCGGCAGCATCGGCAGCCGGGTCGACATCGCCGAGACGAGCACGGCGGCCAGAGCAATACCGGGGAAGGACATGACGACGTCGAGCACACGCATGAGGGTCTCAGCGATCCACTTGCGCGACGTGGCGGCCACGGCACCCAGGACCGAGGCCACTAGGAGCGCAAGGCCGGTAGCGGTCAGCCCCACGACCAGTGAAACCCTGGCGCCGTAGACGGCACGGGAGAAGATGTCGCGGCCGGTGCCGTCGGTGCCGAACAGGTGCGACATCGAGGGGGCCACCACGGGATCACTCGAGGTGACCTCACCGACGCCCTCGATGTACGAGGTCGTCTTGGCCTCCGCCAAACCGGTGGCACCGGGCGAGTACGGGGCGACGACGGGAGCCAGGATGGCGATCAGGGCAATAAGGCAGAGCACGACGATGGCGATCTTCGAGCCGAGGGGCAACGCCTTCCAGCCCTGGAAGCGCAGCCCGGGCCGCGAGGCCTTATCCAGTGTGGAACGGTGCAGCATCAGATGCTCCTGATTCGTGGGTTGACGAGGACGTAGAGCATGTCAACAACGATGTTGATGAGAATGAAGGCCAGCGCCACCGTGATGGACACTCCCTGGACGATATTGACGTCGTTACGGGTGATGCCCTGGAAGATGAGCTGTCCCATCCCCTTGATGTTGAAGATCATCTCGATGACGACGGCGCCTCCCATGGCGTAGCCGATGCGCAGTCCCAGAACGGTCAACGGGGTGATGAGCGCGTTGCGCAGCACGTTGCGGGCAACAACGATGTTCTTAGGGATACCACCACCGATGGCGGTACGCACGTAGTCGCGGTCGAGCTCCTCGACCATGGCTGTGCGGACCACGCGGGTCAGTGATCCAGCGTTGGGCACCGCGATCGCCAGTGCCGGCAGAAAGATCTGATTGAGATATGTTCCGGGATCCTCACTGAACGGCACCCACTCGGACACCAGCGCGGGGAAGGCACCCGTTCCACCCGGGATGTCGGAGAACCACTGGATGAGCAGCAGGGCGAGCCAGAAGGACGGCGTGGCCAGGCAGGCGATGGAGATGACACGGATGACCTGGTCCTGCCACTTGTCGCGGTACAGAGCAGCGATGATGCCCAGGATCGTGGCGAAGATGACGGCCACGAAGATTCCAATGAAGGTCAGCTGGAGCGTGATCGGGAAGGCCCCGGCCACCATGTCGGAGATCTTGACTCCGGTGAAGGAGGTGCCGAGGTCGCCGTGGGCCAGGCCCAGGAGATAGTCCCAGAACCGCTTGAGAAGGGGATCGTTGAGGTGGTGGGCGACTCGGTACTGCTCGAGGGCGTCTGCCGTTGCCGCCTCCCCCAGCGCCAGGCGCGCCGGGTCTGCAGAGGAGAACGACATGACAACGAAGACGAGCAGCGTCACGCCCAGCACCATGACCGGCAGCGCGACCAGGCGCCGTCCGATCAGGCGGATGAGGTTGGACACTGAGATGCTCCTTTGCGTTAGCGTCCTGCCGCCTGAGAGGGCGGCTGGGTGGTTTGGCGGCTGGAAGGCCAACCGTCACCCCAATTGTCTGATGTCTGACGTCAGATAGCAAGTCCGTTGCTTCTGCGCCTTTGAAGCGCTGCGGCCCGACAACGGCTCGGGCGGCACGGCTCACCAGAACTGGCTCGCCGCACCGCCCTCACACAGACCTCAGGACTTGGATGACCCCGTCCCCACGAAGGACAGACCAGTCAGCGAGATCGGCTTGAAGTTCTCCAACGTCGACGAGTTGTAGGCCGTCGGAGTCTTGCGGTGGAAGAGCGGGTACAGCGGAACATCCTCGGAGATCTTGTCGAAGGCCTCCTGCCACTTGGCGATCTGCTTGTCACCCTCCAGCTTGACCGCCTCGTCGAGCAGCGCCTGAATCGCCTTCTGCCCCTCCGATCCCTTCCAGTGCATGCGGGCGTCAGTCCACACGTCACCCCCGTACCACCAGCGCATGAGCAGGTCCGCGTCATCGCCGAAGACTGAGGGGTCCCCGGGCGCGATAACGACATCCCACGCCTTCGCCCCATCCGCGGACTCAATGAAACTGTAGGTGTCGGCGGACTTCTTCTCGTCATACTTGACCGTCACGCCCAGGGCCTCGAGGTTCTCGCGAATAACGGGCCGCACCGCGGAGAACCAGCCGTGGTCCGTGCACAGGAGGTTGATGGTCGTGACACCGGCCTCCGCCAGGAGAGACTTGGCCTTGGCCGCATCCATGGAGTAGACCACCTTGGCCTTCTTGTAGGCGGGGTGCCCTTCCTGGACGAAGCAGGTCGCCGGCGTCGCCAGCCCAGCCATGCTGGTGTCGCAGATCTTGGCGTAGTCCAGCGCGTAGAGCACAGCCTGACGCGCCTTGACGTTGGAGAAGGTGGCGTTGTTGAACATGGCGAAGAGCAGGCCGAAACCCTGCTGCGCCGCCACCTTGACCGGATCCTTCAGCGTCGAGAGGTTGGCTGCCGGGACGGCATCGATGGCCTGCACGGAGCCGGAGCTCACGGCATTGGTCCGGGTCGTGTCATCGGGCAGGACCTGCCAGGTCATGGACTTGGCCAACGCCGGGCGGGGACCGTTGTAGCTGTCGTTGCGCTCGAAGACGACCTTCTGACTGGCGGCGCCGTTGTCGGTCATCTTGTAGGGGCCGCTCCCGGTGGGGTTCATGTCGAACTTCTTGGCGTCCGCCTCAACGATCGCCTTGGGGACGATCTTGACAACGCTCAGACGCTCCGCGACCAGAGAGAAGGCGTACTTGAGCTTGATAGTCACCGTGCTCGCGTCCTTGGCCTCCACCTTGTCGATGAAGGGCAGGAACTGGGAGTACAGCGACTTGTTGGCCGGGTCGAGCACACGCGTAAAGGAGAAGACGACGTCATCTGCAGTCACCGCCGAGCCGTCGGTGAACTTCGCGTCCTTACGCAGCGTCGCCTCATAGGTGGTGTCGTCCACCTTCTTGGGCATCTCAGCCGCCAGCGCCGCATAGACCTCTCGCGTGGCCGGGTGCAGCTCAGTGAGCCCTTCCAGAGTGTGCCAGTTGGCGGCAACCGTGAGCGCCGACGACGTCGTCATCGGATCGTAGCCATTGGTGCCCAGCTCATAGGAAATACCTGCGGTGATAACACCATCCTTGTGAGTGACCTCCTGGTCGGTGGCCGTGCCACTGCCCTTCGCGCCGCCCGCAGTCTTGGCCTTACCACCGCAGGCCGCCAGGCTGACAGCCAGGCCGGCAGCCATTCCGAGGGTGCCGGTCAGCCTGATGAAGTCTCGGCGGCTAGAGCCGGCCGGAGTCGTGATCGCCATTGATTCTCTCCTGAAGTCTGACGTCTTATGTCTGACGTTGGTAGGATGACTGTAGCAGAGATCGGGATGTCCAGACCACTCGCACCCCTGCAGGTCAGGCCCTCGATCGTCGCCGCCCACCCAAGGGGTGGAGCCGTTCAACGAGCAGAGTCACATCGCAGTGAGCACAATGATTGACAGGGCAAGAACCGTGGCCGACACCGAGAAGAGCAGCACCGTGAGCACAGAAGCCAAGTCGAGCGCAGCCGACGTTCCACCAAGAAACGAGATGAGCATCACACTCAATGCGGGTAAGACGGCGATCCCCCATAGCGCGTACTCCGCACTGGTCACATCCCCCACCACTCAGGCCGAGACCACGATGACCGCGATCAAGGACTTCATCCTGAGAACCGGCCTTCAGACGGGTGATGCCTTGCCGACCGAGTCGCAGCTGTGCACCGACCTGGGCGTGTCCCGCTCCTCTGTGCGCGAGGCCGTACGCACCCTGGTCGCCCTCGACATCGTCGAGGTCCGCCACGGACACGGCATGTTCGTCGGCAAGGTCTCCATGCGCCCCATGGTCGAGTCCCTCCTCTTCAGAGGCCTGCTCAACCCCGGAGACGACCACCGCGGACTACGCGACATCGTCGATGTCCGCATCACCCTCGACAACGCCCTGACCGAACCCGTCACCCAGGCCTGGAAGAACCGCCAGGACCCCGAGCTCGACACCCTTGTCGAGGAGATCGAGGAGATCGCCTCGAAGCGGGAGCTCTTCACCGACCAGGATCGCCGTTTCCACATGCGCCTGCTCGAGCCCCTGGACAACCACCTCTTCCTGCACCTGACCGAGGCCTTCTGGGCCGTCCACACCCTCACCGTCCCCCTCCTGGACGGCCCCAGGCCCGAGGACATGCTCAGCGCCGCGAAGGCGCATCGGCGCATGCTCCAGGCAGCCCGCGCCGGGGACGCCCAGGCCTACCGCCAGGCCACGGCCCAGCACTACGCCCCGCTCCTGGCAGCCCTCACCTGAACCAACCGGGCATAACCTCTTCAGTCAGGGCCGGGTAGGTTCCGGCTTGAGCCACGGCCACGATGTTGAGGCGGGGGTCCTCGGGGTGAAGCAGTCTGTCCATCCACAGATCTCGCGCTGCGGTGAGTCCTTGAGCCAACCAACGAGCATTGACGAACTCCATGGCATGCGTCCCCCCGGGGTAGACATGCAGCTCGGCGTCCCCGCCGTCGCGCCACACCTTGGAGGCGAAGGCAACGGCCTCGTCGCGGAAGACCTCGGCCGATGCGACCGAGATGAACAGCGGCGGCAGGCCACCCAACCATGTGGCACGGGCGGGCGCCTCATAAGGAGTGACCAGCTCAGTTCCGCGTCGCCGCCCCAGCGCCGCCTCCCAGGCGACGTCGTTGTAGGCCGTGGGCCAGGTGCCGTCGTCGGGATACTGGCGCGCCGAGACCGATCCCTGCCATCCCGGTAGCCCGCTGCGGTCGTCAAGCATGGGATAGTCCAGCAGCCCGCCAAGCACGGCCGGCCCCTGCCGGTCACGCGCCATGAGCAATGTACCGGCGCTCAGACCACCACCCGCACTCGGCCCGACGACGACCACACGTTCGGGGTCGATGCCGAGGCCCGCTGCGTGCTCGATCGCCCAGCACAGCGTGCCGTAGCAGTCCTCGACGCCGGCAGGAGCCGGATTCTCCGGAGCCAGACGGTACTCGGGGCTGATAATGACACCTCCGTACCGACGTAACCATGGAACAACCGTCAACAGGCCGTTAAAACGGCACCCCATGATGAGCCCTCCCCCGTGCAGCGACAGGAACAGAGGACCGGGCCGGTCTCCGGAGAGACCCCGGGAGAGCCGGACGGCCGCAGCAGGAAGCGTGGTCCCGTCCTCCCGGACGACGTCGACGTCTTCCAGGTCGACGTCAGGACACCGGACAAGGAACTCCGCTCTGACCTCATCAACGGGCGCGCGCCAGGTCGGAATGTTCTCCACCGTCATGGTGCGGAAGACACCAAGCGCCTCAATACGCTCGAGCAGGGCAGCAGTTGCACCGTCATAAGGAGGACGGGCGGGGATCGCCTCATGTGTATCGGGCATGCCGCAACTGTGGCACCATGATCGTTATAGGAGCAACTTGCGTACATTCACTCATCAATCCGCAACGGACCTCGCCATGGCCAGGTGCTGCTCCGGTTGTCGCCCCGGCAAAGAGCGACAGCCATGGCTGGGGTCTCAGAAGTATGCGGATAGGCACGGGCCAACATTCACCAGCGCACATGCACCGAAAGTCGGACAATGGGGTCATGCAGACGTCCCGCGGTGTCATGTCCGGCCTCACCACCACCCCTATGACTCAGTCCTCCACAGCGATCGCCGAGATCAAGAACTACATTCTTGCCAAGGGGCTGCAGCCGGGTGATGCCTTGCCGACGGAGTCGCAGCTGTGCACCGACCTGGGCGTGTCCCGCTCCTCTGTGCGCGAGGCCGTACGCACCCTGGTCGCCCTCGACATCGTCGAGGTCCGCCACGGACACGGCATGTTCGTCGGCAAGGTCTCCATGCGCCCCATGGTCGAGTCCCTCCTCTTCAGAGGCCTGCTCAACCCCGGAGACGACCACCGCGGACTACGCGACATCGTCGATGTCCGCATCACCCTCGACAACGCCCTGACCGAACCCGTCACCCAGGCCTGGAAGAACCGCCAGGACCCCGAGCTCGACACCCTTGTCGAGGAGATCGAGGAGATCGCCTCGAAGCGGGAGCTCTTCACCGACCAGGATCGCCGTTTCCACATGCGCCTGCTCGAGCCCCTGGACAACCACCTCTTCCTGCACCTGACCGAGGCCTTCTGGGCCGTCCACACCCTCACCGTCCCCCTGCTGGGAGCCCCCAGGCCTGAGGACATGGTGGCAACCGCCCGAGCACATCGGGACATGCTCCAGGCCGCCCGCGCCGGGGACGCCCAGGCCTACCGCCAGGCCGTTACTCAGCACTACGCCCCGCTCCTGGCGGCCCTCACCTGAACCAACCAGCAGCCGACTCATTCAAGGCCCGAAGTTTTCTCACGGCAAAGCAGAGCTGACTTCACGGCGACCCCGTAGCGGAATCGTCCAATGCCCCCGTCGGAACGCCGCACCCGGAGGCACGGGACGAACAGCGCCGCGGCGTTACGCGCACAGGCCGAGGCCGCGGCCCAGGAGGCGGCCGGATTCCCGCTGATGCGGGCAAGCTCGGTGTAGGTAGTGTGGTGCCGGCAGGGACCTCACGGAGTCTGGACCAGGCCCGCTCGATGAAGGGACCGCCGACCTGGAGAACGGGGACATCACCGGGAGCGCTGCTCTCGCCGCGGTAGTAGGAACGTACGGCAGCGACGGCACGGGCCAGGAGCCCGTCGCACTCCACTTCCGGAAGCGCCTCGGTGTGGGATGGCCTCAGGCTCGGGTGGATGAGTCCGACCAGCTCCGCGATCTCGGCAGTCCATCCCGAGGCGAGCACGTCGTCGGTCCGGGCGACGCCGTCAGCGGCGCCATCGGCACACCACCATGGCCCGTAACGAGGGTGAAGGGGCCATTAGGGGTGCTCACGTTGCAGCTGCGAGCTGCGTCGGTCTTCATCGCCATGGAGTCAGGCTACGTAGCGTTCCATGTATGTTCCACCAGTCTGGGCACTGGCCGCCGAGGAGCAGAAGAGCCCGCCAACCGTTAAGGCTGGCGGGCTCTTCTCGCGGGATACGTGGAGATGGGGGGAAGGCCGCACCCGCCAGATCCCGCCATTCAACGTTTCACTCCGTCTGATACCAAAACCGCGACTTTATCCCTGGGATGACAGGCGATTGTCGAACTCACCTCAGTGTCGTTGAGACGTGTGGAGATGCGTCTAGTAGCGTATGCGTGTACCCATTCTGTACCCACGCGGGAGGAACCGGCATGGCTGGGCGGCTGAGGTTCGGCACGGTAGATCAACGGGCCCCGAAGGGACGCCCCAAGCGGTGGCGAGCACGCTACGACGACCCGACGTGGACGGGCGATGGACGCCCTCCAAGGATCACTGCACCAGAGACCTTCCCAACGAAGGCGGCAGCCGAGGCTTGGCTGGCCGGGGTGTGGGCGCAGGTCGCGGCAGGCACCTGGACGCACCCGGACGAGCTCGAGGCTCGCCGCCGGACGGAGGCCAAGCAGGCGCAAACGGACGCTCTCACCGTCGAGCAGTGGGCAACCCAGTGGCTCACCACCCTGGAGAGAACCCGGTCAGCCGGAACACTGCGCAAGCGCCGCTCCGACCTCCGCGTCCACATCCTCCCCGAGCTCGGCACCCTCAGGCTCGTTGACCTCACTCCCCGCAAGGTCGCCGCGTGGCACTCGGCACTGCCCTCCGACGGAATCAGGACAGCCTCCTACCAGACACTGCGAGCCATGCTCACCGCCGCCGTCGACTCCGAGGAGACATCCCTGACCGAGAACCCCTGCCGCATCCGCGGCGCCTCGACCGCACGCCAGACCATGGGAGAGCGTTACCTCCTCTCCCCCACCGAGGTTGCCGCCATCTCCGAGGCGATCCGCCCCGACCTCTCGGCCCTGGTGACACTCCTCGCCGACGCTGGCCTACGGATCAACGAGGCCCTGGCACTCCACCGCGACGACCTCCACCTGGGGACCACCGCCGCCGCCATCGACGTCGCCCACTCCCTCGTACGTACCGGCACGGACCTGACTCGAGGCCCAACCAAGACCAAGCGACCGCGCCGAGTCCAGGTCACACCATCTACCGCCGCCGCGCTCGCGGGACATCTGGATCGGTTCGCGGAGGCCAGGATCGTGTTCCCGGCGCCGCGGGGTGGCTACATGCGGGATTCGACGGCGTCGAAGGCTCTGAGGTCGGCGTTGTCGGCAGCTGGCGTGGTGATTCCTCCGGGCAGATATGGCGGGTGGCATGCCTTCCGGCACTATGCCGCGACGCGGTACGGGCAGGCCGGCGCCTCGACATCGGCCATCATGATCCGTTTCGGTTGGACCCGGCCCGAGCAGGCGATGCACTACCAGCGGGCAGATGCCGATTACGAGCGAATGATCCTGGACCAGATGGCGGCGCACGCCGGCGAGGCGACTTGGGCGGAACAGGCGGAGGCCGCTGGCGACGTGGTTCGCCTCGAAGGTCGACGCCGCGCATAGACGTGCAAGCAGTAGGGAGCCCCGCCACCCGTTCCGGGCGGCGGGGCTCCTTTGTTGTTCCTGGGGCTTAGCAGGCTAGGTCGTGCGTCAGGCCGAGGCGGGCGCGCTCGACGTCGTCGAGGAAGGCGAGGCGGGTTCTCAGGGTGTCGACGTCGACCCAGAGCAGCTCTGCGGCCTCGAGGTCGCTGCGCGTCTGGGTGAGCACGTCAGCGAGTTCGTCGATGGGGATGAGGCGTTGGGCGGCTTCGCGTGCAACGTCGGCCTCGACATCGGGTGGCTGACAGACGCTATGTCCGCGCTCGAGGTGGATGAGCTCGTGGATGAGGGTGCATCGCGCTTCGGCGACGGTCTGCTCGACGGTGAGCCAGATGGAAGTTCCGTCGGTGCAGCCTAGGACGGTGGGCGGGAGAGAGTTGGTGGGCCAGACGTCGGTGTTGGGATGGGCTGGGAGCAGAGTGCTCCAGGGGTGCTGCGTACGCGCCCCGAAATCTGTTTGGGACATGTTAGTTAAGGAAGGGGAAGGCCCGGAGGGAACCGGACAGGTGAATAGGTGGGCCTATCTTGCCCCCACAGCACCTGAATCGGGCCGATTAGACCGCCTTATTTGAGGTTGTATCTAAATTGTTACCCGTAAGTTAGTCACCTTCGGGCTGCGCGCTCACTTCGCGCTCGCGGCGAGCCTTCTCCGCCTCCCACTCAGGGCGATGGCCCACGGTGCGGGCCGCGGCCACAGCGAGCGGCGGGGGCGGCGGCACGTCGGGATGAAGCGACGGCACCTGCGCGCCATCAAAGACACCCACATCGCTCCCCTCCCCAACTTCACGCGCACCGTTACTCAGACTTAGTGAAGGTGCAACCGAACCGGTACGGTCCAGACTCGAACGAGCCACTGCCGACGCCACTTCCGCTTCAGCGGCAGCTATGAACTCCGACCCGCTCCGGCCGATCGCCCGTGCGATCGCAGAGATCTCACCAACCGTCGCAGGAGGCGTCCCGAGGCGCAGAATGATCGAAACCCGGTTCTGCGACATGCCCGCCTTCTCGCCAACATCCGCATGCTTGGCGCCGGTCTCACGCACCGCATCAGCAAGCAGTGACTGGGTTATGTGATCGACGGGCCTGAGCTGCTTTGCACGTGCCATGGCTCCACAGTGACACAGTCGTTACCGAAGCGCAACCGAGGTGGGTTTGACGAGAACCGAATTGGGTTCCATCATACTGTCATGTCCCCAAACCCAATTCGGTTCACCACTCTCGACCAGGAGGTCTCGGGCGTTGTCCGCGCCGAGCTCGGACGTGCCCGCATCAGCCAAGGGGAGATGGCTTCTGAGATCGGCATGCATCCCAACGTATTCGGCCGTAAATGCCGTGGACAGGTGGCCTTCTCCCCGGCCGAGCTTGCCGTCGTCGCCGAGCACCTTGGCCTCACCGCTTCCGCACTCACCGCCGATGCGGAAGAGCGGTTCTTCAACACGTCGTCACGTTCGCGAGCCATGGCTCCCGTGCTCGTGGCTTCGCCGTCGGCGGCCACCTCCGGAAAAGAGGCTGAGTGATGCCTGACGTGACTGGATGGTCCGAGGAGGACCTCATCGACTGCTCCACCCGCGGGATGGGATCGTCCGTGTTGGGTCCCGAGGCGTCAGGTCGTCTTGCGGGAGACCTTGATCTTGCCCTGGCTTATGGAGAAGCGCTGCTCGAAGACGTCGCTGTGCGGCACCCCGGAGTCGGTCTCAGCGGTGATGGTGAACCGCAGGTCGAAGCGGTAGTTGCTTCGGATACCGACGAAGCCGTCACTGACGGCGACGGTTTGGTGCTTGCGGCTGCGTTCGATGTGTTCCTGGAGCGCGTCCTCGAGACCGAGGGGGAGCTTGCTGAGACCGGGCACAGTGTCGGCGCTGCTTGTCGCTACGACTTCGTGTCCGTTGTCGACGCAGACGGTCACGTGCGCCGCAATGTGTGCGCTGTCATTGACGACGGTGACGGCGGGAGGTTCACCCTCGATCTCGATTTTCCAGCGGTACTGGATGTGGTCCGTAGTGGCGGCCAGCGCCCGCTCAGCGACCGTGTTCGCGTCGCTAGCTATGCGGTTGCCCTCCTGGGCGACGCGGTTTGCCTCCTGGGCCTCGGCAAGACTCTTCGCAGCGACGTCGTTGGCCTTCTCGGTGAGGCGGTTCGCCTCCTTCGCTCGCTTGTTCGCGAGGCCCGCAAGGAACAGTCCCCCGATGCCAGCGGTTCCGCTGACGATATTGATGATGAGGCCAGGATCGATGCTGCTCATGGCTTCTCCCGGGTAAAGGGTGACGCTCAGGGTGGGGAACCGTGGCGGCCGCCAGTGGATGGTGCTGGCAAGTCTACCGAGGAGGCCTCTGATGGCTCCGTCGGCATCGACCGTAGGGCTCTGCCCGCTGGGAGGTGCTCCCGTTGAAGCCCACGAACATCACCGCCGCTCACTTCGCCGCAGCCGCCGACTTGAGCTTGACGACGGTGCGGTCTCTCATCGCCAAAGGCGATCTGCATGTGGTGAGGCTCGGAAGGAACGTGAGGATCCCGCTCTCAGAGTTCACGCGACTCGGACTTGACCCGCCTGATCTGAGCGATTTGGGCGAGAAGCGGCCCACGGTCTGAGTAGCGAACTGCGCGGGTGACCGCGCGCATCTGCCCTGACAAGAGGGCGCCCCGCGCTGTGTGCGTCAGCGACGGGGCGAAGGAATCAACCAATGAATCCACGAAGGAGTATACCCATGGAAACTCGCTACACGCCGCGTCACCAGCGTCGGTCCCGTTTGTCGGCTATGGCCGCGTCTGTTCGTAGGGCCCTGCGTCCGCACTGGGAGTACCACGAGGTGAGCATTCTCGACGTCCTGGCCGAGGAGCGCGGAAGCATCCCGGTGCCGTCCCTGTCGTCTCGGCAGGCTCGGTGGGGCGCTGTCCTGCTGGCGCTGGGGGCCTTGTTGGTCCTGGGGAACCTGGTGGTATGCCTGACCCGGGCATGGGTCTACTCAGGCTTGGCGATCCCCGGGGTCATCGCAACCGGCCTCGGCGTGGTCCTGCTGGAGCTCTCGCCAGAAGCTGGCGTGCACCCCTGGTGGGAGGACCCTGACAGCGGTGACACCAACTCTGTTGAGACTGCTGGCTCGGATGACCCGTCGGGGGTGACGGCATGAGCCGGCGGAAGCCTGCGAAGATCGACTGGTCCCACGGCCCGGTCCAGTGCGTCGCCCAGGGCTGCACCACCATGCTGCGCCCCAACAACCAGCGCGCCGAGGACGAGTGGGCGAACACCGTGCAGCACAAGGGCCATGGCATGTGCTTCAAGCACTGGCAGGCCGACATCGCCGAGGAACGTCTCTCAGAGCGGCTGCGCACCCGTTGGGGGAGCCCTGAGATGACGATCCGGGGCTCTGCGGCGGTGGTGTTCTGGCCGCTGCCGGCTGAAGGTACTTGGCTCGGGCGGGAGAAGCGGGATCTGGAGCGCTGGGCACGAACGGAGTTGGAGCGCCTCAGGTACCGGGTGATGAGACGGGCGGTACTTACGGTTCATCACGGCCAGAACCCGTTCATCTCGGCGGTCTTCCGCGTCCGAGACATTCCTCTTCGCCAGTTCTCACGAGCGGCACGGATGGCGGTGGCTGCGTGAGTGGGAATGTGCAGTCGGGGCGGCGTCGGGATCTGTGGCAGGCGTTGACGCCTTTGCAGCAGTCGGAGGCGTTGCGGTTGACGGTGGCGGTGATTGCGTCCGCCGTGTCGGGGTCGGCGCAGGCGGTGGCGTCCTGCCTGGCTGAGGCCGGGCGGGTGGCCCCTCAGGTGGAGGCCCATGTGCTGTGGGCGGCGCGTGAGCTGACTGGGCCGATGAGGTTGGTCGGTGACACGGAGTCGGTGTCGTCGAGGTGGCTCGAGGAGGGCGCGCGGGTGCGCGCCAGGCAGCGCAGGACCAGTGTTCAGGAAGGACTTTTCTCATGACTACGACAGTGGAGCGGCCGGTGATCGGCGTCGACGACGAGCAGGCCCGCCTGGTGGTGTTCGCGCTGCTTGATGCGGCCGGCGGGGAGCCGGCGGTGGAGGTCTCCCAGGCGGTGCTGGCCCAGAGCACCGGGCTGGACCGTCGGACCTTGCGCCGGGTGCTGGACCGGTTGGAGGCGGCCGGCTGGGTGGGCGTGGAACGCCCCGCGACCCCTAACAGCCCGGCTGTCTACGGGATCGCCGGCCTGGCGCAGACCTGCCGGGCGGCGGGTCTGACTCCGCCAGCGCCCGCCTTGCCGGCCGTGGTTGAGCGCGGGCCCAGGGTCCTGTCCCGCCAGGAGGCCACCCACCCTCTGGACCATGTTGTAGAGGGGGCCCGCTACCTGGTCAACCCCGAGTACCTGCAGGCCGGGGAGAACGTGCGCCGTGACCTGCGGGCGGGCAAGGGCTTCCTGGAGACGGTCCGCGCTCACGGCGTGGTCAAGGACATCGACGTCTACGTGACCTTGACGGGCCTGGTCGTCCTGGACGGCCACCGCCGCCTGGACGCAGCCCTGACCCTGCACCTGGAGAGCGTGCCGGTGCGGGTGGTGCGGGTCGATGACGAGGCCGAGCGGATCGCCAGCCAGCTGATGGTCAATGACGAGGCAGAGCACTGCAACAGCGCGGAGCGGGCCGACGCGATCCAGCAGCTCGTGCTCCTGGGCGTACCTGCCCAGGACCTGCGCAGGCGGGGTATCCGGGGTGAGGAGGTCGCTGCCGCCAGGGCCGTGGCAAGCGCCCCGCAGGCCGTGCGCCAGGCCGCCGTCGAGCGCCCGCAGATCGACCTGGTGGGGCTCGGTCACCTGGCTGAGCTCGCCACCGACGCCTTGGAGGACTCACCAGTGGTGGCCAAGGCCGTCGCCGATGCGATCGAGCGGCCCGAGCAGGTCGAGCACATCGTCGCCCGGGCTCGTGCTGAAGCCGAGGAGGAACGCCTCTTGGCCGACAAGCGCGCCGAGCTCGAGGCCCAGGGGATCCGGGTCATTGAGGAGGCCAGGGACAAGTCCCTCTACGACAGTGGTCAGCGCCTGGACTCCCTGGTCGATGACCACGGTGAGGTCCTGACCGAGGCGACGCACTCCTCCTGCCCCGGCCACGCCGCCGTGCTGTACCCCGACCTCACCTGGGAGGGCAGCCAGCGCAAGGTCACCGGGACGCGGGTCGTCTTGTGGTGCACCGACTGGAGGGCCCACGGGCACCGCAATCGGTGGGCCCGCAACACCTCCGGGGCGACCTCAGGGCCCATGGAGGAGGAGCAGCGCAAGGCCAGGGCGGAGAAGATCCGCCGCAACAAGGCCATGGACGCCGCCAACGGCGTGCGCCGCCAGTGGATCCAGGACCGGCTGCTGACCTCGGGCACCCGCCTCCCGGCGGTGGCCTGGCGCTCCAGGCTGCCGCTGTACCTCTTCCCGGTGCTGCGCTGGACCCACATGAGGGTGTCGGCCACCGCCCTGGAGAAGGGCAGGGAGCGGCTGGCCTGCGACCTGCCCTCGCTGAGGGCAGTGCTGCCGACGGCGCCTGCCGCTGAGGTGGCCCTGCTGACCTTCGCGCTGGCAGCGATGGAGGGCTCCATCGAGAAGGACACCTGGACCGACACCAGGGGCGTGTCCGCCATGATGACCCGCCTGCACCTGCGCTTCCTCGAACAGCTCGGCTACACCCTCTCCGACGTCGAGGCCGGCTACTGCCAGGACGTAGAGGACGCCACCGACGACAGCGACCTGCACCAGGTCCCCGGCACCAAACCCACCACCAAGACCACCAGGACGGACCAGGCCGAGGAGGGCCAGTCATGACACCAACAATGGCACCGGGGCTGAGGGCCACGGTATCGGCCGTGTGCCGAGCAGAGGACCTGATCGCAGCGATCAAGGCGGTCATCCCGCACGTGGGCAGGGAGAAGGACGGAGGCGGGGTGGAGCGCGTCCGCGTGGTCGCCGACGCCGAGCGCATGCGCCTGGCCCTCATTGCGACCAACCGGCAGCGGGCGGCGGTCGCGCTGGTACCGCTGCTGGAGGTCGACGACCCCACCGAGCTGGACGCCGAGACGGACACGACCGAGGGCCTGGACTTCACAGCCCCGGCGCTGAAGGTCATCAGCCAGGTGTTCAAGTCCACCGGCACCGATCGCCTGCGCCTGGACATCACCGCCCAGACCCTGCAGGCCACCGACGTCGACGGGCTCCTGGAGGGCCGCACCATCCGTATCCACGCCCAGGGCGAGTACTTCGACGATAGCGGCCTGGACCGCGTCGACGGCGCCGCCGCTGTGCTGCGCGTGTGCGCCGAGCCGATCGCCCAGGAGGCCTCCTTCCTGATCCCCGAGGACCAGCTCGCCGCCTGGAAGGCCACGGCCACCGCCCTGGGCGGCCTGCCCCTGGTGGCCACCGCCACCGGCCACCTGCTGGTGGCCTCTGGGGCGCTGGAGTCCCTGATGGGCCTGACCGTTCTGGCCACCGGCGACGCCTACGGCACCAGCGAGGCGTCCCTGGGCGTGCCCGCCTACGACGGCCCCGCTGTTGAGGCCCTCATGGACCTTCTCCTGGATGGCACCCCACCCGGCGGAGAGCCTGCCCGCGAGGCCGAGCACGCCCTGGTCACCGAGATCCAGCACTGGATCCGCGCCCAAACCAGCACCACCGAGACCTCCGGGAACACCGAGGACGCCGAGGGTGACGAGGGTGCTGAGGGCCCATTCGGGGGTGACGCGGCATGAGAGTGCACCTGAGCATTGACGCCGATCTGTCCGAGGGCATGGAGATGACCGCGACCGCTCCGGCGCCCAGCGTTGACGCGACCAGTCGAGACGACGTCGTCGCCAGCCAGCGCCGTGAGGTCCGTGTGGTCTCCCAGATCCTGAAGATCATCACCGGCTACCTCGACGGTGACGACCTGGACCGTGACGGTATCGACGAGCTCGCCGACCAGGGAGTCCAGTTCACCGCCCGCACCCTGCACACACCGATGGCGGGTGTCGCCGGCATCAGTGACGCGCCGGCCTGGTATGACCGGCAGCGGGACGGTGAGCTGACCGCCCTGGACCTCGTGGCCGGCCACGCCTCCCCAGCCAACGGGCTGGTCCTAGTCGAGGTCTACACCGCCCAGGGGCATGAGGCGTGCCGTGCGACCACCCGCCTCCTGGGCGAGGAGGGCGTCACGTTCACCGAGATGTCCGCCGAGAGCCACCAGAGCCTGCTGCTCTCCCGGGGCATCACCACCACGCCGGCGGTCGTTCTGCGGGCGCCGGGTTCGGGGCGCATCATCACCTCCTGGCAGGGCCACCGCCCAGACCTCATCACCCGCTACCTCACCGACGACGAAGTCCCGTTCGGGGGTGACGCGGCATGAGGATCACTATCCGTGTCGAGCTCGATCACCAGGATGGGATCGAGGCGACTCTGACCGCTCCCGCACAGCCCGTCGACACTTCCTCGCGCTCCGACGTCGTGGCCACCAAGGACTGCGAGGTTGCCCAGGCATTCTCCTTACTGAGGTTCCTCGTTGACGCCCTCCAGGGACGTATTCGGGGCGGCGACTCCTTGGGGCAGTGGCTGCGTGACAACGGTATCCGGGTCGACTTCGGCCCGCTCAAGCCTGCCCCCACAAGCCAGGTGCAGGAGGTGGCCTCATGAGCTCGGAACCTGTCTGGGAGGCGGTGATCCGCCTGGCTGCCAGTGACGTGCTGAACCTCAATGACTCGAGGAACCAGTGGGGGTATACGGCGCCCAAGCGTCGGTTGATTCGCAAGCTCGCTGAACAGACCGCGAGGTTCTCTCATGCGCCGAGCCTTGAGCGAGCCCGTTTGGTGGTGGAGATTGCCTTCCCCGACCGCCGTCGGCGTGACCCTCACAACTACATGGCCACAGTCAAGCCCATCGTCGACGGCCTGGTCGACGCCGGCGTCCTGCCCGACGACGACGCCAAGCACCTGCTCGGCCCGGACCTGCGCCGCCACCCGGAGGTCACCAAGAAGCATCTGGCCCAGCCCGTCTACGAGTTCCACCTCTCCCTCTACGACCGGGGAGGCATCTCATGAGCACCACCTGGGCGCCGGTGACCTTCTACGAGATCCGTGTCGGCGACACCGTCAGGTCGCTGGATCACCGCACCGGCGAGGTGATCGCCAACGGCCAGGTAGACCACATCGTCCACTGCAAGGACTACGACCGGGCAGTCAGCCACTCCATGGGCCTGCTGGCCCGTTCCGACTACCCACACATCGAAAGGAGGACCTCGTGCCCACCAGCACAGGCCGTCGCGCCCGTCATGCCTTGATCGACTTCTCCTCCGGCCAGGTCCACTGCCGCTCCTGCGGCGCCGTCATGCGCCCCAGTGAGGGCATCACCAACGGCTGGCCGGCCTCGACCGTCCCCTATGGGCGCTCCGGTGAGTGTAAGAACTGCGCCGCCCCGGCGACAGCTGAGACCGGGCCTATGGGCGAGGGTGAGGCCGCCGTCGAGCCGGCCATCTCTCCTGCCAAAGCCACCGCTCCGACACCCAAGGTGGTTCCTCGACGTCGACCGCGCCACCGTTTCGACTACCGGCCCCCACAGGAGGACCTCTGCTTCTCCTGCGGGCGCCCCATCAACCCGCTCACCGGCGAGTGCCGGTGCTCCGACTGACCAGACAAGGAGATCCCCATGCCCACCTTCACCATCGAAACCATCAGCGTTACCGAGGTCTGCCCCGGCGACACCGTCCTCGCCGCAGGAGCCCCCGTCAAGGTCTCCCGCATCGCCGAGATCGATGCGGCAGCGAGCAACATGTTCATGATGGGTAAGTCCACCCGGATCCGGCTCTACGAGAAGAAGGAGATGATCGCCGAGGTTCCGCTGACGACGACCGTGTGCAGGGTCATCGAGGACGTGGCCTGCGTCCCGGAGGGCGACATCGAGACCATGATCGAGGAGCGTGAACCCGTGGTCCCGGTTCACGAGGAGGTCCTGCTCAACCTGAACAAGGAGCTGCTCGACCCGGATGATAACCACCAGGGCCTCGAGCGCGCCGCTGAGGAGCTCGTGGACTCTGTGTCGGAGGAGCTCGGGCTCATCGATGAGGACGACACCGTCGAGGTCCCTAGGGCGGTCATCAGCATGCTCCGCGACAACTACTACCGCGCGCAGCAGGACAGTGATTACCCGACGGGCTCTCTGCTCTGCGCGGTTGCGGTCGTCCTGAACGCGGCCGGGGAGAGGACTGGGGAGGCATGAGCGTCGTCGCCGTCGTGGCGGTGGTGGTCGTCCTGGGCCGCCGCCTCGCCCACCACCGCATGAGGGAGCACAGCTGATGTCCGGTGAGACCGTACTGACTCTGGTCGGGAACCTCACCGCGGACCCCGAGATACGTTTCACGCCCTCCGGGGCAGCGGTGGCCTCCTTCACGGTCGCCTCCACGCCGCGCACCTTCGACCGCCAGGCCGGCGAGTGGAAGGACGGGGAGACCCTGTTCATGCGCTGCTCGATCTGGCGCGACGCCGCGGAGAACGTGGCCGAGTCGCTGACCAAGGGCACGCGCGTCATCGTCCAGGGCCGTCTGGTCCAGCGCTCCTTCACCACCCGTGAGGGCGAGAACCGCACGGTGGTGGAGATGCAGGTCGATGAGATCGGCCCCTCACTGCGATACGCCAAGACCCAGGTCACCCGCCAGCCCCGCAGCGGCGGCCATGCCGGTCCCACGGCCTTCGGCTCCGGCATCGGCCAGCCCCAGCAGCAGGCCCCAGCCCAGCCGGTAACGGCCGGAACCTGGCAGGTGCCCCAAGGCAGCGCCCCGAACGACTCGTGGGCCACGAGCGGGCAAGCAGCCTTCCAAGGCGAGCCCCCGTTCTGAGTGGAGTCCCCATGAGATGCCATCGCGCTCGCGGCCGGGAGCCGCCTGGTGCTGTAGATGTCCTGTTGTTTTGTGAGTAGAGAGATCCCCGTTCCATGCCTTGGGCACGTTTGACCGATACTGCGGCCACGCACCCGATCGTGCTGGCCGTCGCGGAGCACCCGGATGCCGACGACAGGTCGGTCAACGAGGTGTTCGGGTTCATGCTGCGTCTGGCAGCGATGAGCGCGCAGTACCTGACGGACTACGTGTTCTGGTACTCGTCCGCTGTGCAGATGGCCGGCTCGAAGTCTCAGGCCGATCACCTGCTCGAGCTGGCGGCCTTCGCCGGCTACGGGGTGCAGGACGTTGAGCCGGGGTCTGGGAGACGCTTCTTCCGCCTGGTGGCGGATCCGGACTTCGTCCACATCAAGACCGCCGAGGAGGTCGCGTGGGAGCGCGACCGCAAGGCGAACAACGGGGACCTGTCGATCATCGTGCCGGTGCGCTGGCGCGATGGCGACGCGTGCCGCTACTGCGGGAAGGTCGTCAACTGGGCCGACCGCAAGGGCGGCAAGGGAGGCACCTACGACCATCGCATGCCCGGCCAGTCGGGCACGTGGCACAGCGAGGTCGTGGCCTGCCGGTCGTGCAACTCAATCCGGGGCAACGCCTCCAAGGGACTGCCCCCCTCGGAGGGAATGGCGGCGGCCGATCGTGTCCGGCCGCTGCTGACTCCTCCGGACCGCCCGTACTACTCGCCCCGGACCCGGGAGTGGCTCAACAGCCATGCCGACGTCTTAGCGCTTCACGACATGCGCCCGCCTGAGCTCGCCGCGGAGGGGACCAAGCCTCTACGTGCGGGTAGCGACGTGCGGACGTCCTCGCAGACCGTCGACGGAGTCGGGGCCGGCAGCCAGCCGCCCCGGCCTGGACCCGTCTCCGCATCCAGCCTGCCCGGCAGCCAGCCGGACCAGGCAGCTCATCGCAGGCTCCCCGGGCGCGCCGACAGCCAGTCGGACCGCGTTGGTCGGGTTGAGCCCCTCACCACCGGTGAGGAGAGGCCCGCCCCAGCGGCCGAGGCCTCCCACGCGCCAGACACGTTCCCCGGCCGACCTGCCAGCCAGGCAGGGACACGGCCGGGTCGAGCGCCCCAGCTCCACTGGGGCAGGCCGTCCAGCAGCCCGCTGGGCAGCCCGTCAGCGCGCGGTGATGATGAGGCACACGTGGAGACGGATACCGCCGTCAACAGCCCGCAGGACGCTACACGCGCAGCCCCCGGGGCGCGGTCGGCCACTTCGATCTGTCCGGATCTGCCAGATCAGGTCAGATCCGGACAGATCGAGACGGGTCCGCCGGGTACGGAATCTGGATACGCCGGGTCGGGTAGGGACGGGCAGGGACGGGCCTCGGGTCCTGGGACAGAACCTGGGAGGGGCATGGCCGGGACTGGGATCGGTCTGGGAGGCGCGCCCCCTGGCACTGGTCGGAGAAGACCACGACGACGGCGAAGGGCCAGAAGATGAACCAATTACTGAGCGTCCTTAAAGGGGGCTGGGCCGAGGTCCGTCGGGATCTGCGGCGGACACGGGATGACCAGAACCTCTATGTGCCGGGCACCATCGAGGAAGCGGATCGTGAACTGCGTCGAGCGTGGGCCACGCTGGTGCTCGCGGTGATCGGGGACGAGGTGATCCACCGGTGAGTGCTGCTACGAAGCGGGTGCTTGAGGAGGCGATCGCTGCGCACGTGGCCGATGAGATGCCCGGGTCCCTGGGTGGCGCGTGGCTTGTGGCTGTCCAGCTGGTCGACACCGCTGACGTCTCGGATCCCGGTAACGGGTTCTTCTTCGAGTCCGCCGGGTCGGTCATTACTCAGGCGGGGTTGGCCGCCACGTTCATGATGAAGCTGCAAGGAGACATGCGATGAGCCAGTGCGCATCGGGCTGCACGATTCGTGGCCATCACCTGGCCGAGTGCGACGGCTGGGCCTGGGGCCGGGATGAGTACGGGGAGCCGGAGGAGGTTGAGTGCGCCGGTTGCCTGCCTCGTCAGGCGGAGTTCGGGGTGCTGTGCTCCTGGTGTTGGGGGCGTCTTCAGTCCTCGGTCCGCACCCTGCCATCCCTGGTTGAACACCTGTTCGACATGGGTGCTCCCTCGCTGCGGAGCCCGCTGGGCCGGGCTGGTGGTGGCCGGTCGACGCCGGGGCCTGGGTGCCTGTACTCCGATGCGCTGGTGGCGGCCGATGAGCTGCACGCGATCCTGGGCACTTACGCGCAGGAGGTCGCGGTGGAGCACCCGACTGCCGGCAGCCTGCCGGTGGGCCTGTGCCGATGGTCGCAGGGACGCCCGGTGGCCGGCCCGCTGGACTGGGCTGACGTCGCTGACGGCGGCGCCGACCCGGTGATCCTTGGACCCAGGGAGCCAGAGGACACGCGTCGTCTCGTTTCCTGGCTGGCCCCGCACCTGGAATGGGTCGCCTCCCAGCCCTGGGCCGCGGACATGATCGCCGACCTGGCCCCGGCTACTGGTAGGGCGCTGGCCCGTTGGCCAGTCCAGGAGCCGGAGCGCAGGGTCACCGACGTGAGATGCCCGTCGTGCGGCGCCTGGTCGCTGGTTATCGTCCCGCCCTCGGTACCGGGAGCCGATCGCCTCGTGCGCTGCACTCTGCCTGCTTGCGGGAGCGTGCTCACCGAGGAGGACTGGGAGAGGACCCGGAGCTGGGCGCTGGCTGTCGCTCGGTCCACTCAGGCCGAGGCGGCCGCGTCGTGAGCGTGACCGGCCCCGATGGGGTGGAATGGGTAACTGCGGCCGAAGTGCGGGAGCGGATGCCTGGTCTGAGCTACCGCACTCTTCAGTCTTGGCGGCGTCGGAAGAGGGTGAGGAGCAAGCATTCTGCGGGACAGGTGTGGATGGCCTGGCCCGACGTCCTCGAGCGGGAGGCGGCCGCGCACCGCACAGACTGGAGACGTGGCCGTCGCGCTACCTGCAGCCGGTAGCCTGTGCCCGGCACGTGGATCCCCCTGGCGTTGCGTTTGCCAGGGGGATCCACGTGCTTGAGGGCGAGAGGTCAGAGCCGGCGGCGTTGCTGCTCGATGTCGCCGATGAATCGCTGCGCCGCGCCGATGTTCTTTCGGGGGACCTCGATCGTCCAGAAGATGTCGGGGCTCTCGATGGTCAGGAACTTCTCGCCCCCGGTCTTCTTCTTGGCAGCGAGGGCGAACACCCCGAGGGTGACCAGCCGGGTCATCGTGACCCGGGAGGATAGCTCCTCCCCGTCCTCAAGACGCACCCCCTCTAGCTGACTGAGGGGGAGGGTCTCAACGGACCCACCCCCCTTCTTCTCCAGCCGGTCGGGGTAGAGATGCAGGGCCCCATCCTTCGCCGAGAAGAAGAAGCTGATAGGTCGTTCCTTCTTACGTCCGAACATCGTTGTTCCTTTCTCACCATTGAGCGGGCTGGATGATTTTACGCTGCGCCTTGCGGCAGCACAGTGCTCCTTTGGTCTTGGTGTGACACGCCGTGCGCACCACCGTCTGGACAGGCGTTCGATCGTATTGCATCCTTGGTGTCAGCGGGACACTTGCGCCCAGCCGCTTCAACCCAGGGAGGTTGTCATGGTGGCGTGGCAGAGCAGTGACCGCTCTTCACGTCTTCCCGATGACTGGCAGCTGCGTCGCGCCTTCGTCGCTCAGCGCGCAGGCGGTCAGTGCGAAGGTGTCATGGGCGATGGAACAAGGTGCGTCGAGCCTGGCAGAGAGTGCGACCACATCGAGCGCGGAGACGATCACGACGTCTCCAACTTGCAGTGGCTGTGCTCATGGCATCACAAGCGCAAGACGCAGCAGGAGTCGCGTGCCGACCTCGCGGCGCTGCGCGCGGCCCGAGCGCCACGCCGGCCACCGCATCCAGGACTCATCCCGACCATCGGCGGGGGTGGGGACCCCGTACCCCGCCCGGCCCCAGCACCGTGAGATGCTGTCGTTTTTTCTGTGTACGGGTCTGGGGATTCTGAGAACGCGACTTTCTGCCGTGATTGCAACGAAATATGGCACCCCTGCCGCCTGGCTGGGGCGCCTTTGAGGCTGCGTGTGAGGCAGTTCAGAGGGGCAGCAGCGCCCCGGGGCGGAAAACTCGCCCAGTGACTGTTACGTAGCGGTCCTGGGAGTAGAACTCCACTGCCTGGCCCTTCCAGGTGCGTCGGAAACCGCGGCGCTCCGGGGCCGTGCCCCATACGTGTAGCCCGTCTCCCGACGGCGAGATCTCGACGTAGGAGCCGGCGTAGAACTCGAGCAGCTCGACCACTGCCTCGCTCGGTCGCCCATGGGCGTCCAGGCAGTGGTCCAGGTCGATGCACCCGATGCCTCCGCCGAGCACGAAGCCGATTCGGCTGTCACGCGCACTCGCGGCCTGCCAGGTGTCCCAGGTCGACGGGTCGGTCACTGAGGCCCACCGCCCGGTGGACGGGCAGACGGGGCGCTTGCGCTCGTCGTGGTTGACCCAACGTGGCATCGCCAGCATCTCGGCGGGTACGGGACAAGCCTTGGCGGCACGACGGCGCTCGCGGTGCGCGGCCACGCGGCAGCGCGTCGAGCAGAACCGGGTATCGGCCCGCTTCGAGCCGCTGATCTGGCGGCCGCACCCCGGCCTTCCGCATGTCCTCACATACTCAAGTGTAACGGCTAATCCGTTGGAATAACAGGGATTCAGGAGGTGTGGAGAGGTGGCAGGCAGAGGGCCGCAGCCCAAGGACCCGTCCAAGCGGGCGCGCCGTAACAAAGATCCGGAGCCGCTCAAGGTCCTGCCCGCTGTGCCGGTCACCCAGCCGAGGCTGCCGACCATCTACGTCGACGTCACCGACGACGACGGGACGGTCCACAAGAAGCGCTTCCACTGGCCGGCCATCACCGAGCGCTGGTGGCGCATGTGGGCCGAGTCGCCGCTGTCGACGGACTACACCGACGTCGACTGGGCGTTCCTGATGGATACGGCGCTGCTCCACGCCCGCTACTGGAAGGGCGATGTCAAGCTCGGCCCCGAGCTGCGCCTGCGCGTCGCCAAGTTCGGCGCCACCCCCGAGGACCGCGCCCGCCTGCGCATCACCTTCGCTGTCGCCGATAGCGCCGAGGCAGGAGGCGCTGTTGAGGTCGCAGAGCCCGCCGCCGCGTCGGGATCGCGCTCGCGGGCTCGCTCGAAGGTGCTGCGCGTCGTCGACTGATGGAGGGGGTGCGGTCGGATGCCGTGGTCCCCGCTGGATGAGGATGATGAGTTCCCGACCCTGGGGTACGACGTCGCCGACTGGATGACTGACTTCCTCCTGCAGCCCGACTGCGAGGAACTGCTGCCCTTCGTCCCGACGCAGGAGGAGCTGGATTTCCTGGTGCGGCTCTACGAGCTCGACCCGCTTACGGGCAGGCGGGTGAAGTCCCGCGCGGTCCTCTCTCGTCCTCGTGGATGGGGTAAGAGCCCGTTCGTGGCGGCGGTCTGCTGTGTTGAGGCCATGGGGCCCGTGCTGTGCGACGGCTGGGATGCCGCAGGCCAGCCGGTGGGCGTGCCGTGGGCGACTAGGCGGACTCCGCTGGTGCAGGTCACGGCCACCACCGACGACCAGACCGCGAACACGTGGGCGCCGCTGCTGGAGATGCTGCGAGGCTCGCCGGCGCAGGACGCCTACGACGTCGACCCGCTGGACTCCTTCGTCACGATGCGCCGCGGCAGGATCGAGAAGCGGACCTCCTCGGCGACCTCGGTCAAGGGCGCCCGCGCCGTCATGGCGGTCCTGGACCAGACCGAGACTTGGGTGCCCGGCAACGGCGGCCCCAAGCTCGCCAAGACGCTGCGCAACAACGCCACCAAGCTCGGCGGCGTCACGATCGAGACCCCCAACGCCTACACGATCGGCGAGAACTCGGTCGCCGAGACGACGGCCCGCTACGCCGAGCAGATCAAGGCCGGCAAGGTCAAGGAGGCCGCTGCCAGGCGCCTCCTGTACGACCACAGGGCCGCGCCGCTGGACACCGACATCTCCGACCGCGACAGCCTCATCGAGGGCCTGCGCATCGCCTACGGCGACGCCTCAGCCGACCCCCGCGGGTGCGCCATCCACGAGCCTGCCTGCTCGCCGGGCTGGGTCGACATCGAGCGCACCGCCGACGACTTCTGGGAGACGGACAACGACCCCGCCGAGATGTGCGCCGACTTCCTCAACCAGATCGGCGCCGCCTCCGACGCCTGGCTGACCATGCCCGAGCTGCGCGCCATCGAGGACCACAGCAAGACCGTCACCACCAACGAGCCCATCACCCTCGGCTTCGACGGCTCCGAGGGCCGCAAGATCGGCATCGCCGACTCCACGGTCCTCATCGGCTACTCGGTCACCCAGCAGCACCTGTTCAAGATCGGCATCTGGTCCCAGCCCGACGGCCCCAAGGGCGAGGGCTGGCAGCCACCGCGCCTCGAGATCGAGCAGACCGTCCGGGAGACCTTCGAGCGCTACAACGTCGTCGGCTTCTACGCCGACCCCTCAGCCGGGTGGGCGCAGGACGTCAAGACCTGGGAGGCCGCCTACTCGCGGCGCCTGCGCGCCCGCATCAGCGCCGCCGAGCCCATCCGCTACCCCCAGCGCAACGTCTCAGCCACCTGCGACTCCTTCGCCCAGCTGCTCTCCGCCATCCAGCAGGGCCGCGTCACCTACGACGGTGACCCGCAGATGACCGCTCACTTCCTCAACGCCCGGCGCTCACCACGCCAGGCCGGCTACGTGCTCACCAAGCCGGCCGATGACCAGGACTACTCCAAGATCGACGCCGCCTGGGGCGCCATGTTCGCCTACCGGGCGG
>ERZ772766.189-NODE-189-length-37228-cov-8.483335_pt1 | contig 37228 bp, 40 predicted proteins | sample MGYA00511379_ERZ772766 | MGnify/ENA primary metagenome ERZ772766 (study PRJEB29015, sample SAMEA2737895) | human oral metagenome | biome: human oral; feature: human-associated habitat; material: dental | place: China | collected 2116 ... | reverse complement strand
ATGATATCGACAAGCTATTTAGGATCTGTATGAAAAATGAAATCCATTAGCTATAACACCTCTGTGCTGGTTTGTTGAAAATGGGTGATCACAAGCTGTGATCGTTTTGTTTTTCCCGTGTCCGGGGCTTTTGTTGTTCGGCCATTCTTTCCGCATGGCTTTTCCTGTTTTGTTCCGTGCGCGCCGCGTTGTTCAATTCTTTTTGCGCAATGGGTAACCCATGCTGAATGTCCGATTTGAAGTTCTTTATATCCATTCTTCCCCCATTGCGGGCAAATATGGATAACTGTTGGTCAAAAGTATTTTCCAGGTCTTTGTATTCTTTTTCGTCCAGTGGGAACAGTTTGGTGACTTCGCTCAACATTAATTTCCGGGTATAGGCAATGCGCTGATCCAGTGATAATTCATCAAATTCCGCCTGCGAGAGGTCTTTCCCTGATTCATTCTTGACCTTTCTGATTGCCGTCGTTCACGGGTTTGTCGCTTTGTGGCGATTCGTTTGCATGATCCGCATTTCCCATCGTTGCGGCCGGGTCTTTGGTTTGCGCCTCCGGACGGGGCGGCTCTTGGGATGGCTGTTCGTTGGCAAGGTTTTGCTCCGGTTCTTGGCGGGGTTTGATGTCAAGGGCCTCGGTAATATCTCCGCTGTGTGCGGCCTGTTCTTTGCGCTCGCGTTCTTGCGCCCCCAAGAGGCGTTTCTTGTCGGCTTCCGTTGGTTCGTAGCCGCGGGTTTCCATTCCCCGCATTTGTGCCTGAAACCACATCTCGGCTTTGGCCGTTTTGCTGCCGCCGGTGATCTTGATGACATCCCAGCCCATGTCTTGCGCAATATCCAGGGATGACTGGATATTGCGATCCGTGTTGTCACAGATGATTTTGTTTTTACGGATCGTGATGCGGCTGCCATCACCTTTATGCTCAAATACGGCTTCATTGCGGAAATCCAGCATCCTTGACGGATTCAGCACATGCTTCCTGACTTCCGTGTATTCGTTTTGGGCATTGAATCGTTCAAAGGTGTAATCCAGATGGATTTCTCCCCCTGCTTTTTCCGGTTCCAAACCACGATTGAATTTGCGCTTGAAGGGTTCTTCCGGCTCTCGGTGCTTTTCTTTTGCCGGCAAGCCATAAAATTCCCGCAATACATCCGGTTTGGGCAAGCCATACAGGGTGTCATTCGCGGCGAATTGGTAATCCGGCATGGCAACCGGTTCGTCTGCTTTTTTGCCGGTCGCTTCACGCACGATTTCTTCCAGTTCGCCGCGCAGTTGTTGGTACATCGCTTCCCGCCACCGTTCTTCCGAACGTTCCCAATCAGGCTCAATCATGACTTCTTCATGTGTTGATCCTGCCTCTTGGGTGGTCTTGGCGGCTGGTTGTGTGGTGGACATCTGTTCCGGTCCGATGTCCGGCGCAGGCCATTCTTGCGCAATGTCCGGGGCAGCCTGTCCCTGCTCGCCGCTCGGGGCGGGTGGTTCCATCCCTATGGGTGGAGGGCCTTCTTCATACAGGTGTTCCGGAGGTTCATAACCCGCATTGCGGGGATCATCTCTGGGGTCATCATAGTGGCTGACAGCATCAGGATCGTTTTGCATGGTTCTTCCTCTTATTGGTTAGTGCATGGAATCATCAGACGGCCGTTGCTTGCCGTTGCGTGTTTTCTTCCAGCACACGGCCGATAAAATTGCCGACAACAGCTGTGGTGAATGCCTGTCTGGCGGCGTATTCGTTGATGTTGTCTTCAAGTCTGTTGCGATAGGTTCGGCTTTCATCACAGACGATTGTCTTCACGGCATCGGCAATGACTTCTTTCCTATCCATCCGTTCTTTTAATGGCCGGACAATGGTATTTCTTTGTCCTTTGAATCTTGGAATAAAGACACGATCCTTGTAATAGCAAATCTTTTGAGCCCTGATCGGGTGTGAGATGCCATCGTAAATAATGATTTCCTCTTGTAGCGGCATGGCCCGCAGTTCTTGCGGCATCATCAAGTCACGCTGGTTCTGTGTCCGCGTCGTTGATACTCCCATGTTACCGCCGCCGCGTGAGCGCGAGGTATCCTCTTCCACGGTAATTTTGCCCAGCAATTTGGAGTATTCTTCGCTGTCGCGCACATCGTTGGGCTTGAATAATATTTTGAGGGCAATATTGGTCAGGATATTGCGGGCACCGTGTATGCCATAGGTTTTTTCATCCTCGATTTGTGCCGGACTTTGCGCAATGAACAATAGGCGCAGGTTGTATCCCGCCATGTAGGAAATGGCTTTTTCCAGAATATTGACGCGGCCGGCAGCCGTGCCTTCATCCATCAGCATCAAACATTGATATTGCAGCGATGGATCTTCATCCGGCATGACGGAAGTATTTTCATGAATCAGGATGCTGTAAAACAGGTTGATGATGGTTTTGGCCTGAATCAGGTTTTTGGGCTTGATACCCAAATAGAGGGTCATGGGTTTGCGGCGGACATCGCGCATGTCGAAGTCATCGCCGGAGGTGGCATTGGCAATGGGTTCGGACAGCCACGGGGACAGGCTGGTGGTCAGCGTGGCCAGGACGGAGGCAAAGGGCTTTTCCCCGGCGGAAATGGCACTGTTGATGGATTGGCGGGTGATGGCACTGACAAATTCATCGTTCATCAGCGAGGAAAAATGCTGAATGGCGCCGCCGGAAAAATCCGTGGCGAGATTGAGGATTTCCTTGATTGTCGGCACAAACACCACATCCTTGTTGTTTTGCGCGCGGTAGTACTGTTCTTTGTCCAGGCAATACAACCCAAGCCCCAGAAACAGTTTGCGCGCGCTGTTCGACCAAAAGGAGTCATGGGTTTCTTCAATCAGGCAGGTGGCAATTTGCAGCAGGTCATCCACCCGTTGTTCGCCACTGCGCGACACATAGGAGAGCGGGTTCCACCGGGCAGTGCGGCCATCCGGATCGAATGGGTCAAAAAGATGGACTTCATGACCGCACTTGGCGCGGAAAGCCGCCGTCAGCCGGAACAGCTCCAGCTTGATGTCGGATACCACCATCGAATGCGCGTAGGACAGTGCAACCGGGACAACAACGCCGACCCCTTTGCCGGAGCGGGTAGGAGCCATCAAGGCGGCAAACAGCTGGCCGGGCAGGGCAAGGAAGCGGTTGCCGATGCGGCCGACGATGATTTTTGTCCCGGCAAACAGTCCCCCTTTCTTGACTTCGGCGGGCGAGATGAACAAACCGGCTTCTTCGATTTCGCGGGTCTTGGCAAAGCGTGAATCCCCGTACAGACTCGGTCTTTTGCTCAATCCTTTGAGGATGATCAGGAATGCCGCAAGGTGTATGGCGCCAGACAAAAACCAGGCACCTTTCAGCGGTCGTTCATAAATGGCGCCATAAGCCATTTGGTAGTGCAGGATGTCCAGCGGATAGCTGCGGACTTGTGTTGTCAGGGCAAATTTGCCTTTGAACAGGCTGCGGATAATCCCCGCGTCTCCTCCGCTCATGAAGAAGCGAAACAGGAAACTGGCCAGCCAGAAGAAAGTCAGCAGGAATAATGCGATGCCGACGATAATCAAGAGTGCTTTTATCGCTTTTTTCATGTTCCGCCCCTACATGCCGCGCAGCATTTGTAATTTGCGCCCCGGATCAAAATCGATGCCGGTGATGTAGCGGCGGCCGCCGTGCGCCATGAAGTGCATGGATACATCAATGGTCATCATGATGAGCCGCCTGATAACGTCATACGACAAACCCGCGCCTTCTGGGGCGGCATTGATCATTAGGGCCAGCTGCTCGTAAGCCATCAAGGCACTGTCGGCGTGGCAAGAGGTGATCGAACCGCTGTGTCCATTTCCACAGGCACGGACGAAATAAAACGCTTCATCACCGCGACACTCGGCAAGAATGATGCGATCAGGCTTCATGCGCAGACACGCTTCCAGACAGCTTTTCGCGGTCACGGTGGATTCCGTCATGGCATTCTTGGGATAAACGAGGTGGACCTTATTGGGATGGTCGATAAAGATTTCCCGTGCGTCTTCGATGGTAATAATCCGCTCTTGATGCGAGATTAAATCCAGCAGGGATTTCATGAAGGTGGTTTTGCCGCTGCCGGTTGCACCGGAAATGACAATGTTTTTCCGGTAAAGAATAGCTTTCTCAATAAAGGCGCGATATTGTTTGGCTTTCAGCAGTTCTTGCAATTCTCTGTCCAATGCCGGAATGTCATCGCTGATGGGCAGGATTTCCGCAAACAGGCCGTTGGCTTGGTATTCGTCCAATGTGTAGCGCTTGCTTGAGGGTATCCGGATGGTGAGACTGGCTTCTTCCGCCGCCGGTTTGCGCACCAGCTGGGCGCGTTCGCCACCGGGCATGGTCAGACTCAGCATGGGTTGGTTGGTGTCAAATTTCTGGCTTTGCCCGGTGTGATTGATAAGGAGCGCGCCCAGTGCCTCAATCCTTTCGTTGGATTTGTTGCCGGGCTGTTCCTGCCGTTTCCATTCTGCGTTTTCTTCAAAATAGATGACGTCAGGTTCATTGATGACGATTTCCGTGATCCCGGGTTTCGTCATCAAGTCATAAATGCCGATTTGCTGGAACACAGCATGGATTTGCTGCACCAAGATGGTATCTTCGGCGTTGAGGACAATTTCCCCGCCCGCTTGATTCGCAGAGGAAACGGGAGTGAGGGCTTGGGTAAATTCATGGTGTTCTTTCATCGTGTCATGTCCCAGTCTTGTTGTCGGTGGTGTTGTTTGTCCCTTTGCGGTGCTTCCATAACGGCTTTGAGCCATTCGTCTTTGCGTGGGGTGGGATGCAGGCGTTGTGCGACGAGCAGGCGCCGTACATCGAGTTGTTTGCTGCCATCGGCGGCAATGGAGGCTTCTATCAACGGCAGATGCGTAATGCTCCCTCTGGTCAAGTCATGCAGCTTGCGCGCGGCTTCCCGGCAGCCCAATCCACGCAGGTCAATCAGCGGTGATGGATATTCTTTTTCCAGTAAATCAAGGCGCGGTTCGCCGGTTTCAGGTATCAGTGCGGCTTTTAATGATTCAGGCTTGACAGCGTATGCACGTAGTAGTATTTTCCTTATAGCTCCAGCGTCACTTGGGCCGTGGAACTCCTCACCGTGTGGTGCAGCAAGCCCGGTTTTGAACTCAGAGTGATGCTGGGGTTCTTTATTTTGAAAAAGCTCCCTCAATCCAACTTCATGTACATACAGACGCCTTAGGCTTTGCATGGTTTTGGGATCCAATTCCTCAAGTGCTTTTACGGTTACAATGACAACAAAATCATGTGAAGTATGTTCATTTGATGTCTTATTAGAATCCTTATCCAGTTCTTTATTGAATTCTTTATTTCTAATCTGGATAGGTGCAGAAAAGTATAAGTAACTACCTTTCAAGCGTTCATTCCTCAAATCTTCAGCATAAATTATCCGGCCATCTTGCAGGATATTTGGAATAATAGGGAAAGTTAATATTTTTACTGATCCCCAGCCATGACCTATATCGTTCTTTATTGCTCGACGATCTAATAATATTTCACCAACACCATTAACAATAATTTTCCCGTTATATTGTTCCTTAAACCATGCGGTAAGACGCGTAAAATGTTCCTTACTATTCCCTTTTGGGATTTCCTCACCCGTAACTGTTGTAATCGGTTCACTATCCAAATACAGCCGGTTTGAGACGGATTGCCAATCGCCATAAGCAGATTCAGCCAGAAATACCGGTGTCCTGATTTGTACCCAGCGTTCATACGGCAGTGCGGTTCTCCCGGCCGCCAAATCCCGCCCATAGGCTTCCTTGCCGCCATATCGTCTGACCGTTTCACTGAATTGCAGGGCGTCCGGGGAAAGCTGTTCTGTCATATCACCGTCCGTAGTTCTCTGCTTTATAGACTGAGGACAAATCTATATCGTCGGCGACGTAGATATTGATCATCTCGCCCTCGCGGATGTAGATAATCGGCGGCAAATCAATATTGTTTTGCAGGATTTGCCGCGCGAGATCCTGTGAGGTATCCGAGGTATTTGAGTCAACAATAACTTGTGCCGATTTACTCCGTTCTCCCAAGACTTGCAGCGCGTCACTGAAAAGCGATACCAGCAGCGCAGAGCCAATCCTTGTCCCCCAGCGGTTATCCACCTTGTCCGTGATACCGGAGGCGCCGAGGCGGTCAGTGACGGGCGAATCCAGTTGCACAACAACGTCATACGGGGTAATCAGGCGGTCCCAGATGATTTGCAGACGACGCTCACCATTGCGGACTTCGCCGTTGTATTCACCCGTGACTTTTGTCCCCTTTTCCAGCAGCAGCACCCGCGCGTTGCCGCTGTACACGTCCTGATTGATGATGCAGCTGGTAAATCCCTGTTGTTCGCTGACGATATTGGATTCCAGGGTGCAGGGGATTTTGGTCCCCTTGATCAGGGTGTAATCGATGGTGCGCATCAGTTTGACCTGCCGGGACGGGATGCGGGCCGGTGGCTCGGATTGCTGCTTCGCTTCGTAGTTGCGCACGTTGCCGCCCAGTCGCCGCGATTTGAGTGACGGCGGTTGTTCGCCCTGTTTAATATTGGGCTGTTGCAGGGCAGGCGGCTGTTCGATGATAGGGGGTGGCGACTCAGGTTGGGGTTCTACCGTCGGCAACAAGAGCGGCTGTTTTTCCGTCGCAGGTGGCGGTGCGATAAAACGGCCGATGTCATCTGGTGCTGCCGACCAGTTACGTTGCTTTTTGCTGACCGCATCGGGTTTGTGGAATATGTTGAATCCCTGCTTGAAATAGGTAAATGCGCCAAAAATGACCAAGGCGATAAGGCCGATGACAAGCAGCACCACCAACAGGATCTTCCAGAATGAAAGCTTGGTACCGCTGTCTCCGTTGAGGCCGCTGTCATCGGCATCGTCAAAATCCACAGTCCCGCCATTACCGCCGGTGCCGTTAGTGCCTGCTGCTGTCATTGCATCCCATCCTTCATGTCCTTAAAAAGGCCGCCGCAGCCGCCAGATGGCGGCCACGGTGACAACAGAGGCGGCCGATTACTCAGCATCGGCCGGTCTCTCACGAAAGGCATTGCGGTAGAGCTGCCTGCCATCCAGATAGGTTTGCCGGACCGTGTCATCGAGAACATCGTCACGACGGCGGTATTCACCGAGCACGGCCGCCAGCGTCGCCGGATCTGCCGGATCAAAATCCCAGGCATGGCGGATCACGCGGATCTCGCACTTGTTGAGCGGCGGCATCTGCGGCAAGTCATCAAGGACGGGGTCATCCGGCGGTCTTGTGTCCGGCAGATTGTCGAGGCGGCGCATCAGGGCGGCGTAGTCGTAGATGTCGTAGCCGTATTCCATTGCGGCCAATTCCGCATCAAGCGGGTCTTCACCGGGCGGCAGCATGGATTCGTCATCACGCGCCAGCAGGTTGTACAGGGTTTCTTCGTCGCCGGTCAGCGGCAGCCTGTCCATGACTTTGGCGTCCAGATACAGGACGAGGCAGCGCATCTGTTCATCCGTCAGTTGTTCAGGACATTCTGCCATCTCGTGCAGGAAGGCTGGCGTCACGGCGAAAGTCATGATGCGCTCGCCATCGAGTTCCGGCATTTTGCCCACCAGTTGCTGTTCGGTTGGGGTCAGCGGGTCAAGATTGTCCATTTTCCAGACGAGGTAATCCAGCATCTTCAGATATTCGCGGTTGTCGTGCAGGTAGCGGGCGTTTGCCGGATCGTTCAGGAAATCGAGATAGCGCGGGTCAATGCAGGTGGCGGAGACGCGCGGTTGTCCAACGAGTTCCGGCAGCCGCCGGCAAAGCGCTTCTTCGGTCTCATCGGTGTAGTCGTACTCGAACCGTTTGCGCAGCAGGGTGTCCACCACATACTGATAGGCTTCCGGTGGCAACACATGGGGCAGCCGGTCATCGTCTGCCTGTGCCAGCTGGGCAATCCATGTGGCGTAATCGGGGTTTTCGTGAGAGGTCATGATTATTGTCCTTCGGGCTTTGGCCCGTGCTGTTTAGCGGGTGTATTCAGGCTGTGGGGCTGCGGCGGTTTCCCGCTGCGGCAGCGGCCTGACGGCTCTGGTAAAGGCATCCCGCATCGGGGTGGGGTGATGGGGGACACCGACAAGTTGCCGCGTGTCGAGGCTGTAACCACGGGCGTTCAGCTCGCGTTGCAGCTGCGGCAATTTGTTCAGATCGCCGCCGATGGCATCAAAAGCGGCCTTACCCACGTCGCGGGGGCAGAGGCCGTTGATGTCCGGCAGGAGGTTCTGTCGGGGTTCCGGCTTTTTTCCGACGATACCCAGCGCGGCACCGAAGGCCATGCGCGCGGACGAACGGCCCTTTTGCACAAGCACGTCGTTCCAGTCGGTGTTTTTGCCGTTAATGGGTTCGGGGATGGCCAGCGCGTATTCGGGGTGCTTGGCGGCGACGGCGCGTGCGGCAGCGATGCCGCTGTTCTTGCCGTGTTTCTGCTCGGTGCCAAGATCGTTGTCCACGGCGATGATTTTCTTCGCGGCCGGAAACATCTGTTGCAGGGTGCCGGCGACATGGACAAGGTTGCCGGCATCGATGGCGGCAACGGCCAGCACCCGCCGGCCACCGCCGGCAAGGATTTGGTGGGCGGCCTCGGCGGTGGCGATACCCTCGGCCAGCACGATGTGGGTAGGTACCGCACGTTCGGCCGGTGAGCCAATCGGGAAATACGCCCCGCTTTTCGCCGCCTGTTTCATCAGCATTTTGGTGCCGTCAGGGGCAATGGTTTGCAGCGATACCATGCCGAGATAGCGCTCTTTCGGGACACCGGCCCATTCTCCGACCCACTCGCCGTTAATCAGCGGGATGACCATTGTCCCGTCTTCCAACCGCTTGATGCCGTGGCTGAAAGTCATGTGTTTGCGGGTGAAATAGGGCTCATCGCCACGCGCGTCGGGCAGCATCTTGTAAGCGGCCAAGGCATCTTGCCCGCGCATGATGTTGAGTTGCGCCCGCACCTGCTCCCGGGCCTGTATCTGTTCTTGCCGGTTCAGTTGGGCGGCACGCTGCACAACCTCCGGCACAGGGTCCCGCCGTGCGCCCCGGTCAGACCATGTGCGCGTTTCGCCGGTGACGAGGTTCTTGACCGTTGCCCCGGTTACGCCATCCGCGTTCTGCCAAATCTTGTAGGCACCATCATTGGACGCGGGTCTGCCTTCCACCGGGACGCGGTGCCAGACATTCGGGGTAGTGTCAAAACGCTCGACATCCAGCCCCATTGACACCGCCATCGCGCGCAGGTCTGCCATGCTGTCACCACTACCGGCGCGCTGGTAATCGCCCGGCTGGCGGTTGAATTTTTGCAGTTGCGGCAGGAGCGATTTGTCCGGCACATACCAGCAGGCATTTTTGCCATCTCATTTGGCACCCAGTGCCTTGGCTTCGTGGCGTTCGTCCCAGCTGACGGCCAGATAGACCCGCCGCGTCGTCATGGCTTCCGCCACCATCGCCTGTTCGTCGTAGGCGCGGCGGAACAGCTTGTCAAAGCGCTCGGCGACATAGGCCTGGACAACGGCATCATCTGCGGACTTACTCGTCTTGGATGTCATAGTCGTGGCGGATGTTTCCCGCACATCGTGCTTATGGGCTGCCGGAGCCGCTTGTTCCACTTCCGGCGCCGTCGGTTCCGCGGATTGTTCGGCCGCCGGAGCCACTTGTTCCGTTTCCGGCGCCGCTGGTTCTGCGGATTGTTCGGCCGCCGGAGCTGCTTGTTCCGTTTCCGGCCCGGCTGCCTCAACAGATTGCGCGGCTGCCGGAGTTGCTTGTCCCGTTTCCGGCTCCGCCGTCTCGACGGGTTGCGCGGCCGCCGGAGCCGCTTGTTCCGCCGAGTCTTTCTGTTCTGTGCTCTTTTCCTTTGTCGTGACAGTCAGTGATGCATTGCCAAACGCTATAGCAGCCGCTGGACCATCAACAACGGTGATACCACGGCGGGTAGTACGCCACTTTGCATCCTCTTTGGATAACTCTTCGGGGGTGACGCCACTGGCCGCACCCCACTTGCCGATATAGTGATAGGAAATCGGCCTTGTTTCATGCCGACTTATGCTGATTTTCACCTCGGCACCGATCTTCCCTGTTCTGGTGTAGTAAGTGCGTACCACATCACCATCCTTTGGTTGATATTCTTGTGCCGTTTTGGTCTGTACCGCCCTATCTTTTTCCGGAGCAATTTCCGCCTCATCCCGTGAAGTCAGGGGAGTTGCCGGCACAACCTGCTGTTCCCGCTCTTGCTGCCGTTCCCGCAGAGGGGCATCGATGAAATTCTTGGCCGCCGTGGCGTCTTTGAAGCCCTGCCGCAACGCCTCTTCCAGTTCCTGCCCCGTTCTTTCCGCCCAGCCTTGCAGGTAGGCGTGACTTTGTTTCGGCGAGAACGGCAGGCCATGCTCCAACGACAACATGAAGGACGACAATTCGGCCACCAGTTCTTCCCGTGCGTAGCCGGGGGTGCCGAAAGGGTGGGTCAAGTCACGGTTGAGCCTGCTTTCATGCCCGGTCCAGTGTCCCATTTCGTGGAAAAACGCCGAGTAATACTCACCGTCATTGGTGAATGCGCCCTTGTCCAACATGTGGATGGTGTCGGTATTCGGGTCATACATTGGCTCGCCCGGTGCCATGCGCGGATTATGAATGGCCAGCAGTTCGGCAAATGCCGGTAAATCCGGTGTCACTTCCCGCAATGCTTCCCGTTGCAAGACAGGCAGGTTGGTTTGCTCAATATTGAAGACGTAGTAATGGCGCACCACGCCGCGCATCTTCTCTGTCCCGTCGTCATCGATGACGAGGCGCTGCCCGTAGTAAAGAATGCCGGTGCCGTGTTCGTCCTTGCGGATGTGCCCCTGCATCTCCTTGATCTGCCGCGCGGTGGCCCAGCGCGGGTCGGTGTAGCCCCTTTTCAGGCCCTGCATGAACAAACGGACGGCATTGCGGCCACTGTATGTATTGCCTTGACAGCGTTATACGGCGCCACCAGGCCGGATGGCCAGGACTGTTGCCACGGCGCGGTGTTGTTTCGCACCGCTTCAATGACTTCGCTGATAAACCCGTCGGTAAAACGCTGTTCCGCGTTCTTTTTCGGGATGGCTTCCGCTTGTTCTTCGCTCATATCGTCTCCTCGGATTCACTCCGGCATGGCGGGTACTACAAAAGATTCATCGTTCTGTTGCGGCGGCTTGGGCGGTGTCGCGAAGATCTGCGCCCGTTGCAGTCGTGCTGCTTCGCCCCGGCGGTAATCAAATTCGCCCGGCGCCGCCCCGGCCATCGTGCGGCGGGTGCCGGGAACATTGGTCTTGGTTTCGTTCTCGCGGCGGCCGGACTGGTTGTTGCGGCGCAATCCACCGCTTCGTCACCCAAGCGGATCATCAGGCCGGGATACACGCCCTGCACGACGAGGACACCGTTTTTCTCCGTGTGCTGGTTCACCTGCGCGAGGCGGCCATCCGCCTGCAATTCATAGACCACGCCGCGTTTCGAGCCCGGGCGGAAAGTGATGAAAGTCAGGATGCCGTTGTCCCACATCCGCACCGGAATGATGTCCGCCGCCCGTTCGGTGGCGCGGTAGTCATAGTTGCTGTACATGTTGAGCGTGGCATCAGTGATGCTGCGGTTGCGCAGTACGGATGCCTCGCTCTGTTTCGCCAGTGCCGTCTTGCTTTTATTGTCCTGATAACGGATGCGCATTGAATAAATCGCCTTTGAGCGGTCGGGATATTTTTCCCATTCGCTGTTGCCGGTAATCAGCGTGAAAACATAATTGCGCTTGTTGGTATGCACCAACAAATTGGTTTCCGGCTGTTCATCCTTTGATTTGAAAACCAGAATATGATCCAGCGCCACGGTGCTGGTCCATGCATCATCAAAACCGAAAGTGAAATATTCAATGGTTTCGTCATCTTCAAAAATGATTTCTGACGCAATACCCGGCGCGGTGGGAATGGTCGGAATATTGTCCGGGTGATAGTTGATGTATTTGATGCCCTGCGCATTCGCTACCGCCCCCAGCAGGGAGGCTATGGCCAATCCCGCAATCAGCCGCCGTGCTTTCATGGTTTTTCCCCGTCTGCGCTTTCTTCTGCGGCTTCTGCGCCTTTCACATCCGTTGCCATGTCCGGCGTGAATTTGTAGCTGGTGACGACAAAGCCGAGCGGGTTCATATTGCGCGCCTTCTCGTCCATATCGAGGTCGGCGTCATAACCGAAAGTCAAGGTAACAATACCGCTTTGCCGCGAAAGGATCTGGTCCCCATTACGGATGGTCTTATCAATGCGGGCACGCATGGTTACGCCGGTATCGTCTTCTCCCTTGAATGGTGTGGGAATATCCTCCTGCTCAATGGTGACTACGCTGATTTCCAGATTCTTGTCTTTACCAAGCTGTTTCTCAATACTGACGGGCGGTTCGAACTTCTTTTTATAATCGCCAAAGACTTCCTGAGTGGAATAAATCTGCACAGTAGAATAATCATTGCGGATGGCATAATAGTTATAGCTGTCATGCGCCACGATATATTGATTGGTGAAATACTTATTGAGTGCTTCAATGTCGGACATCTGTCGCACATTGCCGGTCTCGAATGTTGCCAGACTGGTAACTTCGGTCGGCAATCCCGTGTTCTTGTCCACCACCAATACCTTGACTTCCGTCCGCTTCAACGGCGTCATGTGCATGATGGTGATCGTGAGCGCAAAACAGACCAGTGTCATGGCGGAGAAAGCCCACCATGCCACCTTTTTGGATTTGATATTTTCCTCGTCCAGCCGTTGTTCAAAATATTTAGTCATAATAATTCCTTGTGTTCGTGAGAGCTTTATTTATAGATGTATCAGTTCATCCTTCCTTCCAATATCCGTTGTGCCTCCATTTTACCGAAATATTGCGGATTGACCGCCCGCCACTCGCCTTGCGGGAATACCTCGTTTTCATAAGTCTTGACGGAAGAACAGCCGGACAGGACCATCATCAACAATCCCGGAAATATCAATTTTGTATATTGAGACATCACTACTCCTTGCTGATTTTGGTCGGCACCCGGAAGCCGTTGACTAATTTGTATGAACGAACAGCGCTATCTCTGACTACATGTGCAGTAGAACTAGCGGCTTTTCCTATCCCCTTACCGACAAATTTACCCCCCTTCCTTGTATAATTTTTTACATCACCAACAAAGGACGCTACTCCTAAAGCTGCACTTTCTTCCAAACCGCTCGAACCGAACCATGAACTCGCCACGTTACCAATTTTGTTAATAATCACAGTAAAAACAAGACTGGTTGTGAAGCAAGCAGCCGCTATGGCGAAAGTTAATTCATCTTGATTATAAATGCCTGCATATATTTGTAATAAAATAGATACCGTCATCATTGCTAATTGGTAAGAAAGACAATATCCTAATATAGATGATAGCCATGAAACAAACCGCCCCCTTGTTGCATCAAAAGTAAGGAACATGATAAATAAAGGTGCAAATCCCAATCCAAGCATAAAGAGTATTTTATTTAGCATAACTGTGACGAAACAAAATATTCCCATAAAAATTAATCCAGCCATAACGATAGCTATTTTTGTAGCTAGCATTACCAATTCCCATATTCCACCCAGATTTTCTGAAGCCGTAGCTACTCTTGTTCCAGCATCTTTAATGGAATCCCACATCCATCTGAAAAACCCTAATGGTTCACCGCCATTGGCCTGCGTATCCTGTTCAACAGATGATGTCATCTCTCCTACTCCCATAGAAGCCTCTAAGAGATCTCCTAGCTGCCCTATATGTCCTTCTATGTTATTGAATATAGATGCGGTTCCGCTTGATGAAAAATCTTGCGCCATAGCTTCCTGTGTTTCCATTATTGGATATACTAGATGTGAATAAAGGAGCCTAATAGAACCTGCAAGACAAAGGATGCTACCTTTTACAGCGAAATCTTTGACAAGATGATTAAACGAGTCAGGTATAACGCCAGTTATAATTAGGTAAGCGCAATAAGTAAACCATATAGTTAGCAAAGGGATGATTAACATTACTACCCCTGCACTTAAAATAGATATTGGAAAGATAGCAAAACGTACAATTTCAGTAGATATTACCTGTTCTGCAAGTGTAAAAACTTCAAATGCCATATTATTTTAATAGTGAAGAGTATTTTGTGTCAGAGTAAGAGCTATTGGCCTTTTTTGCTTTATTTGAGATAGTTTTTACTCTACGTTGAATGTTTCTTTCCTCCGCCTGTTTAGCTGCAAGTTGCTGCTTGGCGTCCTGCATCTTGGCAAAGTTGTCAGCTTGCTGTTGCAATACGGCGATGCTGTTGCCTTCCAATTGAATCTGCGCCTGAATTTCAGCCATGGATTTCATGTCCGTGGCGCTCTTTGCTTTTTCAGAAAGTTCTGAAATCTTTTGCAATTTGTTGTTTAGCTGTTCGTGCAATTTTTCCGCAAAGTCCAGTTGCGCCACACCGCCCAAATGCGCCTGTTCGCACATGGACTTATCGCGGCTGCCGCTGCAATCCGGCAGGCTGTCCAGATAGGCTTTGGCTTTGCTGGTCAGGCCGGAGGTGTTGCCTTTCATCAGGTCTTCCAGCGTGCCGGTAATTTGCGGGTCAATGCCGCCCATGTTGAGGATTTCGGTAAATCCCTTGTCGCCGGTCATGGCTTTGACACTGGCTTTCAGCTGCTCAAGCTGCGCCTTGGCTTCGGCCAGTTGTTTGGCCATCTCTGCCAGCTCGGCCAGGCTGTTCTTCTCTGCCATTGCGATGGCGGAACCGTCGAAGACGGGGATACCGCCCGCCAAAGCGGGTGTGGTGACGGCCAAAGTCAGGGCAATGACCAGGGTGCTTTTCAGTTGTGACTTCATGAATGTCTCCTGTGGGTGAGTAAAAGTGGTGTTAAACGGCTTCCACCGGTTCGGCGGTTTTCCTGCGTTCTTCGGCTTCTTTTTCTTGCCGCAAGCGTTCTTCTTCCGCCTTGATCGCCGGTTGCGACAGCCGCTCAAAATAGGCCGGCAGCCAGTCGTCCTTGCCGTATCGGGCAATCATTTCATCGGCAATCTGGGCGCGATAGGCAGAGCCGGACAAGACTTTGACGGCCTCGATGCCCCGCATGTTCAGTTTGCAATGCGCGGTTTCGCCCTGGTGCCGGACCAGAAATTCGCGTGAATATTTGCCGAGGCTGCGAATCAGCTCAAACTGTTCCCTGTTCAGTTTTAGCTTTTCCATATAGACCTTTTCGTCTGCGGCGGGATTCGGCAGGAAAATATGGGTTGCAATCTGCCCGAGGAAAGCAGAGGAAAGCCCTTCATAGGCATCAGCAGGGGATTGCGAGGCAAATACCAGTACGCCACGTTCTTTACGGATAACGCGGCTCTTGTCTTCGAGGTAGAGTTGGAAAGATTTATCCCGCAGTGGTCGCCATGCTTCGTCAAATGACATGATGAGCGGCACACCATTGATCATTTCCTGAATGCGGTGGATCAGGTACATCAGGATGGGGGTGCGTATCTCATCCACATCCAGGAATTGGGTGTAATCAATCCCGATGATATGGGCGTCTGCCGAGAAGGTGTCGGTGGGATTATTGAATATCCAGCGATATTCGCCTTTGGTCCAAGCGTGTAATCTTTGCCGTACGCTTTCGTCCCCACTGGGCAGGAAATTGGAAAAAGCTTCGATATTCCTGATGGGTTTCGGCAAGTCGAGTGTTTGCTCTATGGCTTTCCGGATAAGTTCATCCTCAGATACCGTAATGGGCTTGTCATAATTTTTCAGGATGGCCCGGATCAGGTGCTTTAGATGGGCTTTGTTTTCTTCCGTGGGCGCCATCAAGAACGGATTCCATCCGGTGGGCTCGCCCAGCTTGACCTGTGAATACTGGCCACCCATCGCCTTGATAAAGACGCTGGCCCCCAGATCCTTGTCAAACATCACAATGCGCGGTTTGACGGTGTAGCGCTGCGATTGCGCCAGCAAGAAAGAAAGCAGCACCGTTTTCCCGATGCCGGTCTGACCGGTAATGAAGGTGTTGCCGGCCACGTCTTCACCGGTCACGTCCTCCCGTTGTTCCGGGGCGTGAAAATTGAAATAGAAGACTTCATCATTGACCGTGCGCAGCATCGATACCGCCGATCCCCAAGCGTTACCCTGCGCCTTGCCGTGGTTTTGGATCAAGAACGGCATCATCTGTGCGCTGTTGGCGGAACTGAGCTTGGCACGGCGCGGATTGAGAGCGATGTTGCCCGGCAGCTGGGCAAAATAGGCATGCATCTTGGCCATCTTGTTGGGTGATGCCTTGAATCCGCAGCCGGTCAGTACCGCTTGTGCTTCGGCGATCTTGCGGCGTAGCTTGTCGAGCGAATCGTCAATCAACAACGCGGACCAGTAAAAATCGCCCAGTACGTAGTTGTCGGATTTGGCACCTTCGTTGGCTTCCTCAATATCAGCAATATCGGCCTGACTACCATCATCACTGCTTTGCAGCCTCTTGTATTCCCGCTCCAGCCATGACTTGGCTTCTGCCTTGTCAATCGGTACGAAGGTCTGAGTTACCGTCATTTCCCACGGAAGTTCTAGGAATGGCTGCAACATTCCGGCGGTAGTTTCATCCGGGTATTCAGAAAAAGTCAGGATGGCGGCATAACGTGTCTTGCCAAAGTCGTCAATCCTGACAAATTCGTTGTTGCCAAATGATATGGTTGCTGTCGGCAGGTAATTACAAATTTGCGTCCGTTGCAGCGGCACCGGACAATCACTCAGATTGACCAGGTAACTCAGAAAACGCAGTGTGTTGCTGAAATGGACACCCTTTTCATTTTCATAGACACCCAGTGTTTCAATGTCATAATCTGCAAAGTAACTCAGCACTTTTGCTTGATTTCGCCCAGGGTATCTTCGGCCTGTTTGGCCAGTTTGATGATTTCTTTGAGTGTGCTCTTGAATGGTGTGAATCCGGCAATCCTTTTGTAGGGTCGGTAGATAATGCTGATGTAGTAATCGGTACTGATGATGGGTGAACCGTAGATAACTTTTTCCAGGTATTCTTTATCCAGCTCGGCGGCGAATCCTGCATCAAAGTCAGAAGGCAATGACGCCGTGCCATTGCTGCGGATGCAGTGCGTCTGGATGTACAGGTTGTACCGTTGCGGCGCGCGCAACTGTGCGATGAATTGATTGATTTGCAGCACCCGTGCATCAATTTCCCTTTGTGCCTGCCCGACGTAATTCACGCCTTGCAGTCTGAAACACATCAGATAACTGCCGCCGCGCAGCTTGATGATTTCGGGCGAGATGTGGGAAGAATAGGGGATCCAGTCGCTAATCCCCGCCGTGGGTGTTTTGGTATTAATCATGCATGAATCCCCGATGCGGCAGCGGATAGGGCGGAAGCACCGTCAGATTGCGTAATTTGTTCTGCGCAAAGCGGAACCGCTCAATCACCTCCATGAACCAGATCACCATGTACTGGTCATCCCGCTTGGTGTAATCCCGCATCATCCAGCCACTCACGATGACGGGGATGGCGAAAAGCAGCGAATAGAAGTGCAGCAGCGGCCACAGGGCGGCGGCCAGCAGGATGAGCGGCGCTTCGACTTTGAGGAGTATTTCTGTCGGCAAGCCGAAGAACATCACAGGGCGGGTGGCGCCCCGGAACAGGGGCGCGGCTGCTTCTTCATTCATGATGTCGGGATCATTTTGACCAGATCGGGCAGTGCAATCAGCACGGCAGCACCGATGATCCAGTTCGTCATGTCTTGCAGCCGTTTCGAGCCCGTCCAGATCGCGATGACGATCCAGATACCGGCACCCAGTGCGACCGGATAGCACAAAAGACGCAGCCCCAGCACGATGTCGTCGGTAATGGACTTGGTTTTTTGCGCCCACGCCTGGGCGGCGGCGGGATCAGAAATCAGCAGCGTGACTATGGCGAGTGCCACAAGCCAAAAATGGCGGTTGTGCCATGATGTCAATAGATGGTTTTTTAGCGTTTTACTCATTTGTTGTACCGGAATTGGAAAGAGAGGATTTGAGTCTGCGTTGCCGCAATGTCAGTGGTTTGTCTATGCTTTTTATGGTTCTCGGCGTGGATTTGCCTTTGCCTCCTTGCCTTTTGTGGGGAATAAAGTGAATGAGATCATCCGATGCGCGCGGCATCAGGACGGAAGTCAGGACGGGTTTTGCCCCGTTTTGCAGGACTTTGCCGACGTAGCCGTGCCGGTAGCCGGTAACGGGATTGCCGGCGTAGTAGCAGGAATAGGCTTTGGGCCAGTTGCCGTAGCGTGCATGACAGGCGGCCAGAATCCGGCTGCCTGCGTGCAGGTTGGTGCATGGGTCAAACATGTTGCCCTCGTGCAGTTGATAGGCACTGAAATTGACTTGATTGACCTGCGCCATGCCCACCGAGTAATTGAAGTTCCCTTTGCGCAGCAGCTTTACCGTCGTCACGGCCTCAACCAGGGATTGCGGCTGGCGCGACAGCCTGCCGCCGACCACACCGATGGCAAAGGGGTGTGCGCTGCTCTCTGTCCGCACAATCGCGCTCATCTGTTCCGGCGGCACCACAACCGCACACCCCATGAACTCAAACATCCTTATGCCTCCTTGCTGTCTTGCTGTAATCCGGCAGCTGTTTCGTGTAAACCAGCTTGCAGTCCGGCGGGAAAAAATCGGGACGCATTTCATGCAAACCGACGAAGCCACCGGTCACGAAGTAAATCTGGATAGCTCTGGCCACAGGAATGGGTGAGCGCCCTCTGAGCCAGTGCCCGATTTGCGCCGGTGATGCGCTGATGCTCTTGGACAAGGCTTTGATTGCGCCGCGTCCGTATTGGTCAAGGTATTCCGGGAGGGTCATGCTTGCACTTATAATTGTTTCATGGCAGGGATTAAGGTACTTAAAATATAACATTCCTCCCCGTTAAGCAAGGTCAGATGCAGAAATGTTAGGATGTTGCGGCGGGATGCTTTGCCGTCCCGGTACACCGCAACAACTCCCCACACACCTCATGGCCGCGAAAATCGATAAACAGATATTTATCAACCAGCTGATAAAAGCCTTTGAAAATACAGGGATTAAAAAGAGAGAACTGCGCCGTCATCTGGCGCAGCTTTGTGAAGTTTCCACGTCCGCCGTCAGTGCATGGCTGACCGAAACAAGGGCGAATACCCCGAATGTGGAAAACCTGATGACGATTACCGAAGCTACCGGGGTTTCCATCGATCAGCTCATCTATGGTGAAAGCAGCCGAAGAAGCGTGGGCGGTGAGTTGTCGGTCATCAACCGGACCGGAAACAATGGAGCCGTGACGATTCCGGCGATGAACAACGTGGTTGAGGGCTTTGCGGTAGTCATGGATGACGACAGCATGACTGCCCCGCAGTGGCCGACTTTTCCGCCGGGGACGCTGGTGGTCTTTGATGCGCGCATAAAAAACCCGCCGGAAGGCGGGGAACTGGTGTACGCAAGGGCGCGCGTGGGCGATGTGGTGGTGGATGTCTTCCGGCGGATCATCCGGGTCGGCGGGGCGGTACACCTCGCCGCGCTCAACCCTATGTATCAACCAATTACTGATTTTGAGATCTTGGGGAATTATTCTTATGCAGTTTCAGGTCTCAGCCTGACTGCTTGACTATCAACTATAAAAATAGGCAAAGATAGCGCCGAGTACCAAAAAAGTTAGCGCGCATCCCCCCCGCATCTTCATCTACCTCTCCTTTGCGTGGAGTGAATAAAAAGAGACCTCCCAAAAAAGCAAGCAGGGAAAACGCTTCGGCAACATCTTTTCCTTCATAAATGATACCTGCCGCCAAGATGGCGAATACAACAATAGCGCACATTATTTATTTGTTAGTCCTAAATATGTATCTTTAATATTAAAGCACCTGAGAACAATTAATCTTTAATTAGCATGGGGCTCTTCTTTTGCTTTTTTGTAAATTTCACCAGCTCTCTTGCATAAATCTCTTTCTGTTCCTTTTTTAGTACCTGTTCCCATAATCTCAGGGAATCTTAACAAGAAACCACGCGCTATTGCTTCTTGTCTTTACACGGGATTTGTCATTTCCTCAATTTTATCTAATAACGCGTAGTCGCTCTTCAGTTTATTCTGGGCGTCATTTACACGCATTATATAAATTGCGTAATTAATGCCAACGATAGCTGCAACGATACCTAAAAGAATCAGGATGATGTTCCATACCTTTTTCATAATTTGATCTCCAAAATAATATTGAATTTTAATATTTTACGCATCATCCCTGACTTTTCAAGTATTTTTTGCTTTTTGCGGTTTGCCCTTGTCATCAAAGGTGGTGTAATCGCAGGCGGGGTATCTGTCGCAGCCCCACCAGTATTTTCCCTTTCCCTTCTTGGCGGCGCGCCGCTGCAAATGGCCCTCACCACATTGCGGACAGGGGTACGCCGTGGATTTTGACATGGGTGTTCCGGGCTTGCCGTGTTCATCGGGAGCCATGTAATTGCAACCATCCTTGTAATTCGAGCATCCCCAGAAAGTGCCTTTTTTGCCATTGATGCGGCGCAGTTTCCCGTTTTGGCATTGCGGGCAGGGGATGATGCTGCCGTCCTCGATTGAGGATTGGATAAAGTCAGCCAGCCGGTTATCCAGCGCGAGATCGTAGTGGCGGACTACGGTCAGATAATCGGCAGTGCCGTTGGCGATGTTGTCCAGTTCGGCTTCCATTGCGGCGGTGTATCCTGTTTCCATGATGTTGAAACGGCCGGCCAGGGCATCTATCACCGCTTCTCCCAATGCGGTGGGGTAAAAGTAGCGTTTCTTGATTTCGGCATAACCGCGCCGCAATTGGGTTTCAATGATGTTGGCATAGGTGGCGGGGCGGCCGCTTTTGTGCTTTTCCAGCAGTTTCAGCAACGAGGTTTCGGTAAAACGGTTTGGCGCACGCGTTTCCGGTTCAAGCAGCACGGTTTCGAGTGGATGACAGATTTGGCCTTCCGTCAACATCGGCAATTGTCCGCTTTCCGCCTTGTCGTTATCATCGGTGTAGTCTTTGGCGATGATCTGCCAGCCGGGATACAGCAGTTCCCGTCCGGACGCGGTAAAGACCGCCGTCATCGAACCCGGAGCGGGGACGTTGTCCAAAGTCAGGGGGCGGAGGATTTCCAGCCGCGCTTTCCTGATTTTGTAGATAGCGGGACGCATCTGGCTGGCGATGGCCGCGCGCCGGATGAGCTGATAGACCTGATCTGCGACTGGATCGCCGCTGTTGGCGGTGCGCCGCGCAAAGTCGGTGGGGCGGATGGCCTCATGCGCTTCCTGCGCCCCGTCTTTTGCCTTCCAGTGGTGCGGGGGATCGGCAATGTGATCATCTTGTCCGGCTGCGCGCAGATAGTCGCGCAGTGTGGCAATGGCTTCATCAGAGAGATTGGGGTTATCTGTGCGCATGTAAGTGATCAGGCCCGCCTCAAAGAGTTGTTGCGCGGCGGCCATCGTCGCGCCCACGGATAATCCCAGACGGTTGGCAGCGGCCTGTTGCAGGGTGGAGGTAATCAGCGGTTCCGGCGGCATTTGCTGCTGTTCTTTTTCCCCGCAGGCGATGACGCGCAAGCCGCTTTGTGCCATGCGGCGCACGTTCCCGGCGCTTTCTTTGTCGGTGATGTACGGAGATTCTTCGGTAACAAAGGGCGCAGTGTCCCATTTCGTCTGCCATTGCCGCCCCTCTGTTTCGCAGATGGCCGCCGCACCGTAATGCTTGACCGGGCGGAATGTACGGATCGCCCGTTCACGCTCGACTATCAGACGCAAAGCCACGGACTGCACCCTGCCCGCCGACACGCCGCGCCTGCCGAGTTTGTCGCCCAATGCGGGCGAGAGCTTGTAGCCATACAGGCGATCCAGCACCCGCCGCGCCCGCTGGGCATCAACAAGATTTTCATCAATATCGCGCGGCTGTTGCACGGCACGCAGCACGGCGGTTTGGGTGATTTCGCTGAACGTTACGCGCCGCACGGTTTTGTCGTGCCCCAGCAGTGTTTTCAGATGCCAGGCGATGGCCTCGCCTTCGCGGTCAGGGTCGGTGGCAAGCCAGATTTCTTCCATCTGTCTGGCCATGCCTTTGAGCTTGGCCACCACACCCTTCCCTGACTTGGTGACTTCATATGTCTCCTGATAGTTACCGGGATCCACGCCCATGTCCTGCTCCGGCAGGTCCCGCACGTGGCCGAAGCTGGCCTCAACCACCCACCCCGCGCCCAAGTAGGCGGCGATGTGTTTCCGTTTTGTCGGTGATTCTACTATCAGCATTTTCATGTTTTAGCGCACCTAAAATCGTTTTATGACGTCTTGCATTACACTTTAAGTTGATATTTTTGTATCTTCCGTGGACAATAGTGTTATCCGGCTATCACGGGTTATCACGAGGAGGAGAGATGAAACTGATTACCGCAGACAAAGCGGCGGCCATGTTGTCTATATCGAGACAAACGCTGTACCGGTGGGCCAAGGCCGGCAAAATCCCGGTGTTGGCGGACGGACACAGCTATCGCTGGCTCGAAAATGAGGTAGTGGCTTATCACATTCTGAGGTGGGACTTACCACAGGCATTACCTGGTGACATCCCGCCGGAGCGTATGGAGGTATTGCTTGCCTGCATCCGTAAGGCCCGGGGACAGGTCAGATTGAGTACATCGGCAAATACGATTGCCCAGGCGCGGCAACTGGGCCGTGCGTAACTCATTTTAAGGAGACACCATGGAATCTATACATATCGTTCTGGACATCGACGCCACGGCAACCAAAGGCAGTGCAGCAGCGGTAACGCTGAAGGTGGTACTGGGAACCCTGCGCAGTGCAATGCTGCATCCGGGCGGTCAGCCGACACCTGAGGAAATGGCGCGTGTGCTTGATATTGCCATCTCGCTGATGCCGGCAATACTCAACGAAGACGAAGCGGCAGGAGGTGGTGATGAAAGGACTGAATGAAGTCAGGTTGAATTGGCGCCCGCATCGGCAAGGTGCCGGGGGTTCTATTCATGGCGGCCGGACGCAAGCCGGGGTGCCTTGCCCCGGCAACCGATAATGACCGGCTTCCCTTCTGGCTTTCAACCCAAAAGACGGTATCCGCTACGGCGGATACCCGGTAAACAGGCAAAAGAAAAGCACTCCGGGCCGAGTGCTTTTCAAGGGGTAGAAATGTTCAATTCCTATACTCATCATAGGGCAGAGCCTGCAACAGGGCAAGTATCAAATTTTGCCCGAAGTCATGGAAGGGACTGTACGACAAGGCAGCACAAAATTTATACGTGGCTTTCGGTCAGTTCTGCCGGTTGTTGGACAACTTGCACACGGGCGGCGCATTGCGGGTCGGTGTGTGCAAGATCATACGTGGATTGCATCCTCAACCAAAATTCAGCTTGGCTATTGAACGCCTTTTCTATTCTTAATGCGACTTGCGGGCTGATGCCTCGCCTTTCGTTAACAATTTCTGACAAAGCCGCACGTGGCATATCAAGCACCTTTGCCGCTTCTGTGATGGTCAAACCCAAAGGCTCAAGACACATTGTTTTCAAGACAAGTCCTGGATGGGCGGGGTTTTTCATTTTCATGGATATTCTCCGGTCAGTGATAATCGAGATAATCAACGATGTAGGCATTACCATCCTCGAAACGGAAGATCAGTCGCCAATTCGCGCTGACCTTGACGCTCCAAAAACCGTCAAGATTATGTTTCAGTGGATGCAGATCTGCGCCGGGCAGTGCCATTTGCTCTATGGCTTCCGCGTCATTCAATGCAGTCAGCAAAACTCTCAGTTTCTGGCGGTGTTCCGGTTGAATGCCGCTGGCCTCATCTTTGAAGAAGAAGCGTTTGAGCCCCTTGTGGGCGAAGCTCTTAATCATTGTAAATCCTTGGGTTATTTATGCACTGTATCGCGTAACGATACACAAGTCAACTTTTCAATGAAGCGCTTGCAAATAGGGCAAAAAAGGGGCTATAGTCTGCCCATCGCGACACACACCGCCGCGATCGGGATTAGCACCCCGCCTGTCAGCAAGCGCACCGGCGCGTTCCAGCGCTGTTTTTATGCCTGTTTTCTATGGCAGCGTGCGTGGGAGAACCGCAAGGTTCGCCGTTTCTTGTTGAGCGGTAGTGCTAATCCCGCGTTCGCTGTCGCCCTCTTCCTTAGCACGAAAGGCGGCAGTCAGACCCTAATCAACAAGGAGACTATCATGTCTTGCCATATCGCCCTGGTACTCGGTGATGCCACCGATACCGTCAATGAAACCCTCTCTGCTTACACGGCCGCCCTGCTGCGCGCCCTGTCCCTCGCCCATACCGATCCCGACTTCCGCCTGTCCGCCCCCGATACCTGCCTCATCCTTGACTTGATTGAGCAGTTTGCCACGCAGAAGGACAGCGTGCATGGTGAAGTCATGGGAGGTGCGGCATGACGGCAAGACCATTACCGGCTCAACGCCTCGAACACCTGCGCGAAACAGCCCGCACCAAGCGGCAGGAATATGGATTATCCACGATCGGTGCCTCCCGGGCGACAACCGGCTTTATCATCGTCCGGCGCAACAAGGCAACTGACTGGATCGGCTCTTTGGAGTTCCCTGACATGGAGCGGCCCGGGGTGTTCGCTGTCAGTTGCAGCGGCCGTGTTTTCCGCGCAGATGGCAGTCACTGGCAACCCGTGGATGGCGGCCCGGAGTGGAGCGGTGATGAATTGCCCCTGCCGGCGGAAAGTCAGGGAAGAAAAGATGCCGCCGGTTTGACCATCCCTCACGCTGAAGCCAGGCAATTATTCCATGTGCTCATCGACCGGCTATTGAGCAGAGGCTATGCGCTGAATGTCTCTTTTGACCATTACGGCATTGGCTGCATGGTGAACGTACAACATGATAGCCGTCAGGATGGGAAGCCCTATATTTTTACCCTGTCCCTGCGGCTGGATCCGGAACCGTATTTACAAGACGACTCGTATACCAGCATTCATTATTTCCACAAGGACGATAAAGCAAGCGTGGAAAGACTGTCCGTTATGGATTGGCGTCATGTGGTGGGGCAATTCTGTGATTTGCTGGACAAATCCCGCGAGGAATACGGTTTGCAATTCCGCACCTGCTTACCCCAATAAGGCAGGTCAATATGGGCAAACGCAAACCTTCCGCCGTCGCCGCAAACGACGGCGGCATGACAACACCTGCACCCGCCACGCCGGCACAGCAACGCGCGCAATGCCTGCGCCCCTTCACTGTGGCCGATGACGACGGCATCTGGCATCATCCGGTCAAGGCCGACGGCACGGCATGGCTCGCCCCGATCCGCCTTTGCGCCCCCTTTACCGTAGTCGGTACGGGCAGCGATATTGCCGGGCAGCATTATTATCTGATTGAGTGCACCGGCGGCGAACGGTGCCTGATCGCGCGCGGCGACGTCGGCACCCCGGAAGGCTGGCGGCTGCTGCGCAACGTCATTGACATCCCCTCGGCGCGCAAAAAACTGGACCTGCTCATCGAATTTATCCAGGAAAGCGGTGCCGGTGAGCAATGGACAATCACCGACACGGCCGGATGGCACGATGATGCCTATATCCTGCCCAGTGCCCAGCGGCGAGATTATCGGCCAGAGCGCCCGTCTCTACTTCAACGGCAAGGTATCCAATGACAAACGCTTGGCCTACCGCAGCGCCGGAACCCTTGATGACTGGAAAAACCGGATAGGGCGCTACGCGGCCGGCAACAGCCGCCTTTGCTTGATGCTGGGTGCCGCCTTTGCCGCCCCGCTCATGCAATGGCTCAACATCGATGGCGGCATCATCCACATTTTCGGCGAATACAGCAGCGGCAAAACCACCACCCAGCGCGTGGCGCAATCCGTGTGGGGGCACGGTGCCACCACCAGCGAGAGTTGGAACACAACCGCCTACGCACTCACCAACAATGCCGCCGCACGGAATGACGGCCTGCTTTCGATGGATGAAATCGGCGAAGACGGCAGCGGCCGCAGTGTTGATCAAAGTATCTATTCACTGGCCAACGGCAAGGGGCGGGCGCTTGGCAACAAGGATGGCGGCAACCGCCCCGAGATCCGTTTCCGGGTCCTTTGCACTTCTACCGGCGAGCTCTCGCTGGAAAGCCATTTGCAGAAATTCGACCGTGAAATCATGGCCGGGCAGCTGGTGCGCTGTCCTTCCCTGCCGCACAAAATCGAAAACCATCATGACTTCCCTGACTTCAAGGCTCTCGTGAACCACCTCAACAGTGCTGTTACACAATACTACGGCACAGCCGGGCGCACCTACATCACCTGTCTGGCAGAAGATTCGGCATTTTGGCGGGAGACCGCTGTCAGCCTGTTCCAAGAACACCTAACGCTATTAAGTGAAAATTATCGGCTCAATGCCCAGACCATGCGCACCGCCCGGATCTTTGCGGTAGCGGCAACGGGGCTGGTCATGGCGGTCAAACACAACATCATTACGCTGACGGCGGATGAAGTCCTGTCCGGCATCAAAGATTGCTTCGCAGACTGGTGCCCGCAATGGCCAAGTCAAGGAAGGATACGAAGCCGGAAAAATCAAGCGGATGGGGATGGACTTTGTGCAAACCCGGGATTTGCTCTTTCTCGACCCCGAACACCCTTATATGCCAAGCAAAGACACGCCCGGATACGTCAAACGCTACGAGCCTTTCGAGGAAAAGGAAGATGAGTATTACATTTTTCCCGCCATTTTCCGTGAGCACTTCTGCAAGGGATTCGATGAAGAGAAAGTCAAGGATGTGCTGCACGGCTTGGGATGGCTGGCCAAAGACACGGGGGATCGCTGGCAGTTTCAACTTTACGGAAAGGACCCCAAGACTGGTAAACGCAAACGCTTGGGGCTCTTTTACAAACTGATCGGCATTACCCCACCCGTGACAGCGCAAGAAGATCTATCTATGCACGATAATCCGGAGTCCAACTATGAAAACCGTAACCACCCTATACGATAAATATCTCGAGAACCTGTTGGCCCACGACGGCTGGCGAGATCCGCAAAATCCGCAGCTGGTGCAGATTTTTGCGGCCGCCATGACAGGAGTTTCTTTGGCGGCACGAGCCGGCGCTATAGAGCTGTCGTTGGATGAAGCACAAAAGAGACTGCAACAAATATTTAGTTATTGGTGCGATTACGAGCGAAAAATGGCGCGTTTGCAACAGGGTAATACTGAAGAAATCAGAAACCTCAGCATAATGATCATGCAAAAATTCACATTTGTTTCTTGATCCCGACAAATCTGTTTCCCCTGATGATGGTGTGATGGGGTATGTTAAACGCAACAATAGTTACTCATATAAGGTGGACGAATATTATATTTTTCCCTCTGTATTCCGCGAGAAATTTTGCACGATATTTGATGAAGAGGAAGTCAAAGAAGTATTGCATGAATTGGGGTGGCTTGCCAAAGATTCAGACAATCGTTGGCAATTTCTTCTTTCTGGGAGAGACCCCAAAACCGGCAAACGCAAAAGTTTGGGACGATTTTATAAACTGATGGACATTGCAACATCCGGGATAATGCAAGAACGATTACCTAAATCAGGAGCGACAAAATGAAACAATACGCTGAAAAGTACCTTGACCACTGGATCCCCGAACGGGAGTTTATCGAAAACTGTTGCCGTGACCCCAAGACCGGTGAGTGGTGGGGTGTGGAGAAAACCTGCAAAGTCCTGCATGAATGCGGTATCTTGCAGCGCAACGAGGAGGAAGACCGCTGGCAGCACTATATAGAGGGCAGCGGTTACTACTACGTTTTGCGCAACCGCCTGCCGGACAACTTCCCACTGACCCCTGAAATGGAGGACAAAATCTACATCCCCGTAAACGGGCATACCAATCAGTAATGTCAAGCATCTAGGAATTTTGTCAAAATTTGGCCCTAAATAAAATCATGTAAAATCAACATAATGCAGAAACTCAAAAGAAGCAGAATTATTGCCGATACATTAAAAGTAAGTAAGTTTATGGCTGTAATTTAATTTTTTAGCCTCTTGACTTTTGTAACCTATTGAAATGGTTGAATGTGGATAACCCAGTCAACCACAGGATGGCTATTGCCTTGGTTTATGATGTGGTTGGAAATATTTTGATTAAAATCAATATATTGACAGCCGAAAAAATGTGCATAAACCACGTAACCCGGTTTTCCCCGCATTATCCCCTTTGTAGCGCCTATAAGCGTTAAACATTACGATGCGCTCCTAAAGAGCGTCCAGTTATTTCAATCATAAAAAAGACCGGTATCTGGCTGGTCTTTTTTTTATTCCTAGTCTTGATAAATTAGGTTTTATCTTTTATTTGACTTTTAATAAAGTCAGAATACCACTGCATCATTTTGTGACGTTCTTCCATATATTCAGCCCTATTATAGGCAGCCCTGATTTTATTATTTTGCTGATGAGCCAATTGTCTTTCTATGGCATCCGGATTCCATAATCCGCTTTCATTCAAGATACTCGATGCCATCGCACGGAATCCATGCGGCACTGCAATATCTCTATATCCCATTTTTGTCATGACAATGGAGAATATATTTTGTCCCACAGGTTTATTGCGATTGCCGGTAAAGAGCAACGGGGACTCTGCCTTGCGCAGTTGGTGCAATTCTTCCAGGGTTTCTAAAGCCCAGTCGGAGAGCGTCACGACGTGCGGCCGCCGCATCTTCATCTTCTCGGCCGGGATATGCCACTCATTGCCCTCGATTTCGGCCCATTCTGCCCCCAACAGCTCACCGGACCTGACCATCGTCAAAACAAGCAGCCGTAGCCCGAGCTGCGCCACTTTGTTTGGATAATCATCCAGCCGGGCAAAAAACTCGCCAATCATGGACTGCGGCAATGCAGGGCGATGCACTACCTGCCTTCCTTTGCCTATTTGAGCCGTCACGAGGGCGGGATTGTAGGTCCCCCTGCCTGTACGGATTGCGTAGCCGTAAACGGCGCCTATGTACTGTCTGACACGTCTTGCAGTCTCATCCTTGCCTTTGATCTCTTTGGCCGTCAGCAAGTCAGTGATCATTGGCGGCGAGATGTTGCCAATAGGGAAATGCCCAATGCGGCTGAACACGTAAGTCCGCAGCATCGCAAGAATATTTTGCGCATGTCTGGCACTTGTCCATTGTGGGCGATTGACTTTGTACCATTCGAGGGCGATAGCCTCGAACGTATCACCCGCAGCGGCCCTCAGCTCGCTTCTGCGGCGTTGTTTCTCCTTGGACGGATCCACCCCCCTTTAGCCAGCAACAATTTCGCCTCCATGTGCGTCCTGCGCGCCTCTTTCAGGCTCACGGCCGGATACACCCCCAGTGCAAGCGTTCTGTTCTTGCCAAAAAATCGGTAGCGATAGCGCCAATATTTGCCGGAAGGGGTCAGATACAGATAGAGACCGCCGCCATCAAAGAGTTTGCGGGGCTTTTCCGGTAGTGGCAGATGCCGGATTTGGGTGTCCTTGAGTCGCATAATTAACGGAAAATTAATGTAGAAACTCAGGTTACAGCATCTTTTTATGCCCCCAAAGATACCCCCAGCCTGCCAGTGCTATTTTCTTGTAACATCCGTTTACTTCTGTTTCTTTCAATATTCATCCGTATTCAAAAAAGGCATTAAAATTTGTCCACCTTTGTAAAAAATTAGAGCTTTTCACAGCCACTCTTTGAAAAGTGCTTTACAACCAATAAAGTATGTGAAAGTTTCCTGAAAAATGTGGCTGCGACGGCGGTAACGACCGAGAGGATGACGCTGGACGCGTTACCCCGCAGCTGCAAACGGCTCACGATGAAGCCCGCGATGCAGCACACCACGGCCAGCGGCAGATAAAGCAGGAAACAGACGGCAAGCGTTAAGGCAAACGAATCGGCAGGGGTGCTCGCCAGCCAACCCCTTCCACATCCCCGCATAAAAAGAAGCGTGTATGACAGCATAAACAGCGCCCCGCCCCATAAGGCTTGCGCGCGGATATAGGGGGCATAGGCGGATAAGGGGAGTTTGTCGCGGGGCTTCATGGCTTTGTCCGTGGTGAAGGGGAAGCCATTGTAGCGCTGCAAAAAATCCCGCCGGAGCGGGATTTTCTGCGGGTAAGGCCGCTTAAAACATGCCGTTTTGCTGCGCCATCTCTTCCGGCTTCGGCATCGGCTGGATGACGTCCCAATGTTCGACGATTTTGCCGTCGTCATTGAAGCGGAAGATGTCCACCACCGCCTCGCCTTTATCGTCCGGCGCGGCCCGGCTGAACACATGCAGCACCACCAGATCGCCCTCGGCGATGCGGCAAGCAGGGCGGTGAGCAGCAGCTTTTTCACAGGCTCCCCTTATGCCGCCGCCACGGTGAAGCGCTGGTGCATATGCCCCTTGCGCTCGGCATCATCGGCAATCGCCACCGCCAGATCGGCGACGCTGATACCGGCCGGGATGTCGCCGTCCATCAGCAGCTCGTTGCCGCCCAGGCGGTATTTGCCGGTACGTTCCTCGCTAAAACCGCCGTCGGCACCGAGGCGGGCGGGCGGCGAAACCATCGCCCAGTGCACGTCCTGATATTTGCCTTCCAGGTCGCGCAGCAGATGGCGGGCGGCGTTGGCACCGTCGAAAATCTCCTTTGGAAACGCCGGTGTATCGATCAGTTGCACACCGGGGGCGACGTAAAGACTGCCCGCCCCGCCGACGACGAGCAGATACGGCACTTGGGTGGTGCGCGCGGCGGCAAGGATGGCGGCGTAGCCCAGCGTGAACTCGCGGCCGATATCCGGATTCGTCCAGCCCGGATTGAAGGCGCTGACCACGGCATCAAAACCTGCCAGCTGCCTGGTGAAATCGGGCGCGTGCACATCGGTCTTCACCGCCCGCACATGCGGTGCGGTGAAGACTTTATCCGTGTGGCGGGCAAACGCGGCGACTTCGTGACCACGTGCGGCAAGCTCGCGCACCACCGCATCGCCGACATAACCGGTGGCACCAATGACTGCAAATTTCATGACAGACCTCTCTGTGTTGCTTGAATGAAGGAGCGCTTATTGTAAGCGGCAAACCGCCGCCTGATAATGCCGCCACCGCTCATCACACCCATAAGCAGGACTACATAATGGACGACCTCCGCCCGCTGCTCGCCTTCGCTGCCGTCCTCGAACACGGCAGCATGCACGCCGCCGCGCAAGCGCTCGGCATGACCCCCTCCGCCGTCAGCCAGCACATCAGCCGCCTCGAAAAGCTGCACGGCGTCAAACTCCTGCACCGCAGCACCCGCCGCCTCGCCCCGACCGACGCGGGCCAGGCGCTCGCCGCCCATTGCCGCCGCCTGCTCGCCACCGTGCAGGATGCCCGCCTGACCCTCGCCAGCCTGAAAACCGACATCGCGGGCGACGTACGCCTCGCCGTACCGACCGGCATGGCCGACGCTCCCGCCTTGCAGCAGGCGCTGCGGCGCATCCGCCACGAACACCCCGCGCTGCGCCCCAGCCTCTACCTCGACGAAGCGCTGGCCGACCTGCGCGACGGCAGCATCGACATCGCCCTGCGCGGCGGCGCACACGCGCTGGACGCGCCCGACCTCGTCGCCCGCCACCTCGCCGACTGGCACTGGCGCATCTGCGCCGCCCCCGCCTACCTGCACGACGCCCCGCCCATTACCCACCCCGCCGACCTTGCCGCCCACACCTGGATCTACCGCGAATGGCCACGCGGCGAACTGCGGCGCGGCACGGAACACCACCCGCTCGACATCGGGGGCGGCCTCTACTGCAACCGCCTCGCCGCCGTGCGCCCGCTGTGCATGGCGGGACTCGGCCTCGCCCTGCTCGCCGACGGCGAAGTGGCAGCGGCACTGGCGGACGGCAGCCTGCACGCCGTCCTGCCCGACTGGACACTGCCGCCGCTTGCCATCTACGCCGTCACTCCGCACCGCGTGCAGACCGGCCGCATCGCGGCGGTGCTGCGGATATTGCGCGAGAGCTTTGCCCCGGCGCCGGTATCGCCCGGCGGCATCAGAGGATGCTCACCACCGCCATGACTTCTTCCTCGCTCAGGGCGTGGCCGTCGTGGGCGCGCAGGGTGATGCTGTTGTGGTAGGTGTGGTTCGCGCTGTCGTCGAGGTCGTAGTCGAGGGTGCGTTTGTCCGCGTTGTAGTGCAGGTTTTTGATGGTCTCGCCTTTGCCGGCGACGAGGCGAATGCGGTCTTCTCCGGTGTTGAGGTCGAGGATTTGGTTCAGCGCCGGGCTGTCCGCACTTTTCAGCGGGTTGGTGATGAAGATGAATTGGTCCGCGCCTTTTCTGCCCACGAGGCGGTCTGCACCGCTTGCTGCTATCAGCACGTCATCGCCCAGGGTGCCGATGAGGTTGTGCTGGGTTTCGGCGGTGTCGAAGGTGAAGGCGTCGCCGCCGCGTTCGCCGAGGTAATCGAGGATGTCCGCACTACTTTTGCCTATCAGTTGGGCGTAGTCGGCGTCTTTGATGTTCGGGGTGATGATGGTTGCGCGCGCGCCGCTGCCGACGGGGATGAGGCTGTCGTTGAGTTCGGCACCATTGTGGGTGTTGTTGTGGGCGTGGATGGCGGCATCTGCGCCGTTTTTTTGTCCACTTTCGATCCAGTTGGCGGGGATGTTTTGTCCGTCGTCGGTGGTGATGTGGTTTCCTGCAACGGCGAGGCTGGGTTTGGCCGTGTCGCCGTAGCCGTAGATGCCGATGATGGGTTTGTCGATGTTGCCGTGGATGTTGAAGGTGTTGTCGCGCACGTCGTAGTGCTCGGCGTTGCCCAGCACTTGCAGGATTTCGGCGACGCCATCGCTCGCCTCGCGGATGGTGATGCGGTTGTCGGCGATGGTGACGCCGCCGCGCAGTTTGCCGTCGCTGTTGCTTTCCTGGATGTAGATGGGCATGGCGCCGGGGGTAATGCGGCCGATGTCGGCGGTGTTGCCGCTGATGTTGATGGTGCCGCTGCCCGCGCCCGTGCCGCTTTGTCGTCCGGTGTCGTTGATGATGCCGATGAGGTATTTGCTGCTGTCGCCGCTGATGTGGTTGTCGCGGATGTCCAGGGTGTAATCCATGTCGCGCTCGTGATTTCTGTATTCGATGGCGTAGGTGTGGATGTTGTCCTGATAGACGGCGAGGTTTTTGATGGTGTTGCCGCTGATGGTGTATTGGCCGTTTTGGCTGCCGAGGTTGCGGAACTGGGTGTTGGTCTGGATTTGGATGCCGGTGTAGCCGTGGTAGGTGACTTTGCCGCTGTAATCGCCGTCGTCTTCGGCCAGGCGGAAGTTGGGGTCGGCGCTGACGGTGTTGTTGCGGATGGTGACGTCGGTCATGCTGAAGCGGCGGTTATAGACGGCGATGCCGTTCAAGCGGTCGCCGTCGCTCCGGTTGTTTTCGATGTGGATGTGTTCGCCGTCGTGGATGTCGAGGCCTTTGCGGTAGTTGTGGTCGGTGTGGTTGTCCCGGTAGGTGACGCCGATGTTGTAGCTACCCGCCATGCTGGCCGCGCCGTAGCCGGTGCCGCCGTCGGCTTCGTGGCCGTTCCAGGCGAGTTCGTTTCCTGCGACGGTGATGTTTTTTTGGTAGGCGAAGAGGACGCCGGCGACGCGGTTGTGGTGCAGGTGGCTGTTGATGACCTGGTTGTCGCTGCCGCCTGGTGCGCTGTGTTCGTCAAGTTCGCCGCGCGCGAAACGGTCGTGCGCGTTTTCGGCGACGGCTTTGGTTGAGGTGAAGTGGATGCCGGCGCGGTTGGCGCCGCTGACTTCGACGCTGTCGATTTTGGTGCGGCTGGCGTCGTTGACGAGGATGCCGTTCACTTTGCCGAAGTAGCTGTCGGCGGGGCGGTAGAAGTCGCGCTCGCTTTGGTGTTCGTAGCGCAGGCTGAAATGGGCCAGCGTTTTGCCGCTCTGGCCGTCCACGAGGATGCCTGCCTCGCTGCGTACGTCGTCGAGGTTGGTGTTCCAGTTGAAGTCTTTGCCTTTTTGTTGCCAGTTGTAGGTGACGGTGGTTTTGCCCATGCCGTCGCCGAAGATACCGGTGACTTTGTCGTGCGCGGCGTCAATGGCGAGTTGTTCGCTGATTTTCAGGGTGCCTTTGCCAAGGTAGAGCGCTGCCCCTTCTTTTTGTGCGGCGGCCAGTGCGGCTTTGAGCGCGGTGGTGCTATCGGTCGCGCCTGTCGGGTCAACGCCGAATTCGCCTGCGTCGATGTATTTGCCGTAGGTAGTGTGCTGGTAGATGCCGTATTGCACGGTGTCGCTGTGGTTTTCCGGCGTTTCCGCATGGCCGCCGTGGTCGGTGTAGCTGGCTTTGACGGTGATGGTGTGGCCGAGATCGGCGGCGGTGAGGGTATAGGTTTTGCCGCTGGCGTCTTTGATGGCGATGCCGTCCCGCTGCCATTGGTATTGCACGTTATCGGCGGTGAAGCCGTCGCTGTCCTCAACGGTAGCGGTCAGGGTGTTGCCGACGCGCGCCTCCCCGCTGATGCTGATTTTGCCCGGATGGTTCGGCTGCGGGTTATCGGCGATTGTGGCTGTCGGTGTGCTGGTCGGGGTTTCGTCGTGTCCGGCGTTGTCTGTGTAAATGGCTTTGACGCTGATGCGATGACCCGCGTCGTCTTGGGTCAGCGTGTAGCGGTTGCCCGTCTGTCCGCTGATGGGGTTGCCGTCGCGCAGCCATTGGTATTGCACGGCATCGGCGGCTAACTCGTCGGCGTCAGTCACGGTGGCAGTCAGCGTGCCGCCAATCTTCGCTTCGCTGCTGATGGCAACCGCGCCTGCGTGGTTCGCAGGCGGCGGGGTGTCGTCGGCAACAGCGGCGGTGGCGCTGCTTTCCACCGCTTCCGCCGTGCCTTTGCCGTCGGTGTAGGTGGCTTTCACCGTGATGGTTTTGCCCTTTTCGGCGGCAGTCAGGGTGTAAGTACCGCCCTGCCCTATTTCGACGCCGTCGGCCAGCCAGTGGTAGCTGATGCTGCCGAGGCCGTCTTCATCCGCCAGATCGTTCGCGGCGGTCAGGGTTTTGCCGACCACCGCCTCGCCCGTGATGGTGACGCTGCCGGTCGGCGCGTGGTTGGCGGGCGGCGCGGGGTAGCCGGGGTCGTCCTGCACGAAGACGTAGAAGCGTTTTTGCACGCTGAGGCCGCCGCTGTCAGTGGCGGTGATGGTGAGGTCCACGGTTTTTTCCGTGGCATAGTCGAGGTGCTGCCCCGCTTTGAGTTTGAGGGTGCCGTCGGCGGTTACTTCAAAGCGGCTGTCGCTGACGGTGTAGGTGTGCGTGTCGCCGCTGTCGGGGTCGGTGGTGGTGAGCTTACCGACGGTCGCGCCGTCTTTGCCTTCGGCGATTTTGTCGGCGCTGAGGCTGATGTCGGTCGGCGCGTGGTTGACGGGGGCGGGGTTCGCGCCGTCGTCAAGAATGTCCACGGTGAGGGTGCTGTGCTTGACTTCACCCGCTTGTCCGGCGGCGGCACGGATGACGCTGACGGCGGGTTTTTCTTTGCCGTCGTGTGTCCACAGGCCGAAGTAGTTTTCGTGATTGGCCTTGTCGAGGGCATCGGGGATGCCATTGCCGTCCGCATCAATATTGGCATCGGGCTTGCCGTCGCCGTTAGTGTCGATGTTTACGTCCAGTTTGCCATCGCCGTCGGCATCACGGCTGATGATGCCTGGCACATAGGGGGCGCGGTCATTCTGCACCTGGTAGAGGATCATCGGTCCTTCACCGGTCTTGGCGTGCTGTTCGAGCAGGGTTTTGATGACGGCGGCCTGTTGTGTTTCGTCCAGCCCCTGATACATGGCCTCGCGGCCAACCTCGGTCGCCCAGATGTGTTTACTGCCATCACCATGTTCCTGCATGATTTGTTTCAGGGTTTTTTCGCCAGGGGGCGGGGTGACGACATCGCCGTTCATCAGCGCCCAGCCGTTTGATTTGAATTCACGCGAGGTGATGCCGTAAGGGTGGTGCGAGAGGGTGTCGAAATGACCTTTGGCACCTGCTGCATACATCTGTTCGAGGAAATCACGCGGGTCAATGTAGCCATCCGAGCTGCGTGTCTCGCCCACGGTCATGCCACCCGCCAGCACATTGACATCAGGCGCGGCATCATGCGCGGCTTTGTAGGCGAGTTTGAGCAGGTTGGTGTAGTGCGCGGCGTTAGGTTTGAGGTTGCCCGGACTGTCGTGCCAGAAGCCGGGGTTGCCCGGTTCGTTCCAGACTTCGTAATCCTGGATGCCCTGCGGCGCATAACGCTTGACCACAGCGGCCATGAATTTGGCGTAGTCAGCATCGTGTTCGGGTTTGGGCGCAAAGTTGCTGACCCAGAAGCCCCGCTTGTCCAGCGCCTCTTTTTCAGCGGCACTGAGCTGGTCGGCACCACTCGCCCATTCCGGTGTGCCGCTGACCTGCATCAGCACTTTCATGCCGTATTTCTGCGCGAGTTTGACAGCAGCGTCGAGGTCTTCCCAGTTGTAATCACCGTTTTCCGCCGCTTGCGCACGGTGCCACGAAGCAACAATGCGTACCCATTTGACACCCATCTGCGCCGCCCGTGCGTAGCTTTCTTCGGCAGCAGCGAGATTCGCACCCCAGGCGGGGTTGAGCGGCTGCACACCGATGCCGTTCGTACCACGGAAATCTTCGCGTCCGGTCGCAACGTCAATCGTCTCGCGCACATTGTCGGAACCCGGCTGCTCTTTCGGATCATAGGTGTAATGCAGGGTGCCGCTCGCGCGGTCATAACCGGTGAGCGTCAACGTACCCTTGTCGTTATCCAGCACGGTCTGCGGCTGCTGCACGAGATTGCCCAGTTTGGCGAGATTGAGGGTGGTATTGCCGATGGTCACGCCTTCGCCGTCGGCCAGGTTGCCAATCTGCATCGAACCGGCGACGGGACCGTCGGTTTCCTTAACGGTGAGGTGGTTGGCATCCTGCGGGGCGATGGCCTGCGGCGCGCTCGTCGGGGCCTCGTCATGCCCGGCGTTGTCTTTGTAGGTGGCGCGCACGGTGATTTTGTGCCCGGCGTCGTCATTGGTGAGCTGATAGGTGTTGCCCGTTTGCCCGCTGATGGCGACGCCGTCGCGCAGCCATTGGTAGCGTACGCCGCCGGTCGGTACTCCGTCGCTGTCGCTGATGCTGGCGGTCAGTTCGCTGCCAACCTTCGCTGCACCGCTGATGGTGATTTGGCCTGCGTGATTGGGTTGTGGCTGCGGCGGCGTGTTTTCGACATCCAGCGGCGCGCTGAGCGGGGTTTCGTCATGCCCGGCGTTGT
>ERZ772766.188-NODE-188-length-37252-cov-6.072882_pt1 | contig 37252 bp, 39 predicted proteins | sample MGYA00511379_ERZ772766 | MGnify/ENA primary metagenome ERZ772766 (study PRJEB29015, sample SAMEA2737895) | human oral metagenome | biome: human oral; feature: human-associated habitat; material: dental | place: China | collected 2116 ... | reverse complement strand
GCTGGTTCAGAGCATCTGCCTTACAAGCAGAGGGTCACTGGTTCGAATCCAGTAGAGTCCACAAAAGCTACTCAATATACTGAGTAGCTTTTTTTGTTAATTATTCATTTAAACAACAAATGATTATCAAGTACTTATAATTTTATAAATTGTTAATTATTAATTAATAATTGTGTATTGATAATTATTTCTTACTTTTGCGATATTTTTAAACAGAAAAACAAAAATAATATGTTAGGATTACAAACTTCTGTAGACGTTGCGACTACTGCAACCGACACTGCTCCCGTCGCAGTACAAGAGAAAACCCTTTCTATAATGGAACTGATTCTAGATGGTGGTATGGGGAGTATCATTATTATTAGTATTTTATTTGTGATGCTCGCTGTAGCTCTTTTTCTCTATTTTGAACGCCTTTTTGCTATTAAGGCAGCTTCTAAGATGGATAAAACTTTTATGTATAAAATACGTGATTGTATCTCAGCTGGGCGCTTAGATGCTGCTAAAATGCTTTGTGTACAATCCAATACTCCTGTAGCACGCCTTATTGAAAAGGGGGTTTCTCGTATAGGTAAACCTCTTGAAGATATCAATAAAGCTATTGAAAATGCAGGCACTTTAGAGGTCTACAATCTTGAAAAGAATACGGCTATTCTCGCCACTATTGCAGGAGCAGGGCCTATGATTGGATTCTTAGGTACAGTTGTTGGTATGATTATGTCATTCCACGAAATGGCTTCAGCAGGCGGTCAGGCAGAGATGGGGTCATTAGCAAGTGGTATCTATACCGCGATGGCAACTACCGTAGCAGGGCTTATAGTAGGAATTATTGCTTATGTAGGCTACAACCACTTAGTAGTAAAAACTGATAAGGTGGTACACCTAATGGAAGCCAATGCTGTTGAATTCTTAGACTTGTTAAACGAACCTCTATAGGTCTTAAAAAACTACTCTGATCTAATTATGAAATTAAAAGGTAGAAATAAAGTAAGTCCTGAGTTCAGTATGTCGTCTATGACGGACATTGTGTTTCTGTTGTTAATATTCTTTATGATTACTGCCAACAGCCCCAATGCACTCGATTTGTTATTGCCTAAAGCTAAAGGTAAAAGTACTAATACACAAAACGTTTCAGTAAGCATTGATAAAGATTTAAACTATTTTCTTGACAAGAAACCTATTTCAGTAGATAATCTCGATACAGAGCTCAAATCAGCGCTCAAGGGAGTGGAAAATCCTACTATCATTTTGCGTGTAGAGGAAAGTGTACCTATTGAAAATGCGGTAACAGTGATGGATGTGGCAAACCAAAACCAATTTAAGGTGATTTTGGCTGTTCGTCCAAAATAGAAAGGTATATGAATTTATTCGATACAGAACATAAACGTAAATCCTTAGCACTCACTACGGTTGTGATGTGTTTAGTAATCTTCATACTGTTTTTTGCAGGAATGAAGTACTTAGACCCACCGCCCGAAAAAGGTGTAGAGGTTATTTATGGAGTCGATTTGGTAGGAATGGGCGAGCGCACTCCTCCGCCAAGTGCTGCTAAACAGGAAGAAACTAAAACGCCTCCTCAAACACAACCAGAACAGAGTACTTCACAAGAAGTAAAGGAAAACCTTTTGGCTCAAGATAACAACGAAGAAGTTTCTGTACCCGAAGTACCGAAAAAGAAAGAAAAAAAGAAAGAAACACCTAAAAAAGATACTCCAAAAGAGAGTCCCAAACCTGCTCCTAAACCTTCACGGGAAACTTCGGATGCGTTATCAAATATATTGGGAGCTGCCAATGCAGGTGGTAGTGGCACCTCAGGACAAGGAGATGGCAACCAACCTGGTTATCAGGGACAGATAGATGGTAGCCAGTACGCTAATTCTTATTATGGCTCAGGAGGTGGTAATGGTACTGGCAAAGGTTGGGGATTGAAAGGTCGTACTATTGCTTCACAAGGTAAAGTACCTCAAAATTGCAATGAAGAAGGACGCGTGGTAGTGCAAATAGAAGTAGACCGTAGTGGTAAAGTAGTAAAAGCTACTGCTGGTGTGAAAGGAACTACTAACTCTACTCAGTGTTTGCTGGAAGCTGCTCGAAAAACAGCTGCTATGCACCGCTGGAACGCAGATGATAATGCCCCTGCACGTCAAGTAGGTTTTATTGTTATCAACTTTAAACTCGGAGAATAAGAAATCAATTAATAATTGGTAATTAATAATTAACAAGGATGAGATAATAGTTATAGTATAACTGATTATCTCATTTTTGATTGTACAACAACTAAAAATTATCTTAAACATTGAATTATCAAGAAACACTTTCGTGGATGTTCAACCGCTTACCAATGTTTCAGACACAAGGTAAAACCGCTTTGAACAATAAATTAGATAATATCCTCGCCTTTACTTCGGTGTTAGGAAACCCTCAAACAAAATTCAAAAGTTTGCATATCGCAGGCACTAACGGAAAGGGTTCTTCCAGCAGTATGCTCGCTTCTATCCTACAAGAGGCAGGATATAAGGTAGGATTGTACACCTCTCCACACCTCAAAGACTTCCGAGAACGTATCAAAATTAATGGGAGGGAAATACCTGAAGACTATGTGGTAAGTTTTATAGCTAAAAACAGACCTTTTTTGGAAGAATATCACCTCTCATTCTTTGAAATGACAGTGGGAATGGCGTTCAGCTATTTCGAGAATGAAAAAGTAGATATCGCTGTGATAGAAGTAGGTTTAGGAGGACGTTTTGACTCCACTAATATTATCACTCCCGAAGTTTCTCTTATTACCAATATCTCCAAAGACCATACTGATATTTTAGGAGATACTTTACCTAAAATAGCTTTTGAAAAAGCTGGTATTATCAAACGAAATGTGCCTGTAGTAATCAGTGAATATCAAGAGGAAACTGCTCCCGTCTTCACAGCAAAAGCTAAAGAAATGAATGCTCCTATTATTTTTGCCAATCACATAGAAACTTCTCTTACAACCGATCTTCAAGGTGCCTACCAAGAGAAAAACATCAAAGGAGTAATAGCCGTTACCGAATTGCTTATCCACCAGGGGTGGGATATTACTCCGGAGAATATTGCACAAGGACTTTTACACGTAGTGCACAATACAAATCTGAAAGGTCGTTGGCAAACCCTTGGCTCCTACCCTACTATCGTATGTGATACAGGACATAATGTGGGAGGACTTACTTATGTGATGGAACAACTCAAAAAGCAAACCTATACACATCTTCATATTGTAGTAGGTTTTGTAAAAGAAAAAGATGTAAATAGTGTTTTAGAGCTTTTCCCAAAAGAAGCTACCTATTATTTTTGCAGTCCTGCTATTGCAAGAGGACTTAATGTAGATACATTAAAGGAAATTGCCACTGCAAAAGGACTCCAAGGGGAGAGATATTCTTCAGTAGCAGAAGCCTTAAATGCCGCTAAGGCACAAGCGCTTCCCACTGACTTTATCTTTGTTGGAGGAAGCACGTTCGTAGTTGCGGAAGTGTTATAAAATAACAAAAAGTGAATGTTGAAAAACAAATGAAGGTTGTTTTAAAACCCTAATATCATTTTGGCAATAAAAAAGTAAATCAAGATACCTAAAACATCGTTGCTGGTAGTGATAAACGGACCCGTAGCAACCGCTGGGTCAATACCGCGCTTGTGGAGAAGTATCGGGATAAAAGTACCTATCACAGCAGCATTTACAATCACTGTAATGAGTGCTATGGCTACCGTAATACTTACCAAATACTCAGCTTGAAAAGCAAAATGGCTTACTAATATCACTATTCCTGCAATAGTTCCTCCGTTGATGAGTCCTAATAGAAATTCTTTGAACAACCGCTTGATAAGTTCGCCGTCGATAGAATTATTTGCCAACCCTTGTACTATTATCGCTGATGATTGTACTCCCACATTTCCCGCAGTAGCTTGAATAAGCGGAATAAATATCAATAATATAGGATAAATCATCATCGTATCCTGAAAACCATTAATAATACTCGCTGCACCTAATCCTCCGAACATTCCAATAAGTAACCAAGGCAAACGCGCTTTGGTAAGTTTCCATACACTATCGCTTGCCTCCACATCATTGGTAATACCTGCTGCCAACTGATAGTCTTTTTCAGCTTCTTCTTTTATCACGTCCACCACATCATCAATAGTGATGCGTCCCACAAGGCGTTTCATTTCATCAACTACAGGAATTGCCTCTAAGTCATACTTACTCATTATGTGAGCTACCTCTTCGGCAGTATCAGTAACGTATACGTAATCTACTTTTGGAATATAAATGTCTTTCACTTCTGAACGTGTGGAAGTAGTAAGCAAATCTTTAAGTGAAAGTCGTCCTTTAAGCACATCATTATCATCTACTACATAAATAGAATGCACACGAGTAACGTGAGCCGCCTGTTCGCGCATTTCTTTTACGCATTTTAGCACATTCCAATTCTCATTTACCTTTACAAGTTCCTTCGCCATTAGTCCTCCCGCAGTATCTTCGCCATAACGAAGTAATTCTACGATGTCTTTGGCGTGTTCTACGTCCGAGATATGCGAAATAACCTCTGTTTTTCTATCTTCGGGCAATTCAGAGATGATATCCACCGCATCATCGGTGTCTAACTCGATGATTTCATCGGCAATTTCTTTTGCAGAAAGGTTTTTTAAGATATTCTCACGATAATCATCGTCTAATTCTGTGAGTACATCTGATGTTTTCTCAGCATCAATTAAACGAATGATGTATACCCCCTCTTCAATATCCAATTCGTGAATGATTTCAGCTATATCGGCATAGTGCAAATCATTTAAGAGGGTTGTAAGTTCTTTATTTTGTTTTTCCTCAATGAGTTGATGGATTTTCTCAATGAGTTCATCTGTTATTTTAAAAGTTGTCATAGTTTTAAGACGTCAAATCGTTAGCTATCAAACTTGATTACTGATTTTTTTAGTAATAAAAACAAACTCTTGCCAAGGCAATTGCTCAGGACGTTTATCAAATATAGGGTCTTGTTTTAAATTCTCATCTGTAAGTAGTGGTTTTAGGCTATTGCGAAGGGTTTTTCGCCGTTGATTGAAAGCCGTTTTCACTACGGTAAAGAATAATCCTTCATCACAATCTAAATGAAAGTCAGTTTTGCGTACTAATCGTATTACACCACTCTTTACTTTGGGCGGAGGATTAAAAACACTCTCCGAAACTGTGAATAAGTAGCTCGTTTCATAAAAAGCTTGTACTAAAACTGACAAAATTCCATACGTTTTACTGCCTTCGTGCTCGCATATACGTTCGGCAACCTCTTTCTGAAACATTCCACTAAACTCAGGAACGTATTCTCGCAGTTCAAGTAGTTTAAAAACGATTTGAGTAGAGATATTATAAGGAAAATTACCTATAATGGCAAATGGTTCGGCTAAATAACCCGCTACATCATATTTCAAAAAGTCATCGGCAATTATTTTTCCTCTTAATGCAGGGTAATTTGCCTCCAAATAATCTACCGATTCCTTATCGATTTCCACTATGTGCACATCAACGTCTTTTTTGAGCAAAAACTGAGTGAGTACGCCCATTCCAGCTCCTATTTCTACTACTTTTTTATAGTTTTTTAGCGATAATGTATCAGCTATCTTCTGTGCAATGTTCAAATCTTTTAAGAAATGTTGCCCTAAATGCTTTTTTGCTTTTACTAATTCCATTTATATACCTTTCAGCGAGGCTTTTAGTTGTTCTTTTGCAGAAGTATCGACTTTATTTCCTCATAATGGTCAGTTCCTACCAAAAACACTTTCTTTCTATCCTTAAACAATATCTTGATTGCCTTATTATGTTTCGTATTATAGATGATACCTGCCGAAGTATACCGTATTCCAATGCCATAATACCAAGGAACATCAATGAGTTAAATAGTAGAGACGTCCATTTCTTGAAAATTCATTCGTCTACTCAAAAAACCGATACCAAATGAAGCTGCAATACCATAATCATCTATTACAGTAGTGAGTTTATAGAATACAGCTACTAAAATAGCCACTAATAATAGAATTATTGCCCAACCTCCTTTGCTTTGATAGCCCGAAAAAGTTATAATCCCTATAAAAAGGGCTAAAATAAACAGTAATATATAAGAAAATTGTGTTTCTTTAAATTCTATAGCTGTTCTCATAATATTATTCTTTTGTGCAATTTAAAAATACACAGAAGCCACACCCTAAAATCTAATAAAAATTTATAAACAAGAAAAAGAACAAATTCTTAACTTTGGTGGCGGGTGGGCTTCTGTGCTAAAATGTTTATATTATTGCGTTACAACTAACTCTTTACGAGTTTACCAATGCTTTCAAGCAGTTGCGGACGGTCAGAAAGGGCTATCTTGGCTACTTCGTAAAATTCTTTCACCCATTTATTCATTGCCTCAAAGGCTTTGTTCTTATCCTGAGTGGCTTGCTGGTCGATACCACGCAATTTCACGTATTGTGCACGGAGCTCTTCCACTTTCGCAATGGCTGAAAGCTGTTCATCGGCGACGGCTTCAGTAAGTTTGAACCTGTCAAGCGCTGCCCGCTGGGTAGTAGTGGCTTTAATGCCCTCGTAAAGCTTTTTCGTGGTGGCTAAACCTTCCAGATAATCGCGTGACATCGTTCCTTTTAACCCAAATGATACCAGCGCTTCGGGAGATGCTTTTAACGCTACTTTTGCGACCTTGCGATGTTCTTTATATTTGTCGCTCATCGCTTTATAAGCCTTTTCAAACAAGGTTCTTTTCTCTACCGTTTGGCTTGTTTTTGCCAAATTATCGTTATAAGCGGCTTGTGCTTTATCATAAAGCGCTTTACCCACTTTCATAGCCTCTTCATTGTATTGATACTCCTCTAACTGAGCTTTCAATTCGGCTATTTCACTGTAATTGGTAAATAACAGACGCCTGTTTTCAAGTGTTTTTAATTCTGTGCTCTTTTCCTTCATAATATTACATATTTTAAAAGGTCTATAAATTAGTTGAAAATGTTAAATCATTATGATTTACATTCATTTTTATACCGCAAAAATCCTGCCAAATAACACTGTACAAATTATTGTTTTTGTTTGTAGAAAAGCATTCTTTGTAAACTTCTCATATCAATTTAAAATAAGACGATAAGCTGTTACACTACTTTCGTTTATAGTTACAGTGGGTTATTTTGGCATTACAATACGTTTTTTACTTATTACTTAGTTTCGTTATCTTATTACTTTGTTATCTTTTAAATTTGCTTTCTTTTATTTTAAAATTACAACACTTTCTTTTTGTGTTACAAAGGGTTAAAATGCTCTATCAGTTTCTTACTTTACGGAGTAACAAGATAGCTAAGATGAGGAAAATAAGATTAGGCAAGAGGACAGCCATCAAAGGTGATAAGCCCCCTGAGGTTTGAGCAAGGGTTCCAAACACACGGTCGAAGAATACAAAGCTAAAACCTACGACTACTCCCACCATTAGGTTGATTCCCATTCCTCCGCGCTTTTTCACCGATGAAACAGCCACGCCGATAAGTGTAAGGATAAAGGCAGTACTTATTGCACCCCAACGACGGTATTTTACCAATAGATACATATTTAAATTGGGTGAACCTTTCATCTTTTCGCGTTCAATAAACTTGTTCAGCTCAAACAAGTTCTTATTTTCCGCTGTATATTCCATCGGCATTAGGTCATCAGGCTTGAAATTGAATATAGTGTCTAACTGGTCGCGTTTCACGATCACATCGTCGCCCTCCCCTATCTTTCTTTTGGAGTAATTAGTAAGCCGATAGGTTTTCGTGCTGTCTATCCACTGAATCGTTTCGGCATTTATCTTTTCCGTCATCTTAATACCATTAAAATGTTCTATTGAAAAGTTATACCCGCGTTTGTCTTGGTAGTTAAACGAACTTACATAAAGGTAATCGTTGTCAGAAAACTGATTGTAGAGGTCTGAAACGCTTTCCACCTTCGAAGAACGTATATACTTATTCCAAAAATCATTATACACAGTGCTGGCAGCGGGTACAATAAACATTCCCATAAAAAACACTATCACCGAAATGATACTCGCACCCACGATATACGGACGCAAAAAGCGCATATACGATACACCTGAGCTCTGGATAGCGATTATCTCGGTATTATTGGCTAACTTTGATGTAAACCAGATGATAGAGAGGAATAACAAGATGGGAAACAATATATTGGCAAAATAAACGATAAAACTGAGGTAATACCACAGTATTTCGTTCATCGGAGCGCCCTTTTGTATCATCTTATCTACTTTTTCAGATAAATCTACGATAATTCCGATAGGAATAAAGAGAATTATCATCATAAAAAAGGTAAGAAGATAGCGTTTTAAGATGTACCAGTCGAGTATTTTCATTTTTTTGTTTTTTAAACCTCCCCCTATCCCCCTCCAAAGGGGGAATTAGCGACGCAAAAGCGTTTTTATCAGAAGTATATTAATTAATTTAATTTGTTTAAAGACGATTTGACATATCAGCAACCATTTTTGTCTTCCACGTAAGAAAAGTACCCGCTACAATTTGTCGGCGAGCTTCTCTCACAAGCCATAAATAGAAACCAAGATTGTGAATTGAAGCGATTTGTTTGCCCAAAAACTCATTAGCAGCAAATAAATGACGTAAATAGGCTTTCGTGTAATAGGTATCTACGTAAGTATGTCCGTCAGGGTCTATGGGCGAGAAATCATCTTCCCATTTTTTGTTTTTAATATTGATAATTCCTTTTGCAGTAAAGAGCATTCCGTTGCGAGCATTGCGCGTAGGCATTACACAATCCATCATATCCACTCCTAAAGCAATATTTTCCAATATATTAACGGGTGTACCCACTCCCATAAGGTATCGGGGTTTGTTTTTGGGGAGAATATCGCATACAAGTTCAGTTATTTCATACATTTGTTCTACGGGTTCACCTACTGATAGCCCCCCGATAGCGTTTCCGTCGGCATTTTTGCTTGCAATATATTCGGCAGACTGTGTACGAAGGTCTTTATAGACTGACCCTTGTACTATCGGGAATAAACTTTGATGATAACCGTATTTAGGAGGTATTTTTTCGAGGTGAGCAATGCATCTATCGAGCCACCTATGTGTAAGGTGCATTGAACGTTTTGCATAACCATATTCACAAGGGTAAGGCGTGCATTCATCAAAAGCCATCATAATATCAGCACCTATACTGCGCTCTATTTCCATTACTTTTTCGGGTGAAAAAACGTGAAAAGAGCCATCGATATGGCTTTTGAACTTTACACCTTCTTCTTTTATCTTTCGGTTGGCAGCCAATGAATATACTTGATAGCCACCGCTATCGGTAAGTATGTTTCTATCCCAATTAATAAACTTATGTAAGCCTCCTGCTTTTTCCAAAATGGGTGTTTGAGGTCGTAAATAGAGGTGATAGGTGTTCCCCAAGATGATATCGGCATTAATATCGTCTTTCAGTTCGCGTTGGTGCACTCCTTTTACACTTCCCACCGTTCCCACAGGCATAAAAATGGGAGTTTCAATCACGCCGTGACTGGTAGTAATCTTCCCAGCACGTGCTTTAGTATGTTCGTCTGTTTTTAGTATTTCAAAATCCATAGTTGAAACATTTTCGGGCGCAAAGGTAGGGAAGAATTAGCAAATTAGCAAATTAGAAAAGTTAGCAAATAGGCTAATATCTCTTTCAGAATAACTGAGTAAAGGCGTAAATAGCCAAACCGACTAATCCGCCTACCAAAGTGCCATTGATACGGATAAATTGGAGGTCTTTACCTACTTCCAATTCAAGTTTTTCGCTCAATTCGCGTCCCTCCCAGTTCTCCACCGTATGACTGATGAGTTTCCCCACTTCCTCTTTGTTTTTTAGCACAAACTGATAGGCAGTTTTCTGTACCCAAGCGTCTATTTGATGTTGCAGCTGGGCATTTTGGCGGAGTTCATCGGTGAGGCGCTCCGTAGCGGTATGCAATAGCTTTGTAAGATGTTGTTCCCACTCAGGAGTATTGAGTTTTTCGGCAAATTCATACAATTGCGCTGTAATTTCAGCCCTGATAGGATGTGTTTCATCTTCTGATGCTTTTACAACTAACTGATACAGCCCATTGCTTACCTTCCGAGTAATTGTATCTTTAATAAACGATGGAACAAGAGGAGGAAATTGGCTGTCAATTTCGTGTTGCACTAGCTCTTGATGTTTGGCGAGGTAAGTAGCTACCTTTTCAAAAGCTTTTCGAAGGAATTTCTGATGTTTATTCTCATCTAAAAAAGTAGTGAATACTTCGCTTGCTTTTGCATTGAGAGGTATTTTTCTTACAAAAGTTTCTATCTGGTGAGGAGTACTTTCTTTCGAGAGCCACTCAACTATAAATGATGATACTTTGATATCGGTAATGTAAGGACGTATCTGTTTAGGTTTAAGGAAGTTCTCCACCACGAAATCACCTAAATTTTCCCCGATGTCATTCTTTCTTTCCTCAATGAGGTTGGTATGTGGAATGTTTAATCCTAATGGTTTGTGAAAGAGCGCTGTTACTGCAAACCAATCGGCAAGCGCTCCTACCATAGCGGCTTCGGAAAAAGCCTTTATATAACCTATAAAAGTGAGTTCGGGAGCTTTTTTATGCCATACCACCATTGTCATATAAATGATGAGCATCAAAACAAAGAGCCCCGTAGCTATATTCTTGTGGTGTTGTAGTTTTTGGCGCTTGGAACTGTTCATAAATTATCAGCTTTTCAGGTGCAAAGATACGAAGAAAAGTGTGAAAAATAAAAAAGTTGAGTATATAAATTGTCAGATAGTAATTATTGCCTATCTTTGCATCAGTTTATTCTAAATAGTAGTATTTTAAAACTTGTAATAAAGATGATAAAAAAGCACTTTTTAAAAACATTAGCCGTAGGAATAATTGCTTTACTTACTCTTTCATTTGTACAGCAAGCAACTGTTAAAAAATACAAATGCCTCATACAACTCACCAATTACAAGGGTGAAGGAGCCTACATAGTAGTTTCATTCATCAATCCCGAAGGTAAATATGAGCAAACACTACAAATTCTTGGAGATGATCCTGAATGGTACGATGATCTTACTCAATGGTGGAAGTTTTATGGTAAACGCCAGACAATTGATGGGATTACGGGAGCTACCATTAGCGGAGGAGAACGCGCTGTAAAGATACTTACAATTGATGATAGTAAACTGAACAAGGGCTACAAAATACGTTTTGAGACTGCCGTTGAAGATGAATATTACTACGCTAAAGATGCTGAAGTAGAATTTAAAACCGAGAGCCTTAACACTAAAGTTGAAGGTAAAGGATATATCCGTTATGTGAGATTAATGCCTAACGATTGACAATCTCCTTAAAGAAATTATGAGTAAAGAAATTATTTTAGACCGGTTATGGGCATTAGAAGACTCTCCTTATAGAGATTTTACAGCGAATTTGATTCCCACTGTGGAGAAATCTCGTATTATAGGGGTTAGAACACCTGCAATGCGAGCGTTGGCTAAAGAATTAGTAAAGCATTACCCCACTGAGGCAATATCTTTCTTAGAAGAGCTACCTCATTATTATTATGAGGAGAATAATCTACACGGTTTTATCATTGAACAGCTAAAAGATTTTGATAAAGTGATGCAATATACAGAGCAGTTCCTCCCTTATATTGATAATTGGGCTACGTGTGATACTTTTGCTCCTAAAATCTTCTTGAAATACCCCGAAGAGACATTAAAACACATCAAACAATGGATTACAAGCAAAGAAACCTATACAGTACGTTACGGAATTGGCTTGTTATTGTCTAATTATTTAGATGCTCTTTTTAAGGAAGAATACTTAACCTGGGTAGCAAAAATTACCTCAGATGAATATTACATAAATATGATGATAGCGTGGTACTTTGCCACTGCTTTAACAAAACAATATGAAACAACAATCCCTTACATAGAATCAAAAACACTTTCTCCTTTTATTCAAAATAAGAGTATACAAAAAGCAAGAGAAAGCCGTCGTATTTCCGAAGATACTAAAAAATATTTGTTACAGTTTAAACTCTAATTTTGTTCTTCTCTTTCAAAAAAACTAAATACACTCCCTCCATATTTCTTCGCTTGTGAGAAAAATGGCTGTTCTGATAAATCTGTTTTAGACGAATGTTCAATAATGAGCATTCCATTTTCAGTAAGTAAGTTTTGATTGAAGACAATATCGGCAATAGTAACAAACTTTTCAATCGGGAAATCATACGGAGGGTCAGCAAAGATAACATCAAACTGCTGAGTAGTACGTTTTAAATATTCATATACATCGGCTTTAAGTGCTGTAATAGGGTAGACTAATTCACGTGCTATTTTATTGATAAATTGCACACAACCGTTATGGTTATCAACTGATAATACTGAGGGGCAACCTCTACTGGCAAACTCATAGCTAATATTTCCTGTTCCTGCAAAAAGGTCGAGTACAGAAAGTTCTTCAAAATAATAATAGTTATTGAGTATATTAAAAAGAGCTTCCTTCGCAAAATCGGTAGTAGGGCGAACTGGCAATTTATTAGGTGCTATAAGCTGTTTCCCTTTATTCTTCCCTGATATTATTCTCATAAAGATTAACCTTTTTATTGAACAGTTTCCCTCACTGTTAAACTCTGCATTACCTCGTTCATAGCTTCTTGGGTAAAGGATAAACTCATTAATTATTCTTCCGCTTCTTTCATCGTATGGTACACCTGTTGCACGTCCTCATCTTCTTCTATCTTCTCGAGAAGTTTCTCCACATCGGCTTGTTCTTCAGGGGTAAGTTCTTTCGTTACTTGTGGAATACGCTCAAATCCTGACGATAAGATTTCTATGTTACGGCTTTCTAACTCTTTTTGGATAGCTCCAAAACTCTCAAAAGGCGCATAGATGAGGATACCGTCTTCGTCTACAAACACTTCTTCTGCTCCGAAGTCTATCATTTCGAGTTCCAACTCTTCGGGGTCTATCCCATTGCCATTAATACGGAAGTTACAAGTGTGGTCGAACATAAACTCCACTGACCCCGATGTGCCTAAAGTACCATTACACTTGTTAAAATAACTACGGATATTAGCTACGGTACGATTGTTATTGTCGGTTGCCGTTTCTATGAGTACAGCAATACCGTGAGGTGCATAGCCTTCAAAAAGAACTTCTTTATAGTTTGCAGTATCTTTTTCAGTTGCTTTTTTAATGGCACGCTCAATATTTTCTTTAGGCATATTGGCGGCTTTGGCATTCTGTATCACGGCACGCAAACGCGAGTTACTCTCAGGGTGAGGACCTCCTTCTTTCACTGCCATTACGATGTCTTTCCCTAAACGGGTAAATGTTTTTGCCATTGCTGCCCAACGCTTAAATTTACGGGCTTTTCTAAATTCAAATGCTCTTCCCATTTTTATTTTAGTTATTAGTTATTAGTTTGTTATCTGTCTGTTCTGTTGTCTTAATCAAAATTTGGTTATTCACAAAGTGTAAAGGTGTATCAGGAAAGTCAAGATGAGTAAGCCGTTTCATCTCATTAAACACCTTGCAATCATTATCGAGTTTTAATCCTTTCACTTTCGTCTGTTTCACTGAAATCACATTAGCATAAAGAAAATTGCCTTTGCGGTCAATCTTAATATCAAGCAAAGGAGCAATACCATTAACTCCTTGCAGATTAAAATGCCCATAAGTATTGAAATTTCCCATACTATAAGCGATAAACTTCCTATTGTACACTTCCACCGCGCGTGTAACGTGAGGCCCGTGCCCCAATACAATATCAGCACCTGCGTCTATTACCGAGTGCGCAAACTTATACACATTCCCCCTATTTTCACCGAAGAAAAACTCATCAGCTCTCGGCACGTGTGTATTTTTAGAGCCTTCAGCGCCTCCGTGGAAAGAAACAATAAGGATATCCGCCTGTGGGCGCAATTCTTTTACCAAATCGGTAGCTTGTTCTATGTTGTTTATCGATAGCATATTGCTATTGGGTGAAAAAGCACAAAAACCGTACTTTATGCCTTCTTTCTCAAAAACAACCGACTTTTTTTCTACTGGCCCTGCGTGGTATATACCTACCTTATCGAGTATTTTAGCCGTATTGCGCCGTCCTTTTTCACCAAAGTCATTGGCGTGATTATTAGCGGTGCTCATCAGGTTAAAACCTGCTTCCTTAATGATTTTCCCATAGCGGTTGGGCATACGGAAAACATAGCAAGGGCTCTCTTCTGTATCCTTGCACTTCTCCAAATCGCCACTCTTGCACTTCTCCGAATCGCCACTATCGAGTATCGTTCCTTCTAAATTTCCAAACACAATATCACCTTTCAGATAGGGTTTTACGTATTTAAAACTGTTCACCGCATCGTCCTTAGGCAAATAACCAGCAGGAAAACCCGATCCTATCATCACATCGCCAACGGCTACTATGGTAAGCGTATCTTTGGTACGAACGAGTAAGGTATCAACAGTAGTATGCACCAAACTATCTATTTGGGCTGTAGCATATCCACTAAAACTTAATGCTATTAACAATAAGATTCTCTGCATCTTATCCTTTATTTTTCGGCAATCACATCAATTCCTCCTTTTACGGTCTGATTGAGTTGTACATTTATTTTCGTCCCCAAAGGCAAATACACGTCTACACGCGACCCGAATTTAATAAATCCAGCATCTTCGCCTTGTACCACTGTTTCACCCACTTTGGCATAATTCACAATGCGTTTAGCCAATGCTCCCGCTATTTGTCGGTATAACACTTCACCAAACACAGGGTTATCTACCACTATGGTAGTACGTTCATTCTCTTCCGAAGCCTTAGGGTGCCACGCTACCAAATACTTTCCCGGGTGATACTCGCTATAAGTAACCTTTCCGCCTAAAGCATAACGAGTTACGTGCACATTCACAGGCGACATAAAAATCGATACCTGCAAACGTTTATCTTTAAAATATTCTTTCTCAAACACTTCTTCTATCACCACCACCTTACCGTCTACGGGAGCGATAATATGCTGGTCATTTTTAGGCGTAATGCGTTTAGGATTTCTAAAGAACTGCAATATAGCTATCAAAAATAAAAAAGCTACTATCTGTATAAGCTTCTTAAGCCACGGTATATCAACAAAATAATGCGCTATAAGCGATATACCTATCACGGCGAATAGCGTAATGAGAATAATCTTAAAACCTTCCTTGTGAAACATTGTATGCAATTATTTTAGGGTGCAAAGATACGAAAGAATTAACAAATTGCAACGCACAATAAATATTTTTCAACCATAATTCTTGGTCTTCCCTATTTTTTTACTACTTTTGCCCTCTGACATTAAAACTTTAATAACTATTGCATTTTTTTTGGCATATCGGCAATTTTAACATTTTTTCCTCAATGTCGAAAATTGAAGTTTTTACCAATTGAAATACAGCTTAATAAGACGTTAGCTTCGGCTTACCTTCGTCTTAGGTTCGTCTTTCCTTCGTCTTAGCTTCGCTCTAACACCATCTAAACAGCAGAGTAGCTGTAACTCTTATTTAACTGATTAATAAATATTTAATATTTTTCATAGTAATAAAGATAAAGAAGTGTTTTAATCATTTTTTTTGAAGAAAATGCACGGTTTTTATATATTTTAACATTTTTTTCTCAGTTTTCTAATCAGTACTCCACTTAAATAGATAATACTGATAATCAATTATATTTAATGAATTACATAGAATACACTTTTACCATTGCCCCTATGGGGGTTGCTTCTGAAATATTAGTTGCCGAACTCGCCGAAGTAGGCTTCGAGAGCTTTGTAGATACCGAAACCGGTTTGCAGGCTTATATACAAGAACCCTTTTGGAATGCTAATATACTCTCTGACATACAGATACTTCACAGCGAGGAGTTCCAAATTACCTACACACATCAAACTATTGAACAGGTGAACTGGAATGAGGAATGGGAAAAACACTTCGAGCCTATCACCGTAGACGATAAGTGTACTGTACGTGCTACCTTTCACCCCAAAGCACATACCCCTTATGAAATTGTTATCGACCCTAAGATGAGTTTCGGTACTGGTCATCACGAAACTACTTATATGATGTTGCAATTTCTTTTAAAAGAGGAACTCAAAGGCAAAAAAGTGCTCGATATGGGTTGTGGCACAAGCGTACTCGCTATTATGGCAGCCAAACGCGGTGCTACTGAGGTACTCGCCATTGATGTAGACGAATGGTGCGTAGAGAACTCCATTGAAAACGTAGAACGCAATGGTTGTAAGCACATCAAAGTACAGTTGGGAGATGCTTCTTCACTGGCTAATGAAAAAGACTTCGACCTTATTATTGCGAATATCAACCGCAATATTCTCTTAAACGATATACCGCAGTATGTACCAGCTCTCAAAACAGGAGGCTCTCTCTTGCTCAGTGGTTTTTACAAGGAAGAAATACCTCTTATCCGCGAAAAAGCAGAAGCATACGGTCTACAATACATCGAGAACTTAGAACGCAATAACTGGGTAGCAGTAAAATTCAAAAAACAAGCCTAATGAGTACTTTCGCCGATAGAATTATCAACTTCAACACACATTTAGAGTACAACCAATCCTTGCCTAAGGGTTTTGATGTGCTGAATCCTTATATGGATAACCCTGAAACTATGGAGGTAATGCGTGCTTTTTATCACAAATTCTACAACGATAACCGCCAGCGGAAATTCATTATAGGCATCAATCCCAGCCGACACGGGGCAGGAGTTACAGGCGTTCCTTTTACAGATACCAAGCGATTAGAAAGCGAGTGTGGTATTGCAATGAAGTCGGCACATACCCACGAAGTATCATCTGTTTTTATGTATGATATGATAAAAGCATACGGTGGAGTCAATAAGTTCTACAATGATTTTTATATCAATTCTCCTTTTCCTTTGGCTATTGTGCGAAAAGCCTCTGACGGCAAATGGCTCAATGCTAATTATTACGATGAAGAAGCACTCTTTAAATCATTAAAGGATTATATGATAGAAACTTTAAAAAAGCATATCGCCTTAGGAATAGATACTCAAAAGGTGTTCGTATTAGGCAAAAAGAATGCTACTTTCTTACAAAAATTGAATAAAGAAGCTACTTTATTTGGTGAAATGGTAGTATTAGAGCACCCTCGCTTTATCCAACAGTATAAATCAAAAGAAAAACAGCTGTATATCGATAAGTTTTTGACGAGTTTTGGAATATAGACAATGAAGCAATACGATGTTTTGGTGATAGGTAGCGGGCTTTCGGGGCTCTTTTCGGCTTTGCTCTTGGCTAAAGCAGGAAAGAAAGTGTGTGTATTGGAGAAAAATGAGCAGTATGGGGGTAACCTGCAAACTTTTGTGCGCAATAATACGCTGTTTGATACAGGAGTGCATTACATAGGAAGTCTCGCAGAAGGTCAGGTGTTATACGAATATTTTAAAGATGCAGGTATTGCGACTCATCTTTCAGTAGAACGGCTTGATATAAACGGCTACGACCGCATTTGTTTTGGCGATACACCTAACGTGATGTATCCTCACGCTCAGGGGTATGAGAACTTCGTACAACAACTCCTCTCCTATTTCCCTAATGAAAAGAAAGCCTTAGAAGAGTATGCTCACACAATGCAATCTATTTGCGATAAGTTTCCACTCTACCGCCATAAACAAGCAGTAGCTGATTACGATGTACATACGCTTTCCTTAAAACTCTTAGACTTCCTCAATGGTATTACTACCAACGACCGACTCAAAGCTGTGCTCTTGGGCTCTAACTTTCTCTATGGAGGCGCTGATGAGCAGACACCTTTATACGTGCACGCGCTATCGGTTAATTCATATATAGAAAGCGCTTGGCGACTCACACAAGGTGGTAGCCAAATCACCAACTTGCTCATTGAAAAATTGCGCCAATACGGTGCTGACCTTTTCAACCAAAGGGAGGTCATAGGGTTTGAATACAGTGAGGGTAATACCATCAGTACAGTACTCACCAAGCAAGGAGAGCGGTTTATTGCAAAACAAATCATCTCGGCTATAGATGTAAAGCAACTACTCAACATCACAGGCAAAACGCCTTTTAAGCCTTCTTTTTACAAACGCGTGCAGGGCTTACAACCTACGGTTGCTGCCTTTTCATTGCATTTGGTACTCAAGCCAAATTCTTTTCGCTACTTGCCCTATAATGTGTATTGGTTTAAGGATAACAATAGCGTTTATCACGCTACTAATTACCCTAATAACGACTTCCCGATTTCGTATATGCTCTCTATGAATCCTCCGAAGGACAGCAGGAAATATACTGATAATGTTACTATCCTCACCTATATGAACACTGATGAACTGCAACGCTGGCAAAATAGTTTTACGACCAACACCGAGGGCAACCCAAGAGGCAACCAGTATGAAGTTTTCAAAAGTCAGCGTGCTATGGATTTATTAGATGTAGTTGCTCAACAATTTCCTACACTCAAAAGTGCTATTGCTCATTACTACACCTCTACCCCACTCACTTACCGCGATTATATAGGCAACCCTACGGGAGCATTGTACGGCTACAAAAAAAACGCTAACCATATAATGGAAAGCGTTTTTATGCCACAAACTCACATCAAAAATTTGTATGTTACAGGGCAGAGTGTTGCAATGCACGGATTAGTAGGAGTTACTATCAGTGCGGTGCTCACCTACCAAATTTTGATGCGGTCTTCAGGTTTTTTATAGAGTTTATCACCTTCTTTTACATCAAAGGCTTTATACCAAGCGTCTACATTCACAAGCGGACCGAATGAACGGAAATATCCTGGGCTATGAGGGTCGGTTTTTACTTGGTTTGTAAGGTATTTATCAGTAGAAAGTGTACGCCATACGGTACCCCAAGAGATAAAGAAACGTTGTTCTTGAGTGAAGTTGCTTATTTTACCTACATTGCCTTTGTCTTTTAAGTACATTTGCAAAGCATCAAAAGCGATGTTCACCCCACCGAGGTCGGCTATGTTTTCACCACTGGTGAAAGTACCATTTACAAATACACCTTTTACAGGTTCGTATTGGTCGTATTGTTTAGCAAGGGCTTTGGTAGCGTTCTCAAAGTTCTTTTTATCTTCAGGAGTCCACCAATTTTTTAGATTACCATCGCCGTCAAATTCAGCGCCACTATCGTCAAATCCGTGTGTCATTTCGTGACCTATTACAGCACCAATACCACCGAAGTTCACCGCAGGGTCGGCTTCAAAATTGAAGAAAGGAGGTTGTAAGATAGCCGCAGGGAAGACGATTTCATTATACAATGGATTGTAATAAGCATTCACTGTTTGAGGCGACATACCCCATTTAGTTTTATCTACAGGCTTGCCTACTTTTTCCAAACTCTTTTGGTAAGCCCATTCACTCACGCGTTGCAAGTTAGCAAAATACACCGTTTTAGCAGCCGGTTCAATGGTCAGTTTAGAGTAATCTTCCCACTTATCGGGGTAACCTACTTTCACAGTAAATTTATTGAGTTTAGCCAAAGCTTTTTCCTTAGTAGCATCTGACATCCAAGTTACATCTTTGATATGTTGTGCAAAGCTCTTTTTGAGATAATCTACCAAAGTAACCATTTCTTCTTTAGCTTTAGGTGGAAAATACTTTTCTACATACAATTTACCAAAGGCTTCACCCAAAATACCATTGATCACACTTAGAGCGCGTTTGTTCATCGGACGTTGTTCTTGTTGTCCTTGCAACTCCTTGTTGTAGAAGTTAAAAGAAAGCTCATCGAGTTCTTTGGTAAGGTTGCTCGCATTATCGGCTACTAATTGATATTTGAGGTAATCTTTGATAAGAGGTAAGTTCTTTTCGTTGATAAACTTATCGTATTGTTTGTACAAACGAATTTCAGAAACAACTACTTTATCAGTGTTCACCCCTACGTTTTTAAGAAACTGAGGTAGATTGAGGTTCTTCACTAATTTGCTGAGCTCAGCCATTGTTTGAGGGTTGTAGCTAAGGTTAGGATTGCGGTCTTCCTCATTGGTGAGCATTAGTTTGGCTACCGAGCGTTCAAAATCTACCATTTGTTTAGCTTTCTCAGCGGCTTTGTCGTCTTTAAGCACTTTGAAAATAGCCTTTACATAATCTTGATACTTTTGTAAAGCCTCAGTATTCTCCTTGTTGTCTTTTTGATAGTAATCGCGCCCCATACCGATGCTAAAGTTGCCGAGATACACAGTATTCATATTAGAATCCTTCATATCGGCATATACCCCCCAAGCACAGATAGGGTTTTCGCCCTCTCGAGTTACCTCTTCCAAATACTTTTGAAGGTCTGTGAGGTTTTTAATAGCCTCAATCTTATTCAAATAACCTTCAATAGGTTTAAGCCCTTCGGCATCGCGCTTTTTCCAATCGATAAACGATTCGTAGAGGTCTTTTATTTTCTGACCTTCAGTACCTTGAGCGAAGTTTTCCTTGAGGAGATTATCCAAGATGAGCAAGCAATTCTCATCGGTTTTCTCGCGCAAAATATGGAAAGAGCCCCACGTAGGTTTATCAGCTGGTATTTTGGCAGTTTTAGCCCAAGTGCCGTTCACATAATTGTAGAAATCATCTTGCGGACGTACCGTAGTGTCCATTTCAGCAAGAGCAATCCCCTTGTCAGCATTTTTGTCTGTCATTGCATTTTCTGATTTTTTGTTATTCCCGCCACAAGCAACAATGAGTGCTGCCGACGAAAACAACAGTGCGGTTTTTACTGTTTTTCTCATCATCTTGTATAATGTTTTTGTTTAATGAAGCAAAGGTAAAAAATAATTAGCAATTAACAATAAAGAATATAAAAAAAGCTTTGCTAAACCTTGTAAGAGTTTTAGCAAAGCTTTCTTTTTTCTTATCTTAGATAAGCCATTACTTAATACTGAAATTCAAACCTTTGTGTTCTCCCAATCCGTAATAATGTTTAAAGTTATAGATAAGTGGTTCCCACTCTAATGGATTGATTTTATTACCTTCCATTACCAAATGGTCTTCAGCGTGTACTTGCACAAATTCCAATTCTACAAGTACGTAAGCATCTCGGTCATTCACGTTTTTCACTTTAGCTTCTGCCTGAATAGGACATTCGGCAATACGCGGAGGGCGTACTTTTTCTGAAGGTAATTGAGTAAATCCACCAATACTAAACTTGTCGTCAGTATAAGTGTATTTACCCATTTTTTGAGGGGGTACAGGGTTTTGAGCGGTATAAGGGGCAATTGCCTCTACTTTTTCCCACATAGCTGCCGTAGGGAGGTTAAAAACTACCTCGGGCACTTCCATCACATTATGATAAGCCTTGTTTAGTTTTACAAGCGCTATCACAGCATTCGCACCTAAAGTAAAGGTGCTTGAAATAGGCGTTACATCGGCGTTTCCATCTTTATCGGTAGTAGTAAGAAGTACTACAGGAAACCCGTAATAAAACATAGTTGGTAAAAAAGACTTCATACTATTTTTTTATTTTGGCACAAAAGTACAAAATCTAATTGGAAAAACAATAAATATTTATCAAAAAGTTTTCATATTTATTATTCTTACCGTACTAACTTCTTATACTTAATACGAGTAGGTGTTACTTCTTTGCCAAGTCGTTTTTTCTTATTCTCTTCATACTCTGAAAAGCTACCTTCAAAGAAATACACTTGTGAGTCACCTTCAAAAGCTAAGATATGAGTACAAATACGGTCTAAAAACCAACGGTCGTGTGAAATTACTACTGCACAACCTGCAAAGTTCTCTAAACCTTCTTCTAAGGCGCGAAGAGTATTTACGTCTAAATCATTAGTAGGCTCGTCTAACAGCAATACGTTACCCTCTTCTTTAAGAGTCATTGCCAAGTGTAAACGGTTGCGTTCTCCTCCTGAAAGAGTGGCTACTTTTTTATTTTGTTCGCTACCACCAAAGTTAAATCTACTGAGATAAGCACGAGAGTTCACTTGTCTACCTCCCATCATAATGAGGTCTTGTCCACCAGAGAAATTCTCCCATATAGACTTCTCGGGGTCTATTTGTTTGTGAGTTTGGTCTACATAAGCTATCTTCACCGTGTCACCTACCAGAAACTCACCACTATCGGGCTGTTCCTCACCCATTATCATACGGAAGATAGTAGATTTACCTGCTCCATTAGGTCCTATCACTCCCACTATTCCTGCTTGAGGAAGCACAAAGTTTAAATCATCATAGAGTAGTTTATCACCGAAGGCTTTGGCTACGTGACGTGCTTCTATTACATTAGTTCCTAAACGAGGTCCGTTGGGAATATATATTTCCAACTTTTCTTCTAATTGTTTTTGGTCTTCATTGAGCAGACGATCATAGTTCTGCAAACGTGCTTTTTGTTTAGCTTGACGTCCTTTAGCTCCTTGACGTACCCATTCGAGCTCACGCTCCAATACTTTCTGACGTTTGTTTTCAGTTTTCTGTTCTTGAGCTAAACGTTTAGCTTTTTGGTCGAGCCAAGAAGAGTAATTGCCCTTCCAAGGAATACCTTCTCCACGATCGAGCTCTAATATCCAACCCGCTACATTGTCTAAAAAATAACGGTCGTGAGTAACGGCAATAACTGTACCTGCATACTGTTGCAAATGCTGTTCTAACCACAATACCGATTCTGCATCGAGGTGGTTAGTTGGCTCGTCGAGTAACAAAACATCGGGTTGTTGCAAGAGCAGACGGCAGAGTGCTACCCTACGACGTTCTCCTCCCGAAAGCACTTTGATAGGCGTATCGGGCTCAGGGGTACGGAGGGCTTGCATCGCTACTTCTAACTGATTGTCGAGTTCCCAAGCATTCAAGGCATCTATCTTGTCTTGTAACTCGGCTTGCTTATCCATCAGCTTTTGCATCTTATCGGGGTCAGAATAGTTTTCCTCAATCCCAAAAAGGTCGTTGATATGATTAAATTCCTCTAAGAGCTTTACTGTTTCGGCTACTCCTTCGCGCACTACTTCAATAACAGTTTTATCATCATCAAGATGAGGTTCTTGTTCGAGATAGCCTACGGTGTAATTAGGAGCAAATACTACTTCTCCTTGATAGTTTTTATCTATTCCTGCAATAATTTTTAGCAGAGAGGATTTACCAGAGCCATTAAGCCCTAAAATACCGATTTTGGCTCCATAGAAGAAACTTAGGTAAATATCTTTGAGTACCTGTTTATTAGTAGATGAATAGGTTTTGCTTACCTTATTCATCGAAAAGATTATCTTTTTATCGTCTGCCATAATTTAGTGAAAAGTAAAAAATGAATAGTAAATGAAATCATTAAAGATTCTCATTATTACAAGTGCAAAAATATAAAAATAATACCAAGTAAACAAATTTTGGCTCGCACGCACTTGTAAACTGTAAAATCAAACTTCTATAATTAATTGAATTACAAGTTTATAATAAAAAAATATACCTTATGCTATAAAAATAATTGCTAAAAATTTGGTTTATATTATAAACTAACTTATATTTGCAGCGAATTTATAACATTAAACATTTTAACATTATGGACTTACAAGTATCCGACAGCTTGAAAATCATTCAGTCTGTCATCAATCAACGAAAACAAAAGTACGAAGAGAACGGTTTCTTCCTCATCTTTTGGAGTGTACTTATTATGCTTGCAGGTGTACTGCAGTTTGTGATGCTTATCACCAACTATTATCCCAAACAATCTGGATTTGTATGGTTGATATTAATGCCTCTTGGCTTTGTGGTGAACTTCATTATCAAATACAAAGAAAAGAAAGTTGCTACACAAAAAAACTACGTCGATTGGTTAGATTGGATATGGGCAGTTGCAGGCATTAATGCAATTTTTGCTTTTTTAGTACCTTTGAGCCCTTTTGGAAAATTTCAAATAGCTATTTTGGTCATTTATCTGCCTTTTGCTTTTGTAGCTTTAGCAATGGCATTACAAATGAAAATGAAACTCTGGATAGCAACATCGTTAGTAGCTTTGTTGTTAATTTATGCAGGTATATTTGTGCCTTTTAGTTATGAAATCTATTTGCCTTTGCTATGCGTAGTATTAGCAGCCTTATTGTTCTTAGTGCCTGGCATTCAATTTCATAACAAATATAAAAAGAGAAGTAATGTTCGCTGATTTAGACCCTATTTTGCACTCACAGCTTCGTTTGGCTATCGTCTCTCTATTGGTTTCAGAAGAAAAGGCTGATTTTGCTCGTATTAAGGAAATAACCAAAGCTACCTCTGGTAATATTTCTGTGCAAATCCAGAAGTTAGAGACTGCTGGTTATATCACTGTCAAAAAATCTTTTAAAGACAACTACCCCAATACCAAAGTTCAGCTCACCAAAGAAGGTCTTTTAGCTTTTGAGCGATATGTAGAGGCACTAAAAAGCTATATTAGCCGTTAGTCGTTAGTTTCTAACCACTAACGGCTAATATTAAATAATCGATATGTCTCCTTTGCCTTCACGCAATACTTTTGGAGTATCTCCTGAAAGGTCTATAACTGTGGAAGCTACATTATCGCCATAACCTCCATCAATCACTAAATCCACTTTGTTTTGCCATTTTTCGAAAATAAGTTCTGGATCGGTGGTATATTCTATCACATCATCTTCATCATAAATAGAGGTAGATACAATAGGGTTCCCTAATTTCTCTACAATTGTACGAGCTATTAAATTATCGGGGACACGAATACCCACTGTTTTTTTCTTCTTAAAATCTTTAGGCAAATTATTATTACCTTGCATAATGAAAGTATAAGGACCAGGTAACGTACGTTTCAACAACTTAAAAGTACTTGTATCTATTTGTTTTACGTAATCTGATAGGTTCTTTAAATCAGAACACACAAAAGAGAAGTTTGCTTTTTCGAGCTTTACTCCTTTGATACGTGCAATCTTTTCAAGAGCTTTAGTGTTAGTAATATCACAGCCCAATCCGTAAACTGTGTCGGTAGGATAAATAATCAATCCTCCACGGCGAAGGACTTCTACTACCCTATTTATATCTTTTTCATTGGGATTTTCATTATATAGTTTTATAAACTCAGCCATTTTTCAATGATTAACAGTTAGTAATTAATTCGTATAGTGGTAAATTTGCAGTAAGAGATAAGCTTTTCGTCTTGATTTGTTACTTTTATTTCCCATAACTGGAGCGTTCTACCTGCATTCACACATATTGCCTTAGCATAGAGTGTATCCCCTACCCTACCTGCTCGCACGTGATTAGCACTTAGTTCTATACCCCGTATCTGCTCTCCTTCTTCTCGATAAAGCAAATAAGCTCCTAAACTCCCTGCCGTTTCTGCCAGCGCAAGTGTAGCCCCTCCGTGAAGAACCCCGTCTATCTGAGTAACGCGTTCGGTAACTGGCATACTAAGAGTAATAGTACTTTCAGTAATTTCAGCAATTTCCATTTGCCAATCACGCATTAAATTATTAGGCGGTAGTGTTTCCCACAGTTGTTGCAAGGTTTCTTTATTCATATGATTTGGTAAAAACTTTAAGAGTTTACAAAAGTATAAACGGTGATTTCCTAAGGATTCATTTCTTTTGCTTTAATTTTATCCAATAAAGTGCGATATTCATCAGCTAAATAAAACTGAGTGCCAATAGCATCAAAAATAGCATCTTGTGTAAGTACCCATTGCGGTACTTCATCAGGTATTTTACCATCGTTGCTATCAAAATAGTCTTGGCGCCACTGTTTACTGTCGTAATAAGCTACCAACTGGTCATACTCCGGTTGAATTGCTTTCCATTCTTCTAATACTTCTTGAGCTTTGGTAAGAGTATTTTCTAATTTAGCAAGAATGTCGTTCATCTTGCTAATATTCTCATATCGTTTGTTCATAGCTAATTCAAAAAAAAGTTAGTTTATTGTTTTAATTAATGCTATCGTATTCGATGATAAACACTTCTTCGTCGTCGTGTTTGAGATAGTATATTTCACGTCCTAACTTCTCTTTACCTTCTTCGGTGTAAAGAGATTGAAGTTCTTTTTTATCTTTTTCAATCTCCCTTTTAAGGAACTGTTTTTGCTTATTGAGTTTTTCTCTTTCTTTATTGAGTTCGTGGTGAGTTAATATAGAATTAGCATCAAAGAAAGTCATCCATATTATAAAAAAGAATAATATGGCGAGATATAGTTTATAGCCCTTCAATAAAGATAGATATTCAAGTAACTTTTTCATTATTTTTGAAATATACGGTTATGCACTATTGTTTTAATGATATCAATAGCTACTTTATTGCGCTTATTATTAGGAATAATGATATCGGCGAATTCTTTAGCAGGTTCAATAAACTCTAAATGCATAGGTTTTAAGGTGGTTTGATAGCGATTGAGTACTTCATTCACATCACGACCTCTCTCGGTTGTATCGCGTTTGATACGACGTATAAGTCGTTCATCAGAATCGGCGTGTACAAATATTTTAATATCAAAAAGCTCACGGATATCGGGGTGTACAAAGATAAGAATACCTTCTACAATTACCACTTTGGTAGGTTTAACTAAAACGGTTTCGTTAGTACGATTGTGTTCTACGAATGAATAAGTAGGACTTTGAATATCTTTTCCTTCTCTTAATGCTAATAAATGTTCTTTAAGCAAATCAAAATCGATAGAGTTAGGATGGTCAAAATTGATTTTGGTGCGGTCAGAAAAGCTAAGATAACTCAAATCTTTATAGTAAGAATCTTGTGAAATAACGGTAACTTCCTCACCTGAGAGTTCTTTAATAATTTGATTAACAACAGTTGTTTTACCACAACCTGTTCCTCCTGTAATTCCTATGATAAGCATCTTTGATGTATTTTGGGGCAAAAGTATAAAATACTACTCAATTGACAAAGTAAAACTTAAAAATCGTCAATGAGAAGTTCTTTTAGTGATTGGTCTTTACATACTACAGCAACAAGTGTGCGTTCTTATAAAGTTTGCGCAGTTCATCTCGTACTTCCATTAGGGCAAACCCCAAGAGATTCTTACCACGCCACGAAGCGATGTTGAACGCTTTTTCGTTATCTTTACCTAAACCAATACCCCAAATGGTGTCTAACGGACTGGCTTCTACTAATATCTTATCACCCGTAGATAAAAGAAAATCCATCATTGCTTGGTTTTGGGTAAATTTATAGTAATTGCCATTAAGTACAATACTGTATTTCACCTTATCCCATACGGCAGGGTCGAAATTGCGCACCTTTCTACCTAAAGATTTTATCAGCTTAGGATCGGTAGTGTTCATTATTTCCTTTTCTACTTCTTCATCGTCAAACAAACGAGCTTTTTCAGCCATCATATACTGTTCAGTACACGAATATTCATCGACATTTACATTAAAAGGCGAAAGTTGCCATTGTGAAAAACAGGATTCATCTATGGTATCGGCATTAGGTTTCCAAAAGAAGAGAAACTTGAGTTTTTTAGGAGAGTTAAGAAAGGTTTCTTTGGAATATTTACACATTCCCTTAGGTTGCCAAAAGGAAATACTTCCAAAGTAATAATCCTCTTCATTATCAACAATATCTTGAGATAATTTACCGTCATTATTAATCATTTTCCAATTGTTGTGATGCCAAAAAACAGGATAAGGAAAAAGCTTTTGATACTCTTGTTGCTGTTTAGATGTAAGCGTGTCGTACCAATCCCAAAAATGGTAACGGTACTCTTCGCCATAGCCCATACGCCAGCCCATCGTAAATTCAGAAAGTTCAGGATATTTAATCCACTGCGGAGGCATTAGTTTGTTATCTTTATTCATAAGGAATATTTTTGATGCAAAAGTAAGAGATTATTGGCAAATTAGCAAATGCACTGTTAACATCATAGTGCGAGCTACACAGACAGTCGTAGCACGAGAGGCAATCATAGCACTATGTACGGGTAATAAAAAGACGGTGCGAGCCACACGGGTAGACGAACAATGAACGAAGAAAAGACGAACAATGAACGAAGAAAGAACGAACAAAAGACGAAGAAAGAACGAACAAAAGACGAACAAATGACGGTGCGAGCCGCACGGGCAGATAAAGAAAAGACGAAGAAAAGAAGGTGTGAGTCGCACGGGCAGATGAACAAATGACGAACAATGAATGAAGATAAGGTGAAAGAAACCTCTCCCTATTCACATACTGAGCTGGTGCAAACTTCCTCTTTGAGGAATGTAGCGACGCAAAAAACATTGTGAGATGAAAATGATTAAAAATTTAGGGTGAAGAAAAAAGTAAAATTGATGCTTTTAAAATATAAGAATTAGCATAAAGTTTTGCTATATAAAAAAAATGTACTACTTTTGCAAACTGAAAAATTTGGATTAATATTTTTTAAAAAATGAATATAAACAGAGAGCAAGTAGATGCTTTGAATGCTGTCATTAAGATAGCTATTGAAAAAAACGACTACGCCGATAAAGTAGAGAAAGTACTAAACGATTACAGAAAAACTGCTTCTATTCCTGGATTTAGAAAGGGTCACGTACCTGCTGGTATGATTAAAAGACAGTATGGAAAAGCTGTGAAGTTTGACGAAATAAACCGAGTGTTACAAGACTCGTTGTACAAATACATAGGCGATGAAAAACTCAATATTTTAGGTAACCCACTCCCCAAAGAGAAAAAAGACATCGACTTAGATGCCGATGACTTTACTTTTGAGTTTGAAATAGGCTTAGCTCCTGCTATCGAAGTAAACTTGCAACCTAAAAAAGGAATCGTTCGCTACGAAATTACCGTTACTGATGACCAAATCGACAAACAAATAGAACGCATTCAGAAACAATTTGGTAAACTCGTTGCCAAAGGCGAAGTAATAGATGATGACAGTCTTGAAGTAACTGGTACTTTCTTTAACGAGGAAAAAGGTATTGACTCTCAAGCTACTTTCACCTTAGAAGAGCTCAGCAATGCTGTGCGCAAAGAATTTGTAGGCAAAAAGATAGGTGACCAATTTCAGTTGCAAACCAAAGGGTTGTTCAAAGATGCACACAGCTTAATGCACTACTTAAAAGTATCGCACGACGAAGCTCATCACTTAGATGTAGAAGTTACTTTTACGCTGGAAGAAGTGAATGAACGCGAAAAAGCTACTTTAAACCAAGAATTGTTTAATAAGCTCTTCCCTGATGGTTCTGTTACCACCGAAGAGCAATTGCGCAACAAGATAAGAGAAGGTGCTCAACAACAATACAATGAGCAAGCCGACCAGCATTTCTTAAACACCGTTACCGATTATTTGGTAGATAATACTCAGTTTGACCTTCCTGTTGCTTTCCTTAAAAAATGGTTGCGCACCGCTGGTGAAAAAGAACTTACTGAGGAAGAAGCTGAAAAGGAATACGAGCATTCAGAAAAAGGATTGCGCTATCAGCTTATCGAAGGCAAGATAATGGAAGATAATAACTTGCACCCTAAATTTGAAGAGTTAAAAGACTTTGCGCGCACTTATATCAAAGCACAGTTATCTCAATACGGTATGCCTACCGATGACGATAGTTATGTAGACGGCATTGTAGACCGTGTGTTACAAAACCGCGAAGAAGTACAACGCATTCAGCAACAATTGGTATTTAAGAAACTCATTGAGTTCTACAAAGAAAATGTAAATACTGATGTAAAGAAAGTTACTTTCGATGAATTTGTAAAGTTAGCTTTCCCTGAATAGAACTTCACAAAAAACATAAAAAACCAGTCCAAAATTGCTAATGATAAATACCATTTCTGTATCTTACTTTGGCAATTTTGGACTACCCTTTTTAGGTAAAAGGTAAGAGATAAAAGGTAAAAACAGCTACACTTAGACAAAGTTTGATATTTTGTAGAAGTCTGTTAATCATTATCTAACCATACTTTCTAAAAAGATAACCTTTAATTATTAACAATTAATCATTAAAAAAGTGAATTTATCAGACGAATTTAGAAAATATGCTACTAAACAGCACGGTGTAAATAGCCTTTACTACGATAAGATTATCGGCAGTATGACCCCTTACATTATGGAAGAACGCCAGCTGAATGTAGCCCAAATGGACGTATTTTCGCGCTTGATGATGGATAGAATCATCTTCCTGGGCACCGATGTAAATGACCAAGTAGCGAATATTGTTACTGCGCAATTGCTTTTCTTGGAAAGTGTGGATAGCGCTAAAGATATTCAAATCTATATCAATTCGCCAGGGGGTAGCGTGTATGCCGGCTTAGGCATTTACGATACGATGCAGTTTATAAAACCTGATGTGGCTACTATCTGCACCGGTATTGCTGCTTCGATGGCTGCCGTATTGCTATGTGCTGGAACTGAGGGCAAACGCTCGGCATTGCCACACTCTCGTGTGATGATTCACCAACCTTCGGGAGGTGCACAAGGGGTAGCCAGCGATATGGAAATAAATCTAAAAGAAATGTTGAAACTCAAAAACGAACTCTACGAAATCATTGCCAAACACTCTAAGCAACCTTTTGCTAAAGTGTATAAAGACTCAGAACGCGACTACTGGATGATAGCACGCGAAGCTAAAGAGTATGGTATGATAGACGAAGTGTTAGAAAGAAAATAATGGCTAAAAAAGAAGTAGAATATTGTTCATTCTGCGGTCGTGCAGAACCCGAAACCGAGATGCTAATTCGCGGTATGGCTGGTAATATATGCAACTATTGCGTTGAACAAGCTAATATCATTATAGAAGAGGCATTTGGTACTAAAGCTCAAAAAGAGAAGCCTGTAGTATCGGGTGATATGACCCTGAAAACCCCACAAGAGATAAAAAAATTCCTCGACCAGTATGTAATAGGTCAGGACTTTACTAAAAAAATACTCTCAGTGGCGGTATACAATCACTACAAGCGTTTGCAACAACCCGATGCCGACGATGAAGTGGAAATACAAAAGAGTAACGTGATAATGGTAGGCGAAACGGGTACAGGTAAAACCTTAGTAGCACGCACCATTGCTAAGATGCTAAATGTGCCTATTGCCATTGTAGACGCTACAGTACTCACTGAGGCAGGCTATGTAGGTGAAGATGTGGAGAGTATTCTCTCACGCCTGTTACAAGCTGCTGACTACGACGTGGAAAAAGCTGAAAGAGGCATCGTATTCATAGACGAAATCGACAAGATTGCTCGCAAGAGCGACAATCCCTCTATCACTCGTGACGTATCGGGCGAAGGGGTACAACAAGCACTGCTAAAACTCCTCGAAGGCTCTGTGGTGAACGTACCTCCCAAGGGCGGACGCAAGCACCCCGATCAGAAGTATATAGAAGTAAACACCGAACACATCTTGTTTATTGCCGGAGGAGCTTTCGACGGCATCGAGCGTGTTATTTCTAAACGCCTGAATATGCAAGCGGTGGGTTACAATTCGTCTAAAAATACACAAGTAGATAGGAAAAACTTGGTGCAATACATCATACCCAAAGACCTAAAAGACTTCGGTTTGATACCTGAGATTATAGGTCGTTTGCCGGTGCTTACCTATATGAATCCATTAGATAAACACACTTTGCGTATGATTCTTACCGAACCTAAGAACGCTATCATCAAACAGTATAAAAAACTCTTTGAGATGGATGGCATTAAATTTGATATAACAGAAGAAGCACTCGACTTTATCGTTGAGAAAGCCTTAGAGTATAAACTCGGCGCACGTGGTTTGCGTTCGCTATGCGAGAATATACTCACTGATGCGATGTTTGAGCTTCCTAATTCAGACGTAAAAGAACTGACAATAACCAAAGAATACGCTGAGGAAAAACTGAACAAATCGGCTTTGCAAATAGCTTCTTAAATTACAAAAGCAGGTGCGAGCTTGTAGCTCGTGCCTTACCTTTTAATTGTTAATTAATTGAATATGGATACAACACAAATCATTCGCAATAGCCTCCTAAAAGCTATTTCTTACGAGACCTATCGCAACCTGATAGACAAGTATGCAACAGAAGGAAAATCGAGCGGAGAAGAACAAACCGAAGAACGCATATATTACACTGCTTTGAACCAAAAACGCTACAAACGCTTAGATAAGACCATAGAAATACCTGAAGATAAGGCTCAATTCTTTGCAAACTACCCTAAGAGTGTTTGTTTATTAGTGATTACCGAAAGTTGGTGTGCTGATGCGGCTCAAATTGTACCCGTAGTACATAAAATAGCGACTCTCAACCCTAAAATCACTATGAAACTTGTTTTTAGAGATGAGAATGAAGAGCTGATGAATCTTTTTCTTACCAATGGAGGCAAAGCCATTCCTGTAGTAGTGTTTTTAGACTTAGAAGATAAGGTGTTAACACATTGGGGCTCTCGTCCGTCAGTAGCTACCAAAATGGTAGAAGAAGAAAAGGCTAAGAATGGTAAACTCACCCCTGAATTCAAAGAAGAACTACAAAAATGGTACAACCAGGACAAAGGAGCCTCCATTGTAGACGATTTTACGAAGATAATGAAAACACTGTAATTTCAATTATTAATTTAAAATATAAGTTATATGAAAAAACTAATAATAATGATGGCACTTAGTGCCTTTTCTGGTGTATCAATTAAAGCACAAGATGCGACAACAACTTCGTTTAGTTCACAGAAAACTGCTTCAACTACTGTAGAAGTACAACCTGAAGAACCAAAGCCTACCAGCCTACCCGAACAGTTCCAACGTATGATAGACAGAGCAGGGTCTTGGCAAAACTACAAAATGTTTGACAAAGTTAAGCTTGCCAGCTTTCAACGCAGTATGGCAGACAGTGTGAATAATATAAAATCACGCCTCGCGGCTGAAAAGGGAAAAGTAAAAACTCACGAAGAAACTATTAAGACACTAAATGATAATATAGCCTCTTTACAAACTACCTTAGACCAGACCCGCAATGAGAAAGATAGTATGAATCTGTTTGGAGCTTTGTTATCCAAAGGCTTATACAATACTATTATGTGGGGAATTATTATTGCTTTAGGAGTTCTATTAGTGCTGTATATTTACAAATACTCTAACGGAAATATTGTTACAAGAAAGTCTCTTCATCAATTATCAGAATTACAAGAGGAATACGAGAGCTATCGCAAAGCAGCTATTGAACGCGAACAGAAAGTGCGTCGCCAGTTGCAAGACGAAATAAACAAACATCGTTAGACTGATGCGTATTGATATTATATCGGTTGTTCCTGAACTAATGGAGAGTCCTTTTGGCTACTCCATTATAAAGCGTGCGATTGATAAACAATTAGTAGAAGTACATTTCCACAACTTGCACGACTATGCCAATAATACCTACCGACAAGTAGATGACTATCAGTTTGGGGGGGGGGCAGGTATGGTGCTGATGATAGAGCCTATCGATAAGTGTATTTCAGCACTCAAAGCTGAAAGAGATTATGACGAGGTGATATTCCTCACCCCTGATGGTGATACACTGCAACAAAAGATGGCTAACCAACTGTCGTTGGCTAGAAATCTTATCATCTTGTGTGGGCACTTCAAAGGGGTAGACCAACGCGTACGCGACCACTTTATCACTAAAGAAATATCCATTGGTGACTATGTGCTTTCAGGTGGAGAATTAGGAGCTGCTGTACTCTGCGATGCAATTATTCGCCTTATCCCTGGTGTCCTCTCCGATGAAACCTCAGCCCTTACCGATTCGTTTCAAGACAATTTGTTGGCTCCACCAGTCTATACACGTCCTGCTAACTACAAGGGTTGGGAAGTACCCGAAATCCTTACCAGTGGCAATACCCCTAAAATAGAACAATGGAGGGAAAATATGGCTTATGAACATACCAAAGCCAAACGACCTGACTTACTGAAATAACAAAAGAATAACTTAAAATAATCCTTATGAATAAAAACTTAGCTTACACTTACGGAGCTTCCAATATCTCTCTTATAGGGGAAACTATCGACCAGAATCTTCGTAAAACAGTGGAAAAATATCCTAATAAGGAAGCGCTTATCTCCGTACATCAAAACTACAGAGTTACTTACGCCGAGTTTTATGCACAAGTAACGGCAGTAGCCAAAGGGCTTATCGCCTTAGGTGTGAAACAAGGCGATAGGGTAGGTATTTGGTCTCCTAATTGCTATGAGTGGACGCTCTTGCAGTATGCTACCGCCAAAATAGGAGCGATAATGGTGAATATCAATCCTGCTTACCGTACCAGCGAACTGATTTATGTAATCAATCAATCAGGGATATCATATATCTTCGCTGCCCCTCAGTTTAAAAGTAGTAATTATAAAAAGATGATAGACGATGCGCGTGAGTTTACTGAAACTTTGCGTAAAGAAGTGTATTGGGGAGAGAGCTGGCAACATTTCTTAGCACACGGTGAAAAAGTTACCGACGAGAAACTACTTTCTTTTGAAGAGAAAGTGCAGTTTGATGACCCCGTAAATATACAATATACTTCAGGAACTACGGGCAACCCCAAAGGCGTTACACTTTCTCACCACAATATCCTCAATAACGGTTATTTTATCGGTATCCGAATGAATTATACCGAAAAAGACAGAGTGTGTATTCCTGTACCTTTTTACCATTGTTTCGGAATGGTTATTGGAAATCTCGCTTGTACAGTTCACGGGGCTACAATGGTAATCCCCAACGATAGTTTCGACGCTACTAAAACACTCGAAGCTGTAGAGAAAGAAAAATGTACTTCGCTTTATGGTGTGCCTACGATGTTCATCTCAGAACTGTATGTATTAGACAAACAACCTTATGATTTATCAAGTTTACGCACAGGAGTAATGGCAGGTGCTTTGTGCCCTCCTGAAATTATGAAACGTGTAAAAGAGCAAATGAATATGCACGAAATAACTATTTGCTACGGTATGACAGAAACTTCACCTGTCTCTACACAAACTAAAATAGGAGCACCTTTCGAGAAACAAATCTACTCGGTAGGAACTATTCACGACCACTTAGAGATTAAGATTATCAATCCTGAGACCAAAGCCATCGTCAAACGAGGTGAGAACGGTGAGCTATGTACCCGTGGCTATTCAGTAATGTTGAAATATTGGAACAGTCCGCAGGCTACACAGCAGGTAATAGACGAACAACGCTGGATGCACTCTGGCGATTTGGCTATGATGGACGAGGATGGCTATATTCATATCTCAGGTCGCATTAAAGATTTGATTATTCGCGGAGGTGAGAATATCTCTCCTAAAGAAATAGAAGACTTCCTCTATACCTATAAAGGAGTAATGGACGCGCAAGTAATTGGTGTCCCTAGCAAAAAATACGGCGAAGAAGTTATGGCTTGGATTAAACCTAAAGAAGGGGTTACCCTCACTGAAGAAGAACTCCACGACTTCTGCAAAGGGCGTATTGCTCATTATAAAGTGCCTCGTTATTGGAAATTTGTAGAAGAGTTCCCGATGACTATCTCGGGTAAAATACGCAAGGTAGAAATGCGTGAAATATCAGCGAGAGAACTCGGTTTAGAGGACGAAGATTAAGGTAAGGGAACTATTTTCCCTGTCTCTTTATTTATAGGCATCTGCGCCCTTACTTCTTTGAGGTAATGGCGCAATTTTTTTGTGAGTTGCTTTGTCTTACGAGGGTACTGCTTAATTAAGTTATGAGCTTCGCTTATATCTTCTTTAATATTGAACAACTGTTTTTCACCTGTTTTGTGCATATATACTAATTTCCAATCGCCTTGCCTTATAGCACTCGAAGCTCCATAACCATAGCCTTCTACTGTATACCAGTTGTTAGGACAATGCCAATAAAAGCAACGGTGCTCCTCTCCTACTTTTTTACCTTTTAAGGTTGCCAAAAAACTTTTCCCATCTACCTTTTGAGGTACTTTATAGTCTCTTATCTTCGCCACTTCCAAAAGCGTCGGAAATACATCTTCTATAATTACAGGTTGCTCCGTGCGCTTATTCGTGGGTAGTTGCCCTTGCCAAGAGGCTATCATAGGAATACGCACACCTCCTTCATAAGCCGAGCCTTTACCTGCTTGTAGCGGATAGTTATGTGTATTAGGCTTTCCACCACGACCTACGGCACTCAGCCCTCCGTTGTCCGATAGAAACAAAATAAAAGTATCATTTTCTAACTGATGTGTTTTGAGGTAATCCAACACATCGCCCAAACTCTTGTCCATAGCTTCTATCATCGAGGCATAACGTGCCTCAATAGGATTTAAATGCTGATATTTAGCACTGAAACGCTTATCTTCCTCAATAGGAATATGCACTGCATAATGTGAGAGGTAGAGAAAAAACGGACGGTCTTTAGGTCGGTTATCTAATGTTTCAAGCGCTTCTAACGTAAGTGCTTCGGTAACCGAAATATCTTTTCCCCAATATTTTTCGAGGTCAGGAATCGCAAAAGCCGACGAAGGTTGTCCATCGGTACGATTGCCAAAATTAGTAAGCCCTGAATAGCTTGCAGGTCCTCCTCCCGCGTGCCCTGCAATATTCTTCTCAAATCCTAAATTCAACGGATTAGCCCCTAAGGTTTGAGTTGCCCCAAAGTGTGCTTTTCCTATGCAAATAGTGTAATAGCCAGCTTCTTTTAATAACTGAGGAAGCGTTTTAGCATAATAAGCGTGAGGTACATTAGGTATGGGTGAAATACCATTCACATTCCAATCGGGTGGTGTGAGTACGGCATCTTCCACATCGGTAGGGGTATTGTAGTGCAACGTCCAGTTAGTAACACGGTGGCGCGCCGCATTGCTACCGGTAAGTAAACTCACTCTGCTGGGAGAACAAATTGATGCCGCATAACCTTGCGTAAGCTGCACCCCTCGCGAGGCCAATCGCTCCATATTAGGCGTGTGATAAATATCGTTATTAGGAACACGTTCACTCCAAAAAGGCAAAGAAGTGTCTTCCCATCCCATATCGTCTACTATAAAAACTACTATATTAGGGCGTTGTGCTTCAACTGTGAGAAAAAAAAGTGTTGAAGCAAGTAAAAAGAGTGTTCTCATTTCATTTAAAGTTTTAGCAAAGATACAACTTTTCAATTAAAGAAAATTATATATAACTAAAATAATAACTAAATTTCATCTTAGATAGAGTCTAAGTTGATCTTAGATATATTTTATTGTTCGTCATTTGTTCGTCTGCCCGTGTGGCTCGCACCGTCATTTGTTTGTCTTTCCTTCGTCATTTATTTATCTGCCCGTGTGGCTCGCACCGTCTTTTGTTCGTCTTTTGTTCGTCTTTTGTTCGTCTTTTGTTCG
>ERZ772766.186-NODE-186-length-37402-cov-3.906927_pt1 | contig 37402 bp, 35 predicted proteins | sample MGYA00511379_ERZ772766 | MGnify/ENA primary metagenome ERZ772766 (study PRJEB29015, sample SAMEA2737895) | human oral metagenome | biome: human oral; feature: human-associated habitat; material: dental | place: China | collected 2116 ... | reverse complement strand
CAGCGAAGTGCCGCGCTTTTACTCCGCTCGGGGCGTTCTTATAGATTAAGAACGTGACCGATGAAGCGTCAGGTGAAATGTCACGGTCGCGGTCAATGCTCTTACGCTGCACTGGAATAGTGCAGGTAAGGGTATTGCCGCCCTGACGAGACGAAGAGCGCACGTGAATGTTCATATTTACAGTGCGCCCGTTATATGTCGACGGGTCAATAGTTGCCCAAGTGGCCTGGTCATCGTCGCGATCAACTCCGACGAACAGAGGATAGCTCTGTCTTGGCTTGATGCCTGACGCCATCAGCGACTGCGCTACAGTCGGCGTGGTTAGGCGTAAAGAGGTGAGATTGGCGCAGCCGTAAATGGCTGCGCTCAGGATAACAAGCCAGATAGCGAGCATAATCCTTGACGCTCGCTTAAAAGTCTTGAATACTGCCACCCACATTGCGATAATAATCACGAAAGTGATGATAGTAATGGTAACGGCAATGGTCGCGGGCGTCATAATGCCTCTCCTTCTTGAGGTAGTTGTTAAGGAACAAGATTATAATATCATATTTTACAATATAGCAACTATAGTATACTAGTAGCATGCACGATGGTATTATCTTGATCGACAAACCAGCTGGTATGACAAGCTTTGGCGTGGTAGCGCGCTTGCGACGGGTGTTGTCGGCGCGGGCGGGTAAAAAGGTAAAAGTCGGGCACACAGGCACGCTCGATCCGTTTGCGACAGGTTTGATGATTATCGTGACAGGTAAAGCGTGCAAAGATGCTATGCGCTATACGAAACTTGATAAAGTGTACGAAGCGACAATAAGGCTTGGACAAACAAGCACAACAGGCGATCCAGAAGGAGAGATTTCGGCGTATGATGGTACTATAGGCGGTGCAGGCGAAGTTTCCTCTAAAACAGCTGCACGCCGGACGGATGAGTCTACTCAGACCTCGGACTGCTCCGCCAAAAGACCCGCCGCGCCGCCTCTTGCGCAGGTTCGGGCAGTGCTTGCGCAATTTACCGGCGAAGTCAAGCAGCGCCCGCCGATTTTTAGCGCGATCAAAGTTAACGGCCAGCGAGCCTACAAACTTGCCCGCGATGGCAAGGAGGTCGAAATTCCCAAACGAACCGTGCAAATCTACGCGCTTGATCTATTGTCGTACAACTACCCGGAGCTTGTAATTCACGCGCACGTGTCAAGCGGCACGTATATTCGCAGTCTAGCGATCGACATTGGCGCGGCACTCGGGACGGGCGCATATTGCCGGCAGCTGCGGCGAACGCGTATCGCCGATTACGACGTCGCAGCGGCGCAGCAATTGCGCGATTTTGGCGTTACAGATTGAAAAGGCGTAGATACCCTTATTATCAGGCGGAGCAGATTAGCGTAATACGTCTTTGAGTAGACAAATGATGGCGTATTCTACGGTGCTGCCCACTGACTCCATGCCGTCTGCTCGCTTGCAGAGAGCGAGCTCGCTCGGGCAAAAGCATCCGCAATGGTCTTTGCGTTAATTACAACGGTTTGTCCGACTTCAAGCGACGGTGCACCAGCTGCGCTAACTATATACGATTCAGCAGCGGCGCGTTGCTCGGGCGATAACGCCTGCTTGTTTGCCTGTAGATATTTTGCGATAGCGGTACGAGCGTGAAATGTGTACGAGTCGCCAGGGTTCGCGGTTGCGCTATAATCGGCACTCGCTGTTGTAGCTTGTGTTTGTTGCGTGCTTTTTGCTGGTGCATTATTTTCCCTAGACTTGTCAGATTCACGCGATTGTGCCACCGAAGCTGTACTAGCATTTTGCGCGTCTATTTTCACGCCGGCATGCTGTAGTGCTGCGATAACATCTGCGCGAGAAATCGTAACAGTCTGTCCGACATCTAATAGAGGCGATCCGGCATTATTTGTCAACTCTACCTCGGCTTGCAGCGTCTGCGCGGTGCTAGCCTGAAGCTGCTGATTGGCAACGACAGACGAGACCGCTTCGCGTGCAAATAACGTGTACGAACTGCCTGCGCTCGCTGTGTATGCGAACGTATCACCTGTTTCTTTGGCTGCGTTCGTATCGGTCGTCTTTTCTGATGTTTTTTCTACCGGTTTATTATCCGCTTGCGCTGTTTGCGTTTGTTTGGCTGCTGGCGCGGTTGTGTTGGCGGTTGGCTGCTTTGTTTCTGCTGCTTGCTTAGGCTGTTCCGGTTGCGGCTCGCTTGTTTTCTTCTCGCTTGCTGGCGCAACAGACGTTTCCGGTTTCGCTTGCAGTACAGGAGAATTTTGCGTTTTGCCGGTAGCTGACTCTACCTTTTTTTTCGGCTGCGGCTCAGTAGTAGCGCGCTTCTCTGCCGGCTCGGCATGCACGTTGGCGCTACCGTTTTGCCCGGTGCTGAATAACACGCCTTTCTGGCGCAACACCGTTACCGTTGATAATCCCACCAATATGACAGCGCATATTATAGCCACCCGACGCTGATTCAATCGAAACTTCCGCATCGTTTTTCCTTATACCCCACTAACTTTTTATAAAAGTAAGTAGTTTCATAGTAGCACTAACGGCAGGGCATTTTCAATAAGCTTTGACGATTTGGCAGAATAATGAGCCTGGATATTTACAAAACATATGTATTGTGATATAATGAAAAAGAGTAATACAAAAGGAAGTGACCGTGGAAGAGATAAATCTGTACGACCTATTGAGGTTTTATATTAAAAAATGGCTAACGATAGCGATTTTCGTCATGATCGGCGGAATCGTCGGTATCGCATATACGTACTACATTCAGACGCCGCAGTATGAAAGCAAGGCGACACTACTATTAGTAGGAACGAATCGTACGGCAGCAAATCAGGAATCAGTGGCACTCAATAACTACGTTGAGCTATTTAAATCACGTCGCGTGCTTGAGCCGGTTATTACTGACCAAGGATACGATAAAGGGTATGATACACTTGCTTCAGGCGTGACTGCACAAGGCGTCAAAGGTACGGATGTTGTTAATGTGTCAATCAAAACGCCTGACGCGAAACAGAGTAAGTTATTGCTTGAAGGTGCAATTGAATCATTCCGTAATGAGGCTAAAGAGTTATACGGTAATAGCAGCATCAAAATCAATACGGTTGATGCCGCTAATATGCCAAAATCGCCGTCAAACGTGCGTCCGGTGATTCAAATTGGACTTGCTGCTGTTGCCGGGTTCATGCTCGCGATCATCGGACTGTTCTTTGTCTACGATTACCGCCACTCACAGCCAAAGGCAGCAAAGACAGGCGACTCGCATGGCAGCGATCCGGCACAGGCAAAAGATCGGACGGACGTAGAGTTAGAAGCTGATGCGGCGAAAAAAGATGTTAATTGCACCACGATTTCACATTTCTATACCGGCGGAGCATACGAAAAAGAATAAGATAGAAGGACAGTTTACGCTATGTATGTACGTTTTGGAAAACGAGTATTTGACATTATCATTGCGCTACCGGCACTTGTCATATTGTCTCCGCTGATGATCGGTGCAGCAATATGGATAAAACTTGACTCAAAAGGCTCAATATTGTTTCGTCAACCGCGCGTAGGTCAAGGAAACGTGCCATTCATCGTCTATAAGTTTCGCTCTATGGCGCAAACTGCGCCAAGTGATATGCCGACTAATGATTTTAAGAACGCCGATGCATATATTACACGGTCTGGTAAGGTTTTACGCAAACTCTCTATTGACGAATTACCCCAACTGCTCAATGTTATTAAAGGTGATATGAGTATTGTTGGTCCGCGACCAGTCGTCCTAACGGAAAAGAGGCTCCTTAGCTTACGCGCAAAGCATGGTGCAACAGCGGTAAAACCAGGAATCACTGGCTGGGCGCAAATAAACGGTCGCGATGAACTGACACCCGACAAAAAGGCAAAGCTTGATGGGTTTTATGCTAAGCATGTTAGTTTTGCGTTTGACGTAAAGTGCATATTGATGACCGTATGGACGGTTGTTTCGCTAGCGGGTCATTCCGAGGGGTATGAGAGTGACGCAAACAAAGAAAGTCAGAAATTAAGCGTGGAAAAGTAAGTATATGAGCAAAAAGATACTTTTCACGTCGCATACCGCGAACTTCCAGAAATTCAACCGCCCATTCATGCGCATGTTGCGTAAAGATGATTGGGAAGTACATTACGCGTCAATGGGCGAGGAAGAAATTTTAGATGCCGACAAATCGTTCATCGTTTCGTTCACGCGCAATCCGTTCACCATCAGTAATATCCGCGCATACAAGCAACTAAAACAAATTATTGACCGTGAAAACTACGATATTATTCATACTCACACCCCTGTCGGGAGCGTAGTGACCCGCCTGGCGGCACGACGTGCCCGTAAACGAGGAACGCGCGTTATCTATACGGCGCATGGCTTTCATTTTTTTACAGGTGCGCCGCTACTGAATTGGCTAATTTATTATCCGGTTGAACGGCTTATGGCACGACATACCGACACGCTCATCACGATTAACGACGAGGATTATAAACGGGCGAAACATACATTTAAGACAGATGTCCGCTATGTGCCTGGAGTGGGAGTTGATCCTGAGCGATTCAAGCCGCGTCTTACAAAAAAACAGCGCAATGACTTGCGCCGGTCACTCGGACTTAAGCCAGACGATTTTGTAATGATCTATCCGGCTGAACTAAACAAAAATAAAAACCAGACCATGCTCATAATGGCGATGGAAAAACTTGTCGCTACAAATCCGCACATTCATCTACTCCTGCCTGGTCAAGACAGTATGAATGGTTTTCATTCAAAACTCATTAAAGAAAAGGGTTTGCAAAATAGTATTCACTTGCTGGGTTATAGAGCTGATATACCGCAGTTGCTGATGGCGTCGGATTTATCGGTATCGGCGAGTTATCGCGAAGGCTTGCCAGTACATATTATGGAAGCGATGACGGCAGGTTTGCCGATAATTTCTACGAAGTGCCGAGGTGCTACTGAACTTGTTGAAGAGGGCGAAAATGGCTACTTGGTGGATTTTGATGATGTAGAAGTGATGGTGGCTGAGATTACGAAAATATCCCAAAATGGAATATATGGATTTGGAAGATGTAGTAAGAATAGAAGTAAAAAATATCAAATTGAGCATATTGTATTAGAAATGAGGAAGTTATACATAGCATGAAATACGCAAGAGTATCTTTTTTAATATTTTTGCTGCTGAAGCCTTTCTATATATTCGGCTCTGGTGGTCTTCAATTTGCAGATATATTTCTTATTCTGTCGGCTATTATAGCCCTATCGTTATTATTCCTTAATCGTCGTAGCAACTCATCGGCAAAGAGCGTTATTCGTGACAATAGATTTTTTGTGATATTTACATTCTTAGCCATTGCTATCAACATATGTTATTTTGTAACGTTAGGTAAGGCTAGTTTTTTACTGTCTTCATCATACTTGATATTTAATCTTGTTGCTGTAACTCTTTTTTCGTATCTAAGTCGTGACAAATCTTTTTTGTCAAGAATATCAAGTATTTTTGAGATACATCTCGTGGTACAAACTATTATTTTTCTTTTGGGTATAGGCAGGATGTACGACGAAACGCGATACATGGGGACTATGAATGATCCAAATCAGTTTGGATTTTTCATATTTATAACATTTCTTTATATTTACGTTATACGCCATTGGCTAAATGCTCGGTCTACGCGCACACTTTTAGCTCTTGTTTTAGCATTATTCTTAATTGCACTTAGTGGCTCAACAGGAATGATATTGGGAATTGGTTTTTTTGTTGTGGCTATATTGTGTTACGCTTTTTTGCAAATCGGGCGGACTCGGTACAGCACTATTCAACGAATTGCATATATATGTTCTATTGCTATCACTAGCTTTATTTTTATTATTATGCCAGCATGGTCTCTCGTAAGAGGTGAGTCATCAATTAGTGAAGCGCTGTCAGAACAAGTGATCATTGAGCGCATATCAAATAAGGCATCCAGCGGAGGCACGACAAATGGTCTTACATTTTGGGAAGATCGGGGATATGATAAGCTTTATTTGTATCCACAGTATATACTATTTGGCGCTGGGCAAGGGGAATATAGCAGGTTCGTAAAGGCGGCTATGCCGCTTGAAGTGCATGCAACTCTACCTGCGATTCTTTTTGTATATGGCTTCATACCATGTGGTATCCTTATCATATGGATCTATCGTCGCCTAAAGGATGCTCCGGTGTACGCTAAAGTTGCTCTTATTGCTCTTATCGTTGAGAGTTTTACACTTCTCAACCAAAGGCAGTCTTTATTCTGGATGTTTGTTGTGTTAGTAGGGGGCGTATCTCGCGCTACCGCTACAGATTTGTCAGATAAGTGCTTGCTGGAGAAGAATTCATGACAAAAGTATCGGTAATTATGTCGGAGTACAATACTGCACCTCAGTATTTACGTGAATCAATTGAAAGTGTCCTTAACCAAACTTTTAGAGATTTCGAGTTTATTATAATAGATGACTGTGGCACTAATGATTTAGTGAAAATAGTTGAGTCTTATGCAGATCCAAGAATAAAAATTGTACGAAACAAACAAAACTCGGGGCTAGTCGCTTCGTTAAATACTGCAATCGAGAAGGCGGATGGTGAATACCTGGTTCGCATGGATACTGACGATATTGCTATGCCGAATAGAATTGAAACACTATACAAAGCCGTCCTTGCGAACCCTGAATATGCAGTGATAGGTAGCAGGGCAGTTGAGTTTTCTGATCGTGGTGAGAAAGGTATTTTATCAAGTAAAGGAGAGAAGGCAGGAAGAAATATTATGCGTGGTGATGTTCCTGTCCACCCTAGTGTCATTATGAAAAAAGAGGTAATTAAAAAAGTTGGGGGCTACCCTAGCTTTAATCGAGCTGAAGATTTGGCTTTGTGGTGCGAGCTTGTGCTAGCTGGTCAAAAAATATATGTATTGGATGATGTACTTTTAAGGTATAGAGTCAATGATGATGACTATACGAAGCGTAAGTTAAGAAACCGCAAAGGCGAAATCAAAGTGAGGATGTATTATTACCCCAAGCTTGGTGCTGGTCCAGTAGAGTATTTTCGTGTTGTAAAAAGTATCATTGCTGGTGTATTACCAGCACAATTAGTCAATGCTATTCGCAGAAAATACATATTGAAAGGCGATTGATAGGTGTAATTATGGAAAAATTTATAAATCTAAAGTGGGATATTGACAGCATTGTTACAGATCTGAATCTTGGTTTTGTTGCAAAAAAGAGAGCTATACTATCTAGGCTTAGCACCGTGGACAACGAGGTTGATTTAAAGAGTATTGCGTATGAGACTATGGCAGATAAGGTAAATGGATTTCTTTACAGAAAACATCTAGCTTCCCTTATTATTATGTTAAATTCGGATAGGGTAAAACGTTTAAAGCGAAATATTGATGACCTTTATCAACAAACGGTTGTGTATACGTTTGGAAAATCGAATATACATAGGTTGATTAATCGAAATAAACCAAAGGTTATTTATACGCTAGTTCCTGACCATGGTAATATCGGAGACTTGGCTTTAGGCTACGCTCAACGTGAGTATATGGTTAGGCTATTGCCTAATTACGATCATATAGAGATACCAGTTAGTCAAACGTATAGTGTTCTGCGAAAGGTAAGATCTCAAGTGACGTCTCAAGATGTGATAGTTATAACAGGAGGTGGTGACATGGGAACACATTATCTTGGAGTGGAGCGGCAGCGTCGATTTATTATAAGGAAATTTAAAAAGAATACAATCATATCATTTCCGCAGAGTGCATTTTTTGATAATAATAGATTCGGCAAACACCAACTTCACGCGAGTGTTCTTGCATATGGCGGCTGTAGTAACTTACTCATCACTGCAAGAGATAACTCAAGCTATGAATTTATAAAAAGGCATTTTCACAATGAAGTTTCGTCTACTCCTGACATAGTGCTGTCGCTAGACAGTTGCCAGGCTGATGTAGTAAGGAAGAAGGATAGGGTAGTATTCTCAGTACGACGCGACAAGGAGGCTAGATTCTCACCAGCGCAACTTAGACGATTGGAGGATTATCTTGTTGATAAAGGTAAACACGTCGTTTATCGTGATACTTCTCTTGGAAACGTTCATATAGATATTTCTGATAGAATAAGTGTTTTGAGATCAATCTGGAAAGATTACAGTATGTCAGAGTTGGTTATAACAGATAGGTTACATGGCATGATTTTCAGTGTAATCACCAATACCCCTTGTATAGCTATCAACAATAAAGATGGTAAAGTATTGAACCTGTACAGCTCGTGGCTTAGCAAGTATTCATATATAGCAGTTGCAAGTAGTATTGATCCTAAAGAGATTGATTTGGCGATTGAAAAACTTAAATCTAACACTAAAGAAGTACGCTCTCACACGAGCATGAGAGCATACTTTGCGCCTATTGCTAAATTTATCAACGAAAGAACTGCGAGATGAGTGCTGAATCTACCAAGAGGAGCGTGTCTCTCGTCAAAAACACCCTCATCATTGCGTTTGGTAAGTTATCGACGCAGTTTCTGACGTTCCTTTTGCTGCCGCTATATACGACGTATTTGGCGACGAGCGAGTTTGGTACAGTCGACTTGGTAATGACGTACGTTACATTGCTTGCGCCGATTATTACTGTTTCGCTTGAGATGGGTGTATTTCGCTTTTTGATTGACGTACGGGGTGACGAGGAAAGACAAAAACGAATTATCTCGACGGTAGTACGGTTTACGGCGTGTATGCTTGCACTTGCTACGGTAGTATATCTGCTTGTTTGGTCTTTCGTGAATATCCCATACGGATTGTATGCACTCGGTGCAACGGTAGCAGTGATTGTGTCAAACATGTTTTTGCAGATTGCGCGTGGTTTTGGCGATAATGTGAAGTTCGCGATTGGAGGTATGGTCGCTGGTGTGACGACGATTGCTGCGAATATATTGTTTATCGTCGTGATGGGCATTGGTGCTAGGGGTATGCTGACGTCGACGATTTTAGCGAATGTCGCATGCGCAATATATTTGTTCGTTGCGTTGAAACTCTATCGGTATATAGACTTTAGTATCCACAATAGAAATTTATTACAGCAACTGCTTGGTTATTCGGCGCCGTTAGTGCCAAATGGTGCGTCGTGGTGGGCGATTAATGCCGCCGACCGCACGATTGTTGCAGTATTTTTGGGCGTAGCTGCTAATGGTATTTATGCGGCAGCATACCGATTTCCACTGGTGTTTAACGGATTATTCTCATTTTTCAGTATGTCCTGGACGGAATCGGCGTCAGTGCATATCAATAGTCCAGATCGCGATACATTTTTTTCAAGAACGATGAATGCGAGCGTGAAACTGTTTGGATCGTTAGGTTTGGTGATGATTGCTGGACTGCCGATCGCGTTTAACTTATTTGTCGGTACGGCATTTCGTGAAGCATATTTGTATATACCATTGCTTATCGTTGGCTCATTTTTTAACTCTATTGTCGGGCTTTACAGTGCGCTCTATATTGCTAAAAAGATGACAAAGCAAGTAATGAATACCTCTGTTATTGCAGCAGTCGTGAGTGTGGCGGTGTCGCTAGTTGGTATTCGTTTCGTGGGGTTGTATGCGCCAGCGGCGGCAATGGCAGTAGCATTCTTCGCGATGGCAGTATATCGCCACTATGATATGAAAAAATATATTACAATTCGGTATGAAGCGAAGACGTTTGTGGTGTTGGTGCTGTTGTATGCGGCGGCGATCACGCTGTATTATATGAATACGCTAGCTGGCAATATTGCAAATGTTGTTATCATCGGCGCAGCGGCGCTTGCGTTAAATCGCTCTGTAGCGACTGTGCTGTGGAGGGGTGTGTTGAGCAAAGGGCGGGAGTTTACAAAGCGACGCAGAGGGGTAAAAACGTAATTATTTAGTCGACCGAGAGTCGTTATCTTTGCTCTTTGTGGATTTTTTCCTTGACTGATCGCCGATACTTCTAAACAGTACTAGAGACTTTGCAAAACCAGTGATGATCCCTAGGGCGGCGCCCTCAAGAGTTTTGTTTATTGAAATTAGATAGATTGTGCCAATAATACATAGTAAATACATAAGCACTGTACCAACAGAGCCTACTCTTACAACGAACGAGTCAGAGTCAACCACCCTACGCTCAATACTGTGGCGATGTTTCATTTGGGCTCGAGCATCTTTTACCATAGCTTTTTGAACAACCAATGGGTATTTATTGAAATCGTCAGGGGGCGGAAGAGGACCAGAAAAGAATACTCCCTCAATAATTTTCTTGTCCTCTGGCGGTAAACTATCAACTATATCGCCCTCTAAAGAATCGGTCTTCGAGGAGCGTTTATTTAGTCTGTTTCCCTCTTTTTTTCTCGTTGTTTTCTTTTGAGGCATTTGATACCTTTCTTGCTTATTTTGGCGAGAACTGTTGAATAATTTCTGTAGACAGCAGTGTAGTCGTTTGATATAGCTTTGCTATCACTGACGTTTAGTATGTCGATTGACCTAGTTCTATCGTATGATTCACCTAGAATAATACTGCTAGCATAAAAGAGTGATTTAGAGATGCTGTTTTGTGATGCTAGGTGGTATCCTCTCATTAACTATATTATAGATTGTTGTCTGGATTTTAGTCAATATTGATTTGTACAAGTTGGTGATAGTGATATGACATTGCGGGAGGGTAAGCGACAGTTGACACGCTATAATGAGTCCGCTAGAATTTAACTGTCCCTCCGCGCTTGTACTTGTGTCTCGTGCGGGTATTTTAGGAGTAAGTAGTTTTGGAAAAGTATGACTAAAAAACGAATTATCCTTTTTGCGCTCGTTATATCATGGATGGTATTAATTTTTTGGTTTTCGAGTGCTGGGCATGAGGTGTCGAGCGGGCAGAGCGAGCGCGTGGTGCGAGGTGTACAATATATTACGAATATCTCGTTTTCCGAGACGGTGGTGCGCAAGGCGGCGCATGTGTTTTTATATTTCGTGCTGGGAATATTGTTAACTTTGCTAGTACGGACATATCGTGTACGCTGGCGTAATGTTGTGCTATGGGCGGTTGGTGTTGCGTGCGCGTATGCAGCGACCGATGAAACCCATCAGCTGCTTGTTGGCGGGCGAAGCGGGCAGGTGAGCGATGTGCTGCTTGATACGACAGCGGCATGTGTCGGTGCGATAGTTATTGCTGGTGGACATATGGTTATTTATAAGTTGCATAAAAATCAAAAATGTGATAGAATTTAGCAGTGAAAGTGAGTAAAGAACAGAAAACGTCGCTGTTTGCGTGGCTGCAGCGGTTGGTTGGTGCGAGCATTGTCGTGACAGCGATTCCTGCAGGAATTAACCTATTTGCGATGGGTGTGATCCCTGATAAGTATTTATATATTATCGCGCCGTTGTATGCGGCGGTGGCGGGCATTGTGCTGTGGCAGTTGATGCGCCGGTCGAAAGCGGTATGGCGCGGTGTGCTATTCGTGGTAATTGGCATGGTGATGATCACTGTTAATGTTGCCGTGTACAAAAGCGGGCACTCGGTGAATTCGTTTTTGAATGCAGTGCAGCCGCCGCAGGTTAATTATGTAGAATACACGGTTATCGCGAAGAAAAACCGCAGCGTGGCGCTTGATTCTGCACGGTCGGTCGGTATGGTTGGAGCGGATACGCTGCGTGATAAGGCCGCGAAAGCACTTGCCGGCGTGACGCCGGCGGCGCAGAGCAGCTATGACAGTTTGATGGCGCTGACGGAACAACTCAATGCTGGAGCAGTTGAATTGGCGTCAATCCGGACGGCGAATATGGGCGTATTGCAAGAAAATTACCGTGAATTTTATGACAGCGTGGCGACGCTTGCGACTTATAAGGTGCGGGATGATAATCGCCAAGCTGCACCGAAAACTGACGTGACAAAGCCGTTCGTGCTGTACATTAGCGGTATTGATACGTATGGTGATGTGGGCGAGGTGTCGCGGAGCGATGTGAATATGCTAGCGGTAATGAACCCGGCGAAGCGGACGATGCTGCTCGTAAATACGCCGAGAGATTATTATATACAGCTGCATGGTGTGGCGGGTATACCAGATAAGCTAACGCATGCGGGCATTTACGGTATTGACATGTCGCAGCAAACGCTTGGCGATTTGTATGGTGTTGAGATTCCGTATTATGTGCGGTTGAACTTTACGTCGCTCGTAAAAATGGTTGATGTCGTAGGCGACATTACGGTTGATTCTGATTATGCGTTTCATTCGTTCCAGGCGGGCAAAAATACGCTTGATAGCAAGCGAACGCTTGAGTTTGCGCGCGAGCGTTATAGCTTTAGTGACGGTGATCGGCAGCGGGGACGTAATCAGCAGAAGGTAATTGAGGCGATTGTCGCGAAGATGAGCGAGCCGCGCAACCTGACACGATATAACGCGATTTTGTCGACGCTGCAAAGTTCGTTGCAAACAAACATGAGTCAGGAGACGATTGCGTCGTTGATAAAAATGCAACTGAATGATTTTAAGGGTTGGCAGGTTGAGTCAATGAGCGTCGACGGTGCAGGCGCAACCCGCCAAACGTATAGCATGGGTGCGATGCCACTGTATGTGATGATTCCTGACAGCGCGTCGGTAGAGCGGGCGAAAGAGCGGATTGGCGAGTATTTGCAGTCGTAGAGGTCTCGGGCGACAACCTCCGCAGTCGCTCCCCAGCAACTGGGCAACTATGACATCCAGAGATGATGCGCAGAGATGATGCGTGGGGTGTTTACTGTAAATCTATTCCCATAGAGCAAGGCTACGACAGATTTACGCCGCCGATCCTTGCACCAAATCCGGAAACTTTGCCTCAACCAGGCGAAGGCGCTTATCAAGTGACTCGTAGTTTTGTTTCTGTTCTTTGGAGATTGTGTTGTCTACTTCTTCTCGTGAGCCTTCTTCTATAAAGATGTCATGACGGAGACCAGTGATATCTGCGCGGACGGTTAATTGTCCTGCTTCCAATGTTTCGAAGCGCTTTTCAAAACGTAGCTCCATATCTTTCACGGTATCCGTGAGGTTCTTGTGGTCTTTGCGGATGTCGGAGAGTTGGGTGTTGATCGATTCGAAGCGCTGATCAATTTGTTCAAATCTAGCATTCATTGTTTCAGCAAGCGTTTTAACGGCACTTGTGAGGTCTTGAACCTGAACGGTTAGATCTTTTACTTGCGTAGCGAGTTCTTCGTTCATCATGTTTATATTTAATCACAGAATAGGAGGGCGGAGCAAGAAGTAGGTTAATTTACGTGGCGTATTCAAAAACTCCCATCCATGGCAGACGGGAGTCCAATGTCGCCCCGCAAACTACAGAAAACAGATCTCCGTGTCCAGGGTTTGTATGACGAAATCGTGGTACACCCGATACGATTCGAACGTACGACCTCTTGCTCCGCAAGCAAACGCTCTATCCAGCTGAGCTACGGGTGCATACCACCTTAAATCATAGCACGATACTGGCAGGTATGCAAGAGAGGCTCGGCATTACAAACGGAGTTTTGCGAGTAGTTTATCAATAATGTCCGGGCTTATCTCCTTCATTGGCAAACGTGCCGCCAACATGTCGACAAGTTTTTCACCGATTTCAGTTGGGAAATAGATGTTTTGTCCTAGCTGAAAGCGTTTACGCGGTATAAGCACAACATGATTCGTCGTTTCCTGCCTCACAACACTGAACGACTTGAATTGATCAAACGTATATAATCGATCGTTGACATGAATCCCTTTGCGGCTCACCGTGTAGTCGATCGTCGCAGGCGGGCGGCGAACGTATAGCGCTAATGCGACCGCCATTACCGGCACGAGTACTGCAAATGTTGGCGATTTGAATACAAAAATCGCCACCGCAATGAGTATAAGTACGGTAGCGCCAAATCCGATATACCAAATCGGCTCGTGCTGGTGCTGCATATACTCAAGCGCCTGCCAACGGATGAGAATCTCGTCATCAGGAAGACCGTCAGCCGTCATGTCATCCGTAGTGTCGGGCTGATCTGGTGATTCTTGAGCGGGTGATTCGGTAGCTTGCTGCGCTACTGCCGTAGCGGTAGGATCGGAAAATTCAGGAGAAGACGGAGAAGCTGCGGATACTTCGGGAGTAGTGGGCTGTGAAGCTGTTTGCGTCTCTGGTAGAGATACGGGTGTTGTTGTCAGTGCCTCTGGTATTGCAGAGGGCTCGGCGGATGGAATTGGCGCCGAAGACACCTCAGATACCGCCGCAGGTCCAGCAGATGGCGGCAGTGTTTGAGGCGACGGTACCGTATTTATTACCTGCGCCATATCTTGAATCGGCTGGTACGCTCCGTGTGCAGTTGACTGCGCTGGTTGCTGCCAATCTTGGGTTTGCGGCTCTTGGTCTTGCATATCTTTATTGTACCATGAGCAGGTTCTATTCGTATACCCACGGCTATCACATTAAAAATGACCTAACTTAGGTCATTCTCTTGTTCCTGGCGGAGGAGGGGAGATTCGAACTCCCGCTGCAGGTCTCCCCACACTAGCGATTTAGCAAACCGTCCCCTTCAGCCACTTGGGTACTCCTCCATTTGCAAAACAAAATACTTCACTAGTGTAGCATAATCTTAGGCTGTTGCCTAGAGTGAATGCGTTGTGGCGGTTTGCATAACTGCTTGTGTCGAGCGCCTAGCTCGTTACTGATTAGTCGTGTATACTTTTTAAAGAGAAGCAAGTGGAAGGAGCGACCGTATGGCATTTGGACCAATCATGAAGTTAACGACCGAATCTAGACTGAAGCTGGAGCTTGCACCGTTTACGCGCGAAGAAGCGACGACGTTTGCGGATGGTTTTGCGCATCACTCAGTTATTCAATATGTAACGAACCGTGTGCAGACGAAAGAAACTGAGGAAGAATGGTATGACAAGATGATTAAGGATAGGACCTCGCGCGTGTGGGGGATCTGGGTGATTGAAGAGAATGAGCGCCGGCTTATCGGCAATAGCGCATTGACGGATATGGAGCTTCGTAAACATATTCGCCAGGCGGTTAGCGGTTCGGTGATCTGTGATGCAAGCTACTGGGGCAGGGGAATCGCGAGTGCGTGCCACAAAGCACGGACGTATTTCGCGTTTGAACAATTAGGTTTGCACCGTATCAAGTCGGCAGTGCTACAGCCGAATGGCGGTAGCCGCAAAGCACTGGAACGTAGCGGCTATACGCTTGTCTACACGGAGCGCAATGAGACGTTCGTTAATGGCGCGCTCGTCCATATGGATTGTTTAGAATGTCTTAATCCGGCAGACTGGGCATGGCAGCAGTGGTGGGGCGGCGACCGTCCAACTCAGAAAAGCATGGAGGCGCGTAAGAGAACTGAGGCGGCATTGGAGTGGGCGCGGGAGAATGTTGAATTAGCATAAGTCTGCAGCTGTATTAGTGGGCGGACGTTAAAATGCTGGCGGAAAGAGGGCTCTGCTAGTCTTTATGTATTTCATGCAAATTATCAATAACAAGTGTTGGACGGTCGTTATTGGCATAACCCGCAAGATCAATTGACTGCAAAAACTCGGGATAGAGCGTGACGCTAGCAGGATCGACGAATTCACACACGGCGAGTTCTTCAGCGCCGTGGCTGGTGCTTTCGAGATTGATGTTGGTGAAGTCATCAGAGTTTTTGACGGCAAAGAAAAATTCTAGCTCTTCGGCGTAGCCGGCGCGCGCGGATGGGAATTGCTGAATAAATAATAGATTGCCAATAACGGCGTCTATGCCTGTTTCTTCGTGTAGCTCGCGTGCTAATCCGTCGATCAGCGATTCTTGCGGATCAAGCCCGCCGCCGGGCACAGCGTAATAGTGTGATATATCCTCGCCGTGCTTGTGCTTGACAGCAAGCAATTTACCATCTTTGTAAATGATAGCGCGCACATTAACGCGCCGTCCAGTGTAGTGTTCCATAGACTCTCCTTGGTTTTTTAGTGATGATAACCAGAGGAACGGATGTTCATTCGTTACAACTCATTGTAGCAGATATGCGGTGAGTGCGATATAATAGGAGTATAGTAACTGGCAGAAAGTGATGGATATAAATTTTGCCCTTTGCCTTTCGGGCGGATCATGCAAAGTTTACACCTGTTACTCTTCTGCTACAAGAAAGGAGCTCTGAATATGAGTATTATTAACCCGAGCGGCAAAGAAATTTTCTCTGTCACGACTGATTTTTGCGGTCGTCCGCTCACGCTAGAAGTTAATCGCGTCGGTTTTCGTACGACGGGCAGCGTGTTGGTGCGCTACGGCGATACAGTGGTGCTGGGCAGTGCGCAAGTTGGTTCGCGCCCAGTGACGCTGGATTATTTCCCTTTGAGCATTGATTATGAAGAAAAATTTTATGCAGCCGGCAAGATATCGGGCAGTCGATTTATTAAGCGCGAAGGTCGCCCGAGCGACGATGCGGTATTGGTTGGGCGGCTGATTGATCGCCCGATCCGTCCGCTATTTCCGAAAGGCTATCGCCAAGAGGTACAGGTGGTAGCAACGGTGCTGAGCATGGATCCGGCATTCCGTCCTGATGTAATTGCGATGATTGCGGCGTCAAGCGCGCTTATGCTAACTGGTACGCCATTTGACGGACCGGTGGCGGGTTTGCGCGTTGGGCGCGTGAACGGCGAGTTTAAAGCGTTCTTAACGCCAGAAGAGCGTGCAGCGAGCGACTTAGATTTGGTAGTCGCTGGTATTGAGCACGGTATCACGATGGTGGAAGCAGGTGCTAAAGAAGTATCGGAAACCGTGATTGTCGATGCAATGACATGGGCACACCAGATGATGCAGCCGGCAATTCGCTTGCAGAAAGAGCTGGCAGAAAAAGTTGCGCCTGTTCGGCAGGAATATGAGTTAGTGTTACCTAATGAAACTGTTCAGGCAACGGCTGACGCGTGGGTTGACGGCAAGCTGGGCGAGAAAATCCGCCGTCCGTACCCAGAGCGTAATGAAGTTGTCAACGAAATTCGTTGGCAGTTCCACGAGGAGATGGCAAAAACCCTTGATAGCGAGGTTGATTACGATGAGGTTCGCGATGAATACGACGAGGCCTTCACGATGGCGCTGCATAAAGACGTGCGTCGCGGCATCGTTGAAGATGGCATGCGCCCTGATGGTCGTGCACTGACAGAAATCCGCCCGCTGTCAAGCGAGGTTGGTATTTTGCCGCGCGCCCATGGTTCAAGCCTGTTTACGCGCGGTGTGACGCAAGGTATGAACATCGTGACGCTCGCACCGCTTAGTTATGCACAGCTAGTTGATACAATGGAGCGGACTGACGATGAGCGGCGCTACATGCACCACTACAATGCACCAGGCTATACTGTCGGCGAAGTTAAGCGCATGGGTAGCCCGGGGCGCCGCGAAATTGGACATGGCTATCTGGCGGAACGTGCGCTTACAGCGGTTTTGCCGAGTGTTGAGGACTTTCCGTACGCAATTCGCAGCGTAACGGAAATTATGTCGCAGAACGGCTCAACGTCAATGGCGGCAACGTGTTCAAGCTGCCTCGCGTTGATGGATGCTGGCGTGCCGCTGACGGCGCCGGTAAGCGGTATCGCGATGGGTTTGATGATGGATGGCGAGACGCCGTATGTGCTAAGCGATATTGCTGATGCTGAGGACTTTGCAGGCGACATGGACTTTAAAGTGACCGGTACAAGCAAGGGTATCACTGCCTTGCAGATGGATATGAAGGTGCATGGTTTGCCAGTTGACGTACTACGCCAGGCGCTTGAGCAATCAAAGTCGGGGCGCGCCTTTATTTTGGAGCATATGCTAAGCATTCTGCCAGCTCCGCGCGAAACCCTCAGTCCGTACGCGCCACGCATTGAAAAGCTAAAGATTAATCCAGATAAAATCGGCGCAGTTATCGGCAAGGGCGGCGAGGTGATCAATAAGATTACTGCCGAGACAGGTGCTGAGGTTGATATTAAAGAAGACGGCTTAATTACGGTGGCAAGCCCGGACGGTGAGTCAATTGCGAAAGCAGTTGCGTGGATTAAGCGTTTAGTTGAAGAGCCGGAAGTTGGTAAAACGTATAGCGGTACGGTAGTTACAATTAAAGATTTTGGTGCATTTGTAAACATCTTACCGGGCGTCGATGGCATGCTTCATATTTCACAGCTATCAAATAAACGCGTCGGCAAAGTGACGGACGTGCTGAAAGAGGGGCAGCGCGTGCGCGTGAAGCTAACAGATATCGATGACCGCGGGCGTTTAAGCTTAACGATGAAAAATGTCGAACAGTAGGGTATAATAAACTCTATAGCAATGTAAGCGAGGAAATAGGGATATGAATAAACAACCAACACCACCAACGCCTCCGAAGCCAACGGCGCCTACTGTGCCGCTTCAGCCTGCGATGGCGCCTGCCGGTATGGGCATGCCGCCGGTTCGTCCAAACGGCGGCAACAAGACAGGTTTGATCGTCGGAATTATTAGCGGCGTAATTGCACTTATTCTGCTAATTGTCGGGATTATCGTGGCGTTTGTTGTTTTAAGCAAGCCAAGCACGAAAGATTACGCGGCGGCAGCTCAAGAACTAAATAAAGTGACGGAATCGTATAACAAGGCGTCGTCGTCATTTACGTATTATTCAACATCGTCGTCGCAAAGTGCTGCGCAAGCACAGGCAAAAGCTGCGACACTGAGTGAAACGCGTAAGGCGATCAACGACGGTATTGATAGGTTGTCGAAGATGCGGGCAGTTACAGGTGATAACGACGTGAAGGAGCGCTTCGAAAAATTGAAAGGTAAGCAAGTGGCATTTAACGAAGCGATTGATGGGCTTATTGAAGCATATAGCAAGATCGCTCCGGCATTCGACACGAGCTTGCTCCGCTTGTCGTCGTCAGAGGACGCGCTTTCACCCGTTCGGGAGATGCGCACAAAGCTTGAAAGTGCTAAGAATGGTATCAAGAACCAGTATAATAAGCAGTTCGTAACAGATATCACTGCAGCACTGAAATCATACGAAAACGCGATTGAGAAATACGTTGCGATGCGCAGCTCAGGACATTATGATAGTAGCGCGTATAGTGAGTACAGCGCTGCGTATCGCAAGATTAACACTATTGCGAATGAGTGGGCGCTAAACATGAGGGCGTCTGGTGAGCGCGGTGAAGTCCGCACTGAACTTAATAGCGTAGTGAGTATTTTGAATCGCAAACAGTTCCAGCGCTAGTAAAGACTTTTATACGGCTACGCAGCCTAAATATCTCTGTAGGTGGCAATCTGCAGAGATATTTTACGTGGCTGTTTAAGCGCAATTGACTCTATAGTGCTGATTTGTTATACTAAAAGTAGTTAGCAAGCGGTAGGAGTTACTCTTTTATATGTAATGAATGCCACTGCATTCTGAGTTTTGAATTTTATACCACGATAATCAAAAGGAGTACTATCTATGGGTCAGCAGCGACTCGCAAAACCACAGGCGGACGACGCATCTAAGCGTCCGCAACAACGTAAAAAAACTAATAACACTGTCCTTGATGCTACGACAACACGCAAAGGGGAAGTTTTTCGAGCACAGCGCCGTACGAGTGAAGGTGTGCAAGCGCAGGCGTCGCAGCATGTGATTAATGTGCCGGTGAATAAATCTGTATATAACGGCTATGGCGGCAAACAATTTAGCTTGACAATGCAACCGAAAAAACCGCGCGCACCGCGTCCAACGCTAAAAATTATTCCGATCGGCGGCGTTGGCGAGATGGGCATCGGCAAAAATATGACCGCGATTGAATACGATAACGATATCATCGTGATTGACATGGGTTTTTTGTTTCCAGGCAGTGATTACCCAGGCGTTAATTACATTACACCGGACATTACTTGGCTTGAGGAGAATAAACACCGTATCCGCGCGCATATTTTTACACACGGACACTTAGATCATATTGGTTCATTCCGGCATTTTATTCCGAAGATTCCTGCGCCAGTATATAGCACAAAATTTACGATTGGCATGTTGCAGCGCACGATGGCAGAGACTGATAGTGCATACGAACCGGAGTACCACGAAATGAACCCGGAGAACCACGACATTATTCAGCTTTGCGACTCGTTTAGCGTGGAGCTCGTGCGCGTAAACCATTCAATTCCTGATTCGGCGGCGGTCGTGGTGCGCACGCCAGTCGGTAACATCTTAAGCAGCGGCGACTGGCGCATTGAAGAGAACCCGGTAGATGGCAAGAAGTTTGACTTTGACCGTATTCAAGAGATTGCGAAGACTGAAGGCTTCTTGGCCTTCCTGAACGAGTCGACAAACTGCGAATCGGCAGGTACTCATACGCATGGTGAGTTTGATATCCAGCACAGTATCGGCGAAGTTATGGATAAGTGGGCGGGCTCGCGTATCATCATTAGCAGTTTTTCGAGCCAACTGCATCGTATCCAGCTAATTTTAGATGAAGCACAGCGGCATGGACGTAAAGTGGCATTTGCCGGCTTTAGCATGATTCAAAACCTTGAAGTGGCACTGCGCACGGGCGTAATCAAAGTACCGAAAGATACGGTTGTCAAAATGGAAGATATTATCAAAATGGCAGATAATAAGGTGACGATTATTTGTACGGGTAGCCAGGGTGAATTTAACGCGGTACTTAACCGCATGGCAACGGGTGCGCATAAATATGTAAAGATCAAGGGCTCGGATGTTGTCGTCTTTAGCTCAAACCCAATTCCAGGCAATGAAAAATATGTTGTGCGAACCGTTGACGGACTGATGCGCGAGGGCGGCGAAATCATTCAAAATGGCAAGACACATCTGACGGGTGTTGGTCCGTTGCACTTGTCGGGGCATGGATACTATGATGATCATGTACGGGTTATCAACGCGGTGAAGCCAACGTATTATATTCCGAATCACGGCGAATTCCATATGTTAGTGCATAATGCAGAGCTGGCAGAAAAAGAGTGCGGTATTCCGCGCGATCATATCTTTGTGTGCGACCCGGGCGATATTATTGAAATCACCCCGAATGGCGCGAAGAAGATCGGTCGCATTCATGCCGGCGGCGTTATGTACGATGATGCGGGGGAGGTAGTGAGTGAAGTTGTGCTGAAAGACCGCATTCACATGAGCCAAGAGGGTATGTTTGTCGTCGTGCTAACAGTGCAACGCGGTACAGGACGGTTGCTTACGAGTCCGGATATTATTAGCCGCGGGTTTATTTATTTGCGCGACAACGAAGAACTAATGGGGATGATTCGCCAATATCTTAAGCAGAAAGCGTCGCGTAGTTTCGCTGGGCGATATGACATTGAGGTCATTAAAAAAGAAGTTCGTGACGAAATTACGCACATTCTCTACGACCAGACGCGCCGTACGCCGATCGTGATTCCGGTTATCAATGAAGTTGGCGTGAATAAAACGATTGCGCAGCGCCCGCAGACGAATGCGCGTGCGGCAAAACAGCCGCTTATGCCTGCGCCGTCGAAACGGAAATTTCCGCGCAAACAAGTACCCGACACCGAAACTGTCGTGCCGCGCGAACGACCAGATAGCCGGTCGTACTAGTGATGAAACTATTGCATATTGTAGTAATTTATGCTACAATATAAGCGTAACCATATAAAAACGAACGGAATCAGCGTATACTATATAAGTTATGGCAAAAAAGAAATCAACCAAACGCGCGGCAGCGCGCCGCAAATCAGTAAAGGCTTCGGCGCCGCAGCATGAGCTGCCGGCGGGCTATTGGCAGCAGGCAGCGGCAGTACTGCTCATGGCGTGTGCGGTGCTGATTATTGTGTCGTGGTTTGGCGCGGGCGGTCCGGTGTTGGATTGGCTGCAGCATACGCTGCAAGATATGATTGGCTGGGCGGTGTATGTTGTGCCGATCGTTGCAGTCTTCATTGCGGTGGAAACGTTTCGCGCTGAAGATAATAGGCTGCCGTTTAGTGTGAAGTTTACGTCGCTGCTTGCGGTTGTATGGTGCAGCGGTATGTGCGGGTTGCTGATGGCGAAGCAGGGTAATCGTCCGTCAGGCGGTGGTTTGCTGGGCGATAGCATGAACTCGTTGATGTTGTCGCTCGTGAGCGCGCCCGTCGGGATTTTTATATACATCTTGCTGCTTGTGTTCACGATGACATTCATATTTCAATTGTCATTTGATAATGTGCTGCAGTTTTTCAAAACAGCGGTAATGTCAAGCAGAGAAAAGGTGGAAAATGAAGCAAACGTCGAGATAATGCGCAAAGCCGCCAAGCCGAAAGCGATGAGCGAATTCAAACTCAACGAAGGCGTCCCTACGATGACCGAGGCGGATAAGAAGAAGTCGAAACTCGCGGCGCTGCACGCTCGTGAAAAGAAAGATGAGCCGGAAGAAAAAGCCGCGATGCTTGCGGTGAGCGATCCGAACTGGCAGTTTCCGAGTCTTGATTTGCTTGAAAAGAGCCAATCACCCGCTGATGTGGGCGATATCAAGCAAAACGCGGGTATTATTCAGGATACGCTGCACGAATTTAATATTGACGTCGAAATGGAGGGCGCAAATATTGGTCCAAAGGTAACGCAGTATATGTTGCGACCGCCTGCTGGCATTAAGCTAAATCGCATTACGGCGCTTGAGACAAACATTGCGTTGAATCTAGCAGCGTCAAGTTTGCGTATGGAAGCGCCAATTCCAGGTAAAAAGGCTGTCGGTATTGAAGTTCCAAACAAAAAAGCGGCTGATGTGCGCCTCTACGGCATTCTAAACAGCAGCGAGTGGCGTAAGAGTAAAGCGCCGCTCAGCATTGCTATTGGCAAAGATATTTCGGGGCAGCCGTTTGTCGGTGAGCTTAATAAAATGCCGCACCTATTAGTGGCGGGGCAAACGGGTAGCGGTAAGTCGGTAATGATTAATACGCTGTTGTGCAGCTTGCTATACCGAAACGCACCAAGCGATCTAAAACTCATCCTTGTTGACCCGAAACAGGTCGAAATGGCGCCTTATCAGGACATTCCGCATTTGTTAACGCCGGTGATCGTCGAGCCGGAAAAGACGGTAAGCGCGCTAAAATGGGCTGTGAATGAAATGGAGCGCCGTTACACGCTTCTCGCAGATGAACGTGTGCGCGATATTAAGACATATAATCAGAAGGTTGAGTCGAAGGGCAAGAAAATTGGCGTTCAAGACGAGGCGGGCAATGTACAGCAAGTTGATGGCGGTAAGATGCCGTACATCGTGATCGTGATTGATGAGATGGCAGACTTAATGATGATCGCGAAGCGTGACGTTGAAGCGCTGATCGTGCGGATTGCGCAGAAAGCGCGTGCAGTTGGCATACACTTAGTGCTAGCAACGCAGCGTCCGAGCGTGGATGTAATCACCGGACTTATTAAAGCGAACGTGCCGGCGCGCATCGCCTTTACTGTGGCGAGCCAGACGGATAGCATTACAATTTTAGACCAAGCAGGCGCAGAAAAGTTGCTGGGGCAGGGCGACATGCTTATGAAAACCGCTAGTATGCCGAAACCGAAGCGTATCCAGGGTGCGTGGGTGATGGATAATGAGGTGAACAAAATTGCTGATCACGTGCGTATGCAGTCGGCGCCGCAGTATAACAATGAAATTATTAGCCAGCCGGTGCAGCTTAACGGTAAAGGTGGCGTAGTGATGGACTTCGGCAACGAGGGTGGCGACGATATGTTTCGCGATGCAGTGAGCGTTGTTGTGCAAATGCGTAAAGCGTCGACAAGCTTATTGCAACGCAAATTACGCATCGGCTATTCGCGGGCGGCGCGTATTATTGAAGAGATGGAAGAACAAGGAATTATCGGACCGGCAGACGGTTCGCGTCCGCGTGAAGTACTTATCAGCAGCGTCGACGAGCTTGATAATGGCTCCTAGACAATTACGCGCGAAATTGCTATAATTACCCTGATATTAAACCTAAGGTTGCGTGCGATAACGCAACCATCCGTACGGATACCAAAGGAGGTGATAACGTATGAAAGAGTACGAATTGACCGTGCTAATTCGTCCTGATCGCGAGGCGGAGCTTGATAAGAGTCTCGGTGCGGTTAAAAAACTCGTGGCTGACAATGGCGGCAAGCTGTTGTCAGAAGATAATTGGGGCAAAAAACGCCTCGCATATAAAATTAAAGGCGAAGATTTCGCCGTCTATGTGCTGTTGAATGTTGAATTGCCAGCTGCGGCGCCGCTGAAAATCAGCAATGCGCTCAATATTAGTGATGACGTGATTCGCTACCTGCTTGTGAAAGTCGACGAAAAAGCGCGTACCGCACTTGTTGAAGCAAAAAAGCGTGCTGAAGAGCGCGGCGAAGCAAGTAGTGATTTAGAAGCGTAACAGTAAACCATAAGGAGGAGGTCTTATGGCAAAGGGGTTTAATAAAGTAATACTCATGGGCAACCTGACGCGCGATGTTGAGGTGCGTACGACAGCAAGCGGGCAAAGCGTAGCGAACTTCAGCCTTGCTGTTAACCGCAGTTGGCGCGGGCAGGATGGACAGCAGCAAGATCAAACCAGTTTTATTAACTGTGTAGCGTGGGGCAAGGTTGGCGACATTATCGCGCAGTATGTACGTAAAGGTTCGCCGTTGCTCGTAAGTGGCCGCTTAGATCAGCGTAGTTATCAAGACAAGGACGGCAATAAGCGCTCCGCGGTTGAAGTTGTTGTCGAAGATTTCAATTTTGTCGGTGGCGGGCGTAGCGATGATCCGTCGCTCAGCGCACCAAGCAGCAATCAATCAACAAATAATAAATCACAAGATGTCGTGGTCGAGGATATCGACGACAAGCCGATTGACCTCAGCGAGATCCCATTCTAAAAAGGAGTTTTAGTATGACAAAGCGATTACGTAAGGATGCGCCAGTCGCATTCGACTACAAAGATGTAAAAACGCTGTTGCGCTTTATTGATCCGTATGGTCAGATTGAGCCGATTGGTAAAACCGGCTTGACCGCCAAGCAGCAGCGGCAGCTAGCACGCGAGATAAAACGCGCGCGCCACTTGGCACTGATGCCGTTTGTGTCGCAAGGGCAATAGCAGAAAATTTTTCAGCGCGTGACCACAATGCTAGTCGTGCGCTGGTGAGTATTTCTACAGGATAAACAAAGGAGGCACTATGTATCAACCAACCGATTTGAAAAAAGGCATCGTTTGCCAAATTGATGGGCAGCCGTACCGTGTTATGGAATATAACCAAAAAGTTATGGGACGCGGCGGCTCAATTGTGAATGTAAAATTGAAGAATTTAATCACGGGGGCGGTAATTCCTAAAACATTTAAGGGGCAAGAGAAAATAGAGCCAGCTGAGGTGACAAGTCGTACGGTACAATATCTCTATAACGACGGATCGGCGTTTTTCTTCATGGATCCGGCAAGTTTCGAACAATTTGAGCTGCCAGCAGACACTGTGGGTGATGCGAAGCAGTACTTGAAAGAGGGCGACGAGCTGGCATTGCAATTTTTCGGCGAGCGCGTTATTACTGTTGAGCTGCCAAAAAATCTATATCTGGAAGTGACCTATACTGAAGATGTTGTTAAAGGTGACACGACTTCGAGTGTCTTGAAGGATGCGACGCTTGAAACGGGTGCTGTTGTGAAAGTACCAGCATTTATTAAAGTTGGTGATGTGATTTCAATTGACACGACAACGGGCGAATATCGCGAGCGCAAAAAGTAGTATACTAAAGAGCATGGCAATAAAGCCAAAACAAACAGCACATACATCAAAGCGCCGCTCAACTGCATTCCGGCGGCGCGCGGCAAAAACGAAAGAACATTTTAGCCGGCACTACTATTCGCTTATGCCCGAGAAAAAACATCACCGCGTGATGGTGTGGACGGTGTTTTTGCTTGTAACGAGTACAATTATTGGACAAATGATGTATCCGATTGATCGCGCATTGCCGTTTGCCCGGCTAGGCGATCAGATGGTTGGCTGGCAGACTGACCTGGAGCTGCAAGGCCGCGTTAACAACCAGTTTGAGATGGCGCATGTAAGGTTCTCAAGCGAAAATACGACATCGAAAGAACGTACGTTAGCGAGCGTTGGTGTGGAGCCGAAATCAACCGATATGGTAGCGAAGCTTATGGAATATCCGTTTTGGCTGCGGTTTGTGCCGGGGTCAGTGCTGTGGCAATTGCCAGTAGTGCGTGAGTGGGATCTGCAGATTTCTGACGCGCCGCTGCGCGAGTTCAGCCAAACACTGAGCGCGGAGCTAACGCGCCTGCCAGAAAACGCCGAGCTATCAATTGAAAATGGGCAATTGGTTGCAAAGCATGATTCGTTGGGTGTACAGGTGAGCGCGGAGCAGGTGCAAGCGGCGGTACGCTCAGCTGTGATCGCCTATAACGGCACGCCGACAATTGTGGTAGCTGGGACGGTGCGGCAACCGGAAAAAACAGCGGCGGCGCTGGCTGATGTTCGTGCGCAGGCGGAACGCGCGCTTGCATTGCCACTGCAAATTCAAGCGAACAATATGACGTTTACGCCATCGCGAGAAGAAAAAGCGCAATGGTTAGTGCTTGGAACAGACGCGTCAGGTAAGACGACGCTGCGGATTGACGACGCGAAGCTTCAGTCGTATCTTACAAATGTTGTGACGGTGCGTGCTGGGCGTGTCGCTGGCGTGACAAAGATTCAACTGCAGAATGGGCGCGAAATACATCGCGAGATAGGCGAAACTGGTTTGGGCGTCAATGCGCCGCCATTAGCTGAAGCGCTGACAAAGTATATGTTGCAGCACACAGGGCGTTCGCCGTTCGTTGCTGAAATGATTGAGATTCAACCGAAAGTCGCATATAGCGGCGACTATACGACGACGCGTGATGGCTTGCAGGCATACATTGATAAAAAAGCTCGTTGGAATACGTGGATTAGTATTCAACAGCTTGATGGCGAAAAATGGTCGCTTGGCGCACGTGATACTGAGAGCGTCGTGAGTGGCAGCACGTATAAGTTGTATGTGGCGCTGTATTTATTTAAAGAGATGAATGAAGGTAGGCACGACTGGAATACGCCAATCCTTGGCACGACAACAAATGCATGTTTTGACCGCATGACAATCGCGAGCACAAACCCCTGCGCCGAAGAGTGGTTGAACCAATTCGGACGTACAAATCTGAACAATTATTTGTATAGCCGCGGCTTTAGCGCGGCGACGACATTCACGCACCCAGAAGCGGCGCATACATCAGCGCGCGACCTGACGAACTATATGATTGGTCTTGAGCGCGGTACGCTTATTGGCGGCGCGCAGCGCGAGCGGTTGCTGAGCTCGCTGAGTCGTCACCCGTACCGCTATGGCATTCCAGCGGGTAGCAAAGGCAAGGTATGGGATAAGGTTGGATTTGTATGGGATTATGTCAATGATACAGCGATCGTGCACCATCCGCGCGGTACGTATGTGATGACGATTTTAACGCGCGGGCAGTCGTATGGCGCTATTGCCGCGATGACACGCGACATTGAACGGATTATGTATCCGTGATTGGTATAATGAGGCTATGAAACAGCGGCTTGATAAATTGATGGTTGCGCGTGGACTAGTAGCAACGCGTAGTGAGGCGGCAAACTGGATTCAGCTAGGGCGCATACATGTGAATGGGCGGGTTGCGGTAAAGGCGGGCGAATTCGTTGATGAAACGAGCGATGTGACAATGAATGCGCCGGAGCGCTACGTGAGTCGGGCAGGACTCAAGCTTGCGAGCGTTGCGCATAAGTTTGCCGTGTCGTTTGATGACGCGGTTGTGCTTGATGTTGGCAGTAGCACGGGTGGATTTACCGATTACGCACTGCAGCATGGTGCGCGATTTGTGTACGCCGTTGACGTTGGTACGAATCAACTACACCCAACACTACGCAAGGATGTACGCGTTGAGTTACATGAAAAAACCGATATTCGTGATTTTTCGCCCGCACAAGTGCCTGACGTTATCGTGATTGACGTGTCGTTTATTAGTTTGCGCCAGATTTTACCGCACATTCGCACACTAGCTGGTTTGAATACAAAAATTATTGCGATGGTGAAGCCGCAATTCGAAGCGGGACGCGGGCAGCTTGGCCGGAGCGGCGTGATTAAAAATAATACGATTCGCCGCGCGATTCTCAAAGACTTTGAACTATGGGCGCGCTCGTTTTTCTGCATCCTAGATAAAGCCGATAGCGCTGTAAAAGGCGCGCACGGCAACCAAGAACGATTTTATTTATTTGTACTCGGTAGTCTGAACACTAGCGCGAAACATTGAATCGAAATTCAACGACATCGTCGGGCTGCATGACGTAATCTTTACCTTCGGTGCGGATTTTGCCGGCGGCGCGTGCGGCCGCTTCCGAGCCGGCAGTTACAAGGTCGTGATAGTTAACGACCTGTGCAGCGATAAATCCGCGCTCAAAATCGCTGTGGATGACGCCAGCGGCTTGCGGCGCGGTCCAGCCCTGATGAATTGTCCAGGCGCGCACTTCTTTCGGTCCAGCAGTTAGATAGCTTTGTAATCCGAGGATATCGTAGGCGGCGTGAATCATTTGCGTTAAGCCAGTTTCGGAGACTTCGTAACTTTGCAAAAGTTCAAGCGCGTCGCTTTCGTTGAGTCCTTTGAGCTCGTCCTCTAATTTGGCGCAGATGAATAAACTGCGTGATTTTGGCACGAGCGCGCGTAATTCTTGCTTGGCTGCGTCGTTTGATAACATTTCTTCGTTGACGTTAAACACATAAATGACAGGTTTGGCTGTTAGTAAATATAGGTCGGCGGTGTCTTCCGCTTCAATGTTTGATTGTTCGTTGATTGGCTTTCCAGCTTTAAGTTCGGTAACGATTGCCTCCAAGCGGTTGACGCGATCGAGCGCTTTTGGGTTAGCTTTGGCCTCTTTGGTGAGTTTGGCAAGGCGCGTCTCGATCGTCTGAATATCAGCTAAAATTAGTTCGGTATTGATCGTTTCGATATCACGCGCAGGATCGACGTTATTTTCCACATGAACAATGTCGCCGTGCGCAAATGCACGCACAATGTGCACAATTGCGTCGCAGTTTCGTATGTTTGCGAGAAATTTATTTCCTAAGCCTTCGCCGTTTGCTGCGCCTGCGACGAGTCCTGCGATATCGACGAACGTCACGGTGGCGGGAATTATTTTTTCGGCATGGTACATCTCTGCAAGAGTTTTCAACCGTTCGTCCGGAACGGGCACGACGCCAGTATTCGGCTCAATCGTGGCGAATGGGTAATTTGCCGCTAAAATATCATTGTTTGTTAACGCATTAAATAGCGTAGACTTGCCGACGTTAGGCAAGCCGACGATTCCAATTGACAGACTCATATTCCTTAGTATACCGCACAGGAGAAAACTGGTGAAATGCTTGTGTTTTTCGAAAAACTTATGCATAATAGAACCATATGAAATTTCAAAAAGGGCTGGGCGATTTTTTTGCACTGGATATCGGTACCAACGCAGTGCGCGTATTGCAGCTGTCTGCAGCCGGCCAAAATAGTTGGAATCTTGTGGCGCACGGCTATGTACCGGTTGATCGCAAGGTGACCGCGAGCGACTCACCAGAGGCGCGCCGCCAGCTTGGCGAAGTTATTATGACTGCCGTCGGGCAAAGCGGTATTAAAACAAAAAATGTAGCGATCGGATTGCCGTCGGGCAAGACGTTTACGACGGTTGTTGATATTCCAACGATGTCCGACGCCGAGCTAAAAGCAACAATGAAATACCAAATTGATCAGTATGTGCCGATGGGTACGGATGACGCTAAGGTCGACTGGGCGCTTTTAGGTAGCTCGCTGAGAGCGCAGAATCAGGAAGAGGTTTTGATAACAAGCGTGTCAAAGGATTACAGCGAGGAGCGGCTTGAGTTGGTTGAGTCGCTTGGATTGAATGTGATCGCTGAAGAGCCGGATCCGCTCGCGATGGTGCGTGCGCTCGTACCAGCGAATGCAGCAAATACTGCGTTAATGCTGGTTGATATGGGCGAACTTTCGACGGACATTGCGATCACTTACGGCGATACGCCGCGGTTAATTCGTACGATCCCGACGGGGTTAAACTCGCTCGTTAAGGCTACAGTACAAAACTTAAGCGTGCAGGAAGACCAAGCACGCCAGTTTATCCTGAAATTCGGACTCGCGAAAGACCGGCTAGAAGGACAAGTATACCGTGCGATTGAAATGACGCTTGATAGTTTCGCTTCGGAACTGTCAAAATCAATCAAGTTTTTCCAGACGCGCTATCCGAATGTCAATGTGTCGCAAATTTTGCTTTCGGGCTTTGGCTCGACGATTCCGCAGCTTGACGCATATTTCTCGGACAAGACAAACACTCCTGCATCGCCAGCAAACCCGTGGCAAAATATTCAGATGTCGCAATCCGAGCAGCAGGATCTGGCGGCGGTCGCGGCTGAATACGCGACGGCTATCGGCTTAGCAAAAAGGAGGAATCTTTCATGATTGAAGTAAACTTGATTCCAGATGTAAAGCGCGAGTATCTGCGCGCGCAGCGAATGCGCAATATGGTGGTATCGGCATCAATCATGGTAATGATTGTTGCGGGCGGTGCAATTGCGGTACTTGGTGTTGGACTCGGCGCGGTCAGTGCTGCAGGATTAGTAAAAGACGGCGAGATTAAGTCGGGTTACCGCCAGCTGAGCGGACAGTCGGGCGTGAATGATATTGTGACGATCCAAAACCAGTTAGCGCATGTGTCAGAGCTGGATAAGGCGCGCGGTATCAATTCGCGCGTGTTTGAGGTTGTGAGCGCAGCTAATCCGCCGGCGCCGAACAATATCAAGATTTCGACGATTCGATTTAAGCCGTCGGAAACATCAATTGCGATTGACGGCTCAGCGGCAAATAGCTTTACGGCGACTGATATCATGAAAAAGACGATTTTGAATACAAAAATTCAATACCGCGACGATTCATCGACAAAAGAGGTGCCGCTTGCAAGCGAAGTAACGATTACAAATACAACGTACGCGCAGGAATCTGACGGCTCAACGGCGCTGCATTTTACGCTGACGTTCTCGTATCCGAAAGAATTGACGTCGAATGAGTACAAAAATGTTACGATCGTGACGCCGACCAGCAGCATTGATGTAACCGACTCAAAGACGCACGTACCGGACGGATTATTCTCGTCAAATTCGTCGAAAAAGGAGGAGAAGTAATCATGCCAGAGGTAAAAAAAGATCAATCAGCTGGCAAGCGGCAGCAAATTTATAAATCGGGCCGCACGATGTTTGCCTGGGTGGCTGGTGCATCGGTAATTGCCGGTTTTGCGGTCGTGGTCGCGGGATTCTTGATACAGCGCATCGTGTTTGAATCGAAAGTGGTAGTAGAAAAGCAAAATACCGTCAATACGCTCCAGGCAAATAACAAAGCAGTCAATAAGCTGCGCGACGAAATTCGCGTATTGAACACAAATGCGGCGCTTAGCTCGGTGAAGTTGAATGACAACGAAGAGCCGTTGCGTGTCATATTAGATGCTTTGCCGGCAGACAATAACGCGCTTGCACTCGGCGCGTCGGTGCAGAGCTTAGTAGCGCGGACACCGGATGTGAAGCTTGAATCGTTCCAGGTCGGTGAAGATGCTGCGACGGACGACGGCACGACGGCAACGTCGGGGTCAAACGTCAAAGATGTGCAGCAAATTCTATTTACAATGTCAATATCGGCAGCGAATCCCGATGCGCTCCGCGATGTATTGAAGAATCTTGAAAAATCCATTCGCGTGGTTGATATTGATTCTATGACGATTGAGCAAGGCGACTCGCGTGTTGTCATGACGATAAACGGGCATGGATACTATTTGCCGGCGAAAACTATTCAGTTAACAAAGAAAGAGGTAAAGCCGTGAAAAAAACCGATATTGCGATGCTTGTGCTGATCGCTGGAATATCAATGCTATCGGCGTTTTTGATTGCTGATAACATTCCGGCACTCAAGGTGTCGCCAAAAGGTGCGCAGGTTGACACAATCGAAAAAATCAGTGATACTGTCGAAAAACCAAGCGAAGATACATTTAACTCTAAAGCAATCAACCCAACAGTTGAAACAGTTATCGGACAATCGTCGAGCTAACCGGAGCATATTCGCATGGCGTTGATGACCGATGATATGCAAGAGAAGCTCATCAAGCTCTTAACGGACGAAGGGCTTGTTTCTCGCGATGTCATCAAACAAGCAGCGCAAACGGCGAAGCAGAGTAATACGCCGCTCCTCGCGACGCTCACGTCGAACGGAACGATTGATGAAGAGTTGTTGACGCATGCAATTGCGCAGGTGTCGGGTGTGCCGTATGTTAATTTAACATCAAGTATCATTGATCAGAGTATTTTGTCGCTGTTGCCGTCTGATATTGCCGAGCGGTTCATGGCAGTGCCACTTGCCGAGGTGCAGAATCGCCTCGCGGTGGCGATGATCGACGCAAATAACGTGCAGGCGGTCGATTACCTGGCGAACCGTATTCAGCGGCCGCTGAAAGTCTTTATGGCGTCCGAAGCGGGCGTGCGGCACGTACTTGACCAGTATAAGACCGATCTATCAAGTGTTGATGAGGCGGCGCAAGTCTCACAGGCAGAAGCGGCTCAGGAAGCAGCGCGCGATATAAAAACAATCGTGCAAGACTCGCCGATTAGCCGGGCGCTGAGCACGGTGCTTGAGTATGCTGTGAAAAGCCGCGCGAGCGACGTTCATATTGAGCCGCTTGAAAAATCGCTGAAGATCCGCTGCCGTATTGACGGCGTGCTGCGCGAAGTGATGCAGTTGCCAAAAAGTATTGAGCCGGCGCTGGTCAGCCGTATAAAAATTTTGTCCAACCTAAAGATTGACGAGCATCGTATTCCGCAGGACGGACAATTCACAGTGCGCGTAAGCGACAAAGAAGTTGACTTGCGTATTGCGATCAGTCCGGTGGTATGGGGCGAACAGGTCGTTATTCGCCTACTTGATAAAGCGGGAAATTTGTTTGATCTGGAGCAGATGGGCTACGCTGGGCGTTCACTGCGTGCGATCCGCAAAGGCATTCAGCGTCCGAATGGCATGGTGCTGACGAGTGGTCCGACAGGGAGCGGTAAATCGACGAGCTTATATGCGTTGATTAAGGAAATTAAAACGGACGCAATTAATATTGTCACGCTTGAAGACCCGGTTGAATACAAGATGGACGGCGTGAATCAGATCCAGGTTAATACTGACGTCGGTCTGACGTTTGCAAATGGATTACGCTCAATTTTGCGCCAAGATCCAGACGTGGTGATGGTCGGTGAGATGCGCGACGGCGAAACTGCGAACCTTGGTGTGCAGGCAGCGCTGACAGGGCATCTGGTGTTCTCGACATTGCATACAAACTCGGCGGCGGGCGTGTTGCCGCGTTTGCTGGATATGGGGATTGAACCATTCTTGATCGCGAGCACGGTTAATACAATTATCGGCCAGCGGCTGGTGCGCCGCGTGGCAAATCGGCGCGATGCGTATTGGTCGACGCCGCTTGAAACGCAGATGATTAAAGAAACGGTTGGGCATTTACTACCGAAGACGAAAGAGGAAGTTGCGAACGTTTCAGCGGATTTAGGCTATAAAGACTTGCCACTTGCCGGCCAAACCGCTTATACTTTAGTGAAAGGGCGCGATACGCCGGCAACGCCGCATGGGTACGCTGGGCGCGCTGGTATTTTTGAAGTGATGGATGTGACCGAAGCAATTCAGAATTTAATTGTGAAACGCGCTACAAGCGCCGAAATACAGCATAAGGCAATTGAGCAAGGCATGATCACGATGCGCCAAGATGGCTATCTGAAGGCGCTAACAGGAATCACTACGTTGGAAGAAGTTAATCGCGTGACGTCGGCAGACACCGCATAAAAGAAAGGGAAGGCTATGCAAAACGAAGAACTCATGATGGAAATATTACTTGAAGAAGTCGTCAAGAAACGTGCGAGCGACTTGCATATTCAAGTTGGACTACCGCCGATGTTGCGCGTTGACGGTTCACTTTCGCCGGTTGCGGGGACGCAGCCGCTTGATGAAGCAACGGTGGAGCGTTTGGTATTTCGTATCCTTGACGAAGACCAGCAGCAGATTTTGCTGAAAGATAAAGAGTTTGACTTTAGTTTCGCGTTTGGCGAGCTTGGACGTTTCCGCGTGAACGCGTTCCATGAGCGCGGTAATCTGGCGGCGGCGTTACGCTTAATTCCGAATGAAATCAAGTCAGTGCAAGAACTTGGGTTGCCGCCGGTGGTCTTATCGTTTGCAGACTATCCGCGCGGGCTTGTGCTCGTGACTGGGCCAACTGGTTCGGGTAAGTCGACGACGCTTGCAGCGCTTGTTGATAAAATCAATAGCGAAAAAGCGCAGCACATTATTACGATTGAGGATCCGATTGAATTCACCCATAAATCAAAGAAGTCGGTAGTAGTGCAGCGTGAAGTCCATTACGACACCTATTCGTTCTCGGCGGCGCTGCGTTCAAGCCTGCGCCAAGATCCGGATGTCGTGCTGATTGGTGAGATGCGCGACCTTGAAACAATTTCGGCGGCGATCACGATCGCCGAAACGGGACACTTAGTGTTTGCAACATTGCACACCAACTCGGCGGCACAAAGTATTGATCGTATGATCGACGTCTTTCCGCCGCACCAGCAGCCGCAAATTCGCGCGCAGCTTGCAAATATTTTGATGGGTATTTGCTCGCAGCGCTTAGTGCCATCAATCGGCGGCGGGCGTGTCGTTGCGGCTGAAATTTTGGTAGCAAATCCGGCAGTCCGCAACGTTATTCGCGAAGGTAAAAGCCATCAGCTTGACGCAATTATTCAAACTGGCGCCGAACAGGGTATGCAGACGATGGATCGCACGCTTGTAAACTTGGTACAAAGCGGCACGATTACGTATGATAACGCACGGGAATTTGCTGTTGATCTGACGGAGTTTGAAAGGTTGATGAGGGGGTAAAGCGTGAAAAAATTTAACTACGAGGCGCGCGACAAGGCGACGGGTAAAATCGTTAAGTCGCTTGTGCAGGCGGATTCTGAAACGTCAGCGGCAAAAGTGTTGATTGAGCAGGGTTATATGCCGCTCACAATCAAAGAAGAGGGTGGCGATAACAATATCTTTGCACGGTTTGCGAATCGTATTACCAACAAAGACAAAATTGTATTTTCGCGCCAACTTGCGACGTTGATTGGTGCGGGGTTGCCGCTCACGCAGAGCTTACGTACTGTACTCGACCAGACAAGCAACAAGCGTATGCAAGAGGTTATTCAAGAGATTGTCGCTGATGTTGAGGGCGGTAAAACTCTATCAAGCGCATTTTCAAAGCATCCGGAGGTGTTCAATAAAATTTATATTGCGCTCGTCACTGCCGGCGAAGCATCTGGTACGCTTGACGAAGCGCTCAAACGTATTGCCGCCCAGCAAGAAAAAGATGCCGCTATGCTTAGTAAAATCCGCGGCGCCATGGTGTATCCGGCAATTGTGCTTGTCGTGATGGTTGCTGTCATGTTGTTTATGATGTTTACGATTGTGCCGCAAGTTGAGAATCTCTATCATGATATGAAAAAAACATTGCCAATTCTCACGGCTATCCTGATAGCGGTATCAAATTTCATGATAAAGTTTTGGTGGCTAATGCTTATCATAGTTGTTGTTATTGTGTACTTTGTACGGCAATATTTCAAAACAGACGCGGGCATTCGTGTGCTTGATACACTCAAGCTAAACATGCCACCATTTAACGGTATGATGCGCCGCTTGTACATGGCGCGGTTTACGCGCACCGGGCAGACACTACTGGCGACAGGTGTGCCGATGCTTGATATGCTTAAAATTTCGTCCGAATCGGTGAATAACGTTATTATTAGTGAAGAGATTATGCGTGCTGCAAGCAAGGTACAAAGCGGTAAAGCACTTTCGGCAGCGCTTGAGCATGAAGATTATATCCTGCTCATGGTGCCGCAGATGATTAAAATTGGCGAACAGTCCGGCAAAATTGACGAAATGATGGGCAAGACGGCACAAGCTTATGAAGATGAGTTAGACGAGCAGATCAAGGCGGTCTCTACGCTCGTCGAGCCGGTATTGATGGTTATCCTAGCAATTTTTGCGGGTGGTTTGATTGCGGCAGTGCTGTTCCCAATTTACGGGTTGGTAAATTCTATTCGATGATAACAAAGACTAGACAGCAGCGCGATAGTGCGCTATGCTAGATGTAACCATAAGAAGTGTTAAGGAAAGGTGGAATGGGGGTATGAGCAGACAACAACTTAAGGAGCGCGGATTTACGATCATTGAAGTCGTGCTGGTACTGGCGATTGCGGCGTTGATCTTCTTGATGATATTTATCGCTCTGCCGGCACTGCAGCGCAGCCAACGCGATACAGCGCGTAAGAACGACGTGAGTATCGTGTCGGCGGCAGTAAACAGCTATGCGAGCGCAAACCGTGGCGATCTACCAACAACCCATGACGATCAGCGGCTTCGCGCGTATGTTACAAATTTGTCGGGTAACTCAGCCAGGGATCGTGTCATGGTCCGAGAGTATAATAACATTATGACTGTAAATGACGGTGAAATCATCGTTGTCTTACGTGCGCAGTGTGGTGCTGCCGGTGTAAATAGCACAACTCAACAGCTCAGACCGGGCACACGTCGCCAGTACGCGACGATCACGCATCTCGAAAATGGTAACTCGACGTACTGTATGGAAGCTTAGTGTAACAAGTGTAAAATAGGAAAGAGGCTTCAAATGATACAGTTTGAGGCCTCTTTTAGTTGTAAGGTTGCTTGTGTATCTTATTGATTGCTACCGTTATTATGTCTCGCGCAAATATCATTCATAGTGTACAATAGCGGTATGGATACGATCATCACTGTAATACTGTTTGGTGTTTTCGGACTTATCATAGGGAGTTTTGCTGGCGCACAGGTGTGGCGGCTGCGCGCGCGGCAGCTATGCGAAGATAAAGAAGCGCATGAACCTTATGACAAGGTAGAGTTCAAGCGGCTCAAACCGCTCTTGGGTAAAAAAGGTAGGCGCGATCGTTCGTGTTGTCTGCAGTGTCATCATGCACTCGCCTGGTATGATTTAATTCCGATCGTCAGTTGGTTGTCGACGAGTGGAAAATGCCGCTATTGCCGTAAGCCGATTGGTTGGTTTGAGCCGGTCGTTGAGCTGATGACGGCAGCACTCTTTGTGGTGTCGTACGTGTGGTGGCCGTTTCCACTTACCGGTGCGGGTTGGATATTGACTGTAGGCTGGATATCGTTTGCTCTGTGGTTAGTGTCGCTCGTGCTACTCGTGATGCTCGCAGCCTACGACCTAAAGTGGCAATTGTTGCCGAATCGCCTCACTTGGGCGTACGCCGCGCTTGCGCTTATATTTGTCGTACTGCGGTTTGTGTTTGTGCATGATATTGACATATGGTCGCTGGCTGGCGCTGTAGCGATTATGTCGGG
>ERZ772766.184-NODE-184-length-37461-cov-25.709565_pt1 | contig 37461 bp, 36 predicted proteins | sample MGYA00511379_ERZ772766 | MGnify/ENA primary metagenome ERZ772766 (study PRJEB29015, sample SAMEA2737895) | human oral metagenome | biome: human oral; feature: human-associated habitat; material: dental | place: China | collected 2116 ... | reverse complement strand
GAGAATCGTTCTCTTTGAGCTAAGGCAAGGCAACGCCGTACTGGTTTAAAGTTAACCCACTATACAAAGGAACCCATCATGCTCACCCTATACGGAGAAACCTTCCCTTCTCGGCTACTGCTCGGTACGGCTGCCTATCCGACGCCCGAAATCCTCAAACAATCCGTCCGAACCGCCCGGCCCGCGATGATTACCGCCTCTCTGCGTCGCGCGGGAAGCGGCGGGGAGGCGCACGGTCAGGGGTTTTGGTCGCTTTTGGAAGAAATCGGTATCCCGGTGCTGCCGAACACCGCCGGCTGCCAAAGCGTGCAGGAAGCGGTAACGACGGCGCAGATGGCGCGCGAAGTGTTTGAAACCGATTGGATCAAACTCGAGCTCATCGGCGACGACGATACTTTGCAGCCCGATGTGTTCCAACTGGTCGAAGCGGCGGAAATCCTGATTAAAGATGGCTTCAAAGTGCTGCCTTATTGCACTGAAGACCTGATTGCCTGTCGCCGACTGCTTGACGCAGGCTGTCAGGCGTTGATGCCGTGGGCGGCGCCGATTGGCACGGGTTTGGGCGCGGTTCACGCCTATGCGCTGAAGGTCCTGCGCGAACGCCTGCCCGACACGCCGCTGATTATCGACGCGGGCTTGGGCTTGCCCTCGCAGGCGGCGCAAGTGATGGAATGGGGTTTTGACGGCGTGTTGCTGAACACTGCCGTTTCCCGTAGCGGCGATCCGGTCAATATGGCACGCGCTTTTGCGCTTGCGGTCGAGTCGGGCCGTCTGGCTTATGAGGCGGAACCTGTGGAGGCGCGTGAGACAGCGCGTGCCAGTACGCCGACGGTGGGTCAGCCTTTCTGGCATTCGGCGGAATATTAAACTTGCCTTCATCATCAGAAAGGCCGTCTGAAAACCCCGCAAAAGGTTTTTCAGACGGCCTTTTTCTTGTCAGCAGCCGCTTATTTGCGCCACACCTCGGCAAAGGCATCGGCCACATAACCGACGTTCGATTCGTTCAATCCTGCCACGCACATCCGTCCCGAAGCAAGCAGGTAAACGGCAAATTCTTCCTGCAAACGCCGTACCTGTTCGGGCGAAAAGCCCGTGTAACCGAACATGCCGCGCTGTTTGAGGAAATAGGAAAAATCGCCCTCCGGCAGCTTGCGGCCCAATTCATCAAACAAACGCTGCCTCATGGCTTTGATGCGCTCCCGCATCTGCGTAACCTCTGCCTGCCAGCCGGCAAAAAGTTCGGGCGTATCCATCACCGCCGCCGCGACAAACGCGCCGTGCGCCGGCGGGCTGGAATAAATCCGGCGCACGCCGAATTTCAACTGGCCGAACACCAGCTCCGCTTCGTGCCGCGTCGGGCACACCACGCTCAATCCGCCTATCCTCTCGCCGTAAAGCGACAGGTTTTTCGAAAACGAATTGGCTACAAACAGCGGCAGGCCGATTTCCGCCGCCCGCCGGACGGCGTAGGCATCCTGTTCGAAACCGTCGCCGAAGCCCTGATAGGCAATGTCCATAAACGGAATCAGGCCGTTTGCCCGTATCACTTCCAGCACCCTGTCCCATTGCCCGCAGTCCAAATCCACGCCGGTCGGATTGTGGCAGCACGGATGCAGCACCAACACGCTGTTGCGCGGCAGGGCGGCAAAAAAGGCCAGCATTTCGTCAAATTTCAGCCCGCCTGTCGCCGGGTTGTAATAAGGATAAACGCCGACTTCGAAACCCGCGCCCCGGAAAATGCCTTTATGGTTGTCCCAAGTCGGATCGCTGACATACACCTTGGCCTTGGAAAACCAGCGGGCAAGGAAATCCGCACCGATTTTCAGCGCGCCCGAACCGCCCAAAGTCTGGATGGTGGCAATCCGCCCTTCCTGCAAAGCGGGATGCTCCGCGCCGAACAGCAGCCTTTGCACGCCGTGCCGGAAGGCTTCCAAACCCTCCATCGGAAGATAGGATCGGGGTTGCGCCACGGCCGCACGGGCAACCTCCGCCGTCCGTACCGACGACAAGACGGGCAGCCGCCCGGCCTCGTCCAAATAAATACCGATACCGAGATTGACCTTTTCCGGCCGTTTGTCGGCCTGAAAAGTTTCTACCAGGCTCAAAATCGGATCGCCGGGATAAAATTCGACGTGTTGGAACATATTTTTCTCCTGATTCTGTGTTTTGTTGGTTGGATACCCGATTCTACCGCATCGCTCCGTCCGGGCGTACTGTCCGCATAGTACCCGCATCCTCCCCGAATATAGACAAAACAGCGCGCCCGTAAAAATAAAAGGCCGTCTGAAAAACGTATTTCAGGCTTTCAGACGGCCTTTGCGGCCATACTGCAAACGCGCCGCATCCGCCGCCCGATATGCGCCTGCATCATCGGCCGGGTTGGGAAACGGCGGGCAGGCTACCCGAAAATGGCTCGGTGTACAAAGGGTGGAGCCGATAATTGCCGGACAGAGAGGCCGCCTGAAAGAAAAACGGCGGCGGCAAAATGCTATAATGCCGCCCGACCAAACAACCCGCAAAACCGCCATGCAGCCCGATTTTTCCCGCCCCGTGCTGGCCGTCGATACAGGCACCTCCTTCCTTTCCCTCGCCCTGCAAACCGACGGCCGCATCCTGTCGTGCCACACCGATGCCGGCAACAAACAGTCCGACCTCATCCTGCCGCAAATCGGCGGGCTGTTCGCCGAAGCAGGCATTACCGTCGCCGATTTGGGCGCGGTGGTCTACAACTGCGGGCCGGGCGCGTTTACCGGCCTGCGAATCGGCATCGGCGTGGCGCAGGGTCTGGCCGCGCCGTTCGGCACGCCGCTTATCGGCATCCCGTCGCTTGATGCGGCGGCCTATCTGGTGCAAGGGCACGGCGTGCTGGCCGCCGCCGACGCGCGGATGGGCGAAGTCTTCTACGCCTGGTTCGACACCGCGAACCGCCGCCACCTCAGCCCCTACCGCGTCGGCCGCGCCGCCGAAATTTCCGTGCCGGAAGGCACTGTTTTTTCAGACGGCATCGGCAATGCCTTCGCCCTGAACGACCCGCCGCCTTTCCCAGGCTCGCCTGCCATGCCGACCGCCGCCGACTACCTCGCACTGGCCGCCACGAGCCGCTATCCCGCCGCCGATGCCGCCCATGCCGAACTGCTGTATGTCCGCGACAAAATCGCCCTAACCGCCGCCGAACAGGCCGCGCGGCGGGCGGCGGGGGAACAGGCGTGAACATCCGTCCCGCAACATCCGCCGATTGCGCCGCGCTGGCCGCCATCGACCGTGCGGGCAATCCCGCGCCGTGGTCGGCCGCCCAGTTTCAGACGGCCTTAAACAGCCGTTTCGACACAGTCCTGCTGGCCGAGCGCCAAAGCCGTCCGGCGGCTTTTATCGTTTGGCAGACCGTGGCGGACGAATCGGAGCTGCACCTCATCGCCACCGCACCCGAAAGCCGCCGCCTCGGCCTGGCCGCCGCCCTGATGCAGTGCTGGTTCGAGGCTGCCGCCGCGCAATCGGTACGGCGGCTGCTGTTGGAAGTACGCGCCGCCAACCTGCCCGCGCAAAACCTTTACCGACGACACGGCTTTACCGAATGCGGCCGCCGCCGCGATTACTATTCCCTGCCCGACGGCACGCGGGAAGATGCCGTATTGATGGAGAAACCATGCTAGAAAGCCGCTACCTGCACCTGCACGAAGCCCTCGGCTTGGGGCCGATGTGGCTGAAACAGGGTGCGCGCCTGCTGCCGCCGCCCGCCGAAGGACAGGACGGCCGTTTTCAGACGGCCTCGGATACCGCCCCGACGGTTCACACGGCCCCGCAGCCGGCGGCCGCCGCCCGCGAGGATGCAAAACAGCCGTCAGGCAACGCCCATGCCGCCACCCTGGCCGCCATCGGCGGCGCGTCCCGAAGGCAAAGCCGCGAACCGTCCGTATCGAAGCCTGCAGAACCTGCTGCAAATGCTGCAAACACTCCGTCCGACAGTCTGCAAGACGGCATCATCCCGCAAACGCAGGCCGACGCCGCCCGCCTGTTGGCCGTCAGCATCTGCCCCGCCCCCGCCGACTTGGCTGCAGGCCGCCTGTTCAGCGGTGCGGACGGCGTATTGCTCGACAACATGCTTGCCGCCATCGGCTTGACCGCCGCCGACTGCCGCCGCACCAGCTGGCTGCCGTCGGTGGAATTTTCCCCCGATGCCGCCCGATTGCAGGCCGCCGCGGAACGGATGCGCCACGAAGCGGCTTCCGGCCGCATCCGCGCCGTCCTGCTGCTCGGCCAGTTTTTCGAACAGCCGGAAAACGCCGAAGCCGTCGCCGCGACCTTCGGCAACCTGCCCGTATTCACCGTCCCCCATCCCGCGCGTATGTTGCGCCAGCCGCAGCTGAAAGCCCGTGCATGGACTGAATTGAAACGTCTGCGGCAATATTTGGAGGCCGTCTGAAAGCATAAAGGCCGTCCGAACAATTTTCAGACGGCCTTTATCATGCTGCCGACACTGTCGCCCGCCCGTTTTTCGGCGTACCATTCCCTCTGCCGGAACATACCGGTCATTATTCGACAAACCAGGAGAACCTGATGAAAAAAGCCTTATTCCTTGCCCTGTGCGGCCTGTTTGCCGCCGCTGCCCACGCGGGTTGCACCGAAAGCGGCCAGCAGTGCGTGCACTACAAAAACGGCAACGTCGCCGGAGAAGGGGCGTGCTCGGTGAAAAAATGCCAAACCCCGACCGGCAGCAGCCTGAGCTGGAAACAGAAAAACGGCCCGTCCGTCTCGGTGGAAACCGATGCGAAAAGCGGCAAAACGCTGGTGAATAAAAAGCCGGGCGGACAAGTGAAAAACGGCAACGCCGCCAGCATGGGGCTGACCTGCTACGCCGCAGATGCCAATAAAAACGAACAGTTCTGCGCCACCAGTTATTGATAAGCCGCAGTTTGACGACAGGCCGTCTGAAAGCCGCCAAACGGGTTCGCCCCGTTCAGGCCGCGCTTTCAGACGGCCTTATCTTTCGGCTGCCCGCAATAATTCCGCCACCAGTGCAGGCACGCCCCGAACCGCCGTTTGAGCCAGGATTTCCACGCCCGAAACATCGGCGTTCGGCTTGGGATCGATCAGGTACACGGGCACGCCGAAACGGGCATAGTGCAGCAGGGATGCGGCGGGATAAACTTTCAGCGACGTCCCGACCACGATAACGGTGTCGGCGGCTTCGACCAAACGAACGGCTTCTTCCATCAGCGGCACGGCTTCGCCGAACCAGACGATGTGCGGCCGCAGCGGGTAACCGCGGCTGTCGCGGTCGGCCAAGGTTTGGTCGCCCTGCCACGGCAGGATTTCGTTTTCATCAACCGTGCTTCTGAGCTTGTTCAGTTCGCCGTGCAGGTGCAGGACTTTGCCGCTGCCCGCGCGTTTGTGCAGGTCGTCTACGTTTTGAGTGATGATTTGTACGTCGTAAGCGCGTTCCAAATCGGCCAGCGCGAAATGGGCGGTGTTCGGTTCGGCTGCCGCAGCGGCACGGCGGCGGGCGTTGTAGAAGTCGATGACGGTTTGCGGGCTGCGGGCGAACGCTTCGGGCGTGCAGACATCCTCCACGCGGTAGCCTTCCCACAGGCCGCCGCTGTCGCGGAAGGTTTGCAGGCCGCTTTCCGCGCTGATGCCCGCACCGGTGAGGACGACGCATTTTTTCATGGTTTGTTCCTTGTTGATTGATTTACCGTCGGCTGACGCTGATGTGTCCGACAGTTCGGTTCTGTACGCCACCTTATAGTGGATTAAATTTAAATCAGGACAAGTCGATGAAGCCGCAGACAGTACAGATAGTACGGCAAGGCGAGGCAACGCCGTACTGGTTTAAATTTAATCCACCTTATTTATCGCATCTTCGCCTCATCCAAACAGCCTTCGTACAAATCTGCGGACATGCGGGTTTCAGGCGCAGGACGGGTTTGGCCGTTGCGGGCGGGCGTAATGGCTGCGACAGGGAATTGGCGGCATGCGGTATATATTCGATTAGAGGCCGTCTGAAAAACGGGAAACGGGGTTTCAGACGGCCTGCCCGGTTTTATTTGGCGGGGCAGTCGAAATAAAGTTCGTAGGCCAGTTTGCTTTGGCGGACGCACACTGTGCCGCCTTGGCTAATGCGGTCCGAATAGCTGATTTGCCAGTCGTCTTCAAACATTTCATAGCCGGCCGGCATGTAGACAAACACTTTTTCGCATCCCCTGCCGCAGTCACGTACAGAACCGAAACGTGCCTGTTCCACTGTTTCAAATTTGCTGCCGATCAGGCTGGCCTGACCAAGGATGGTGGCCAGCGACCATGTTGATGAAATACCAAGGGCCAGTATGATTAAACTGATTTTAGTCATCATGATGATGGCTGCGGTTATCCGCCCGACAACGGAGCGGCGGCGGTAGTGATGGGCGGGCAGGCCGAAAACGGTTTCGTGCATCCATACTTTGCGAACCACCCAAACATAGGGCAGCAAGATGAGAAGAGTAATGAGCAAGGCAAGCTGCCAGGCGGCGGCAGTCAGTTTGAAGGGATGGCCGAAGCCGGTGTAGCAGATGGCAAGCACCATTATGACGCCATATCCCACTGTTACGATTTGAAAACAAAACTCGCCCAGAGGAGTCATGGTGGCAAATAGGCGGCGGTATTCGGCGGACAAGGCTCTTTGGAAAACTTCTTCGCTGCTTTGTGCCTGCAAGGCTGCTAGAAAAGCATAGTGGTCGCGGCACAAGTCCAATCGAAAACGATAGACGTGACAGTCGGGGGAGATCGCGTGCAAGTAAAAGGGTCCCCGCATAAATTTTTTGCGGTATTCGAATGTCCAATCAGTGGGGCAGCTGAAGCGTTCGCGCCCGAATGCGCCGTATAACACCAGCCGGTTGTTGGTCAGGGTTGCAAAACGGCTGCAGGTCAGGCCGAACCAAATGCCTTCGGAGTAAATGATGCCGAGTAGGAAGATAAACAGGCTGACGGCAATGGCCGCCCAATCGGGCAGGATGCCATAGATGATGAAGACAATGGCGGTAATGCCGGCAATCGGCGTCAGCAGTATCAGCAGGAAAAGGAACGAGATGAAAGCCCGTATCCGGGAAACAGGGAAAGTTTGGAAGCCTATTGTTCGGGCGAAAACAGGTATAGACGAATATTGTTTGTTGTTTTTCCGGTTCATTATTTTTCCTTTCCGTAGTGTGTGATGTGCGGCTATATAGTGCGAATGAGGACAAAGGCCGTCTGAAACATCAAACCGGGGTTTCAGACGGCCTTTTGCCTTATTCGGCGCGGTTGCGCAAGAATTGCAGCAAGAGAGGCACGGGGCGGCCGGTTGCGCCTTTTTCCTTACCCGACTTCCACGCCGTGCCGGCAATGTCCAGATGCGCCCACGGGTAGTTTTCCGTGAAGTGCGACAGGAAGGCGGCGGCGGTGATGGTGCCGGCGGGGCGGCCGCCTATGTTTTGCAGGTCGGCAAAGTTGGATTTGAGCTGTTCGCGGTATTCGGCAAACAGGGGCAGCTGCCATGCCTTGTCGCCGCTTTGGCGCGATGCGGCCAGGATTTCGTCGGCCAGCTCCTGCGTGTTGGTCAAAAGGCCGCTGGCAACGTGGCCGAGTGCGATGATGCACGCGCCGGTGAGTGTGGCGACATCGACTACGGCGGCGGGTTTGAACTGTTCGGCGTGGCTCAGCGCGTCGCACAGTATCAAGCGGCCTTCGGCATCGGTGTTCAGGATTTCGATGGTGGTGCCGTTCATGGCCGTTACCACGTCGCCGGGTTTGCTGGCGGCCGCGTCGGGCATGTTTTCGCAGGTGGGGACGATTGCGGTCAGGTTGATGGGCAGTTTGGCTTTGGCGGCGGCTGCGAATGCGCCGATGACGCTTGCCGCACCGCACATGTCGTATTTCATTTCGTCCATCGCTTCGCCCGGCTTGAGCGAGATGCCGCCGCTGTCGAAGGTGATGCCTTTGCCGACGAGTACGACAGGGGCGGCGTTTTTGTCGGCCGCGCCGCGCCAGTGCAGTTCGATGAGGTAAGGGTCTTGCGCGCTGCCTTTGGCCACCGACCAGAACGAACCCATGTGTTCGCGGATATGGTCTTTATCGTGGATTTTGGCGGCCGCACCGAATTTTTCGGCTTCGGCACGGGCGGTGTCGGCCAGATATTTCGGGGTGCAGACGTTGGGGGCGGTGTTGCCCAGGTCTTTGCACAGGTTGATGCCGTAGAGTTGGGCTTCGGCCCAATCCAGGGCGGTTTGCACGGCGTCGGCGTGTTCGGTGTGGAAGGTCGCGCCGTTGAGTTTGGCAGCTTTCGCGTCTTTTTTGAAACGGTTGAAACGGTAAGCGGCCTGTCCGAAGGCGAGCGCGAAGATTTCGGCGGCTTCGGCGGCTTGGTTTGGATCGAAGCCGTTCAGGCCGATGTGCGGGTTTTCCTGTTTTTGCGCCCATGCGGCGGCTTCGGCGGCGGCTTTTTCAAGCGCGTCGCGGCCGTCGTTTTCCGGCAGTGCGACCGCCACGGCTTTCAGTTTGCCCGCTTCGGCGGTTTGGGCGGCGGCAAAACGTTCGCCTTCGGCCAGCGATTCGAGCAGCAGGCGGGCGGTTTCGTTGTCGGGTGCGTTTTCACGATTGCGGCAGATATAAAGCAATGCGCCTTCCTGATGCGGCTGCAAGGCGGCGGCTTTTGTGCTAAATTGCATTTTTATTCCTTTCGGTTGGCCGTCTGAAAAACGGCGGAAGCGTTATTTTACCGCGAAACGGTGGCACAGGCGGTAAAGGCCGTCTGAAATGCCGACGCACCTGCAATGCCTTTGGCCTTTTTCTTTGCGGCATTCCTGAAGATACGGCCAAGCCGATGAAGACTGCCGATAAATCTTTGCATACTTAGGGAAAAAACATCATGAAAAAAGCCTTGTTCGTCCTCTTGACCGCCCTGCCGCTGGCTGCGTTTTCCGCCGAAGGCATGTCCGATGACCTGAAACGGTTTTTCTCCGGCCTGACTGCCGCCGAGCGCGACAATTTGGGTAGGGAGGTAGCCGAGGAGATGCAGCAGGAGATAAATAAGAATATGGATGACCGGTATTCGCATATTCGTGTTCTGGACATCCGCTACCGCAGTTCGGACGATACTTTAGTAATATCGGCAAAAGCAAAACCCGATCAAGATTCAATCATGAGCAATTTTCAATCGACGATGGAGCGCGAGCTTGCACAAATGGTGCGCAGCGAGATGTGTGCTGGAGCCGATACGCGCGATTTGATGAAGATAGGCCGTTACTCCTTCGAATACCGCATCACTACCGCCAAAGGGAAAAAGTTCAGGCCGGTGCGGATTGGCGCGAAAGACTGCAGATAAACCATTTCAGAAAAATATTCGAAAAATGAAGAAAATACTATTTTTATGCTTAACGGCTCTGCCGTTGGCCGCATTTTCGGCAGATGGCATGCCCCAAGATCTAAAACGTTTTTTCGCCGGCCTGACCGCTGCCGAACGCGACAACCTCGGCGAGATGGTAGCCAACGAAATGAGGCAGAAAAATAAGGACAATCAGTATTCCGATTCCGGCCTTCGTTTTGTCGATGTCCGCTACCGCAGTTCTGACGATACTTTTGTCATGATGGCGGCAGAATCGCCCGATCAAGACTCAGTCGCAGACAGCATGCAGTCTATGGTGGAACAGGAGTTTGCACGGATGATGCGCGGCAAAATGTGCTCCGATACCGAAATGCGGGATTTGATGACGATAGGCCGTTACGCCTTCGAATACCGCATTACTACCGCCAACGGGAAAAAGCTCAAGCCGGTGCGGATTGGTGCGAAAGACTGCCGATAAGCCGTTTGGTTTTAAATGAAAGCACAACCCGATATACGGGTTTGTGCCAAAGACCGCCCATCAAACCGCAGGCCGTCTGAAAACTTTTCAGACGGCCTTTGAAGACATCTGCCCATGATATACCGACAAAACTTCGTCAAAGAACTCACTTTTACCGCCATCGGCATCTTCGTCGTCATCCTGGCCGTGCTCGTTTCCACGCAGGCCATCAACCTGCTCGGCCGTGCCGCCGACGGGCGCGTGGCAGTGGATGCCGTAGCCGCGCTCATCGGCTTTTGGACATTGGGCATGACCCCGCTGCTGCTCGTTTTAACCGCCTACATCTCCACACTCACCGTCCTGACCCGCTTCTGGCGAGACAGCGAAATGTCCGTCTGGCTTTCCTGCGGCCTGTCGCTGCGGCAGTGGGTGCGCCCCGTGTTGTCATTCGCCCTGCCGTTTGCCGCACTGGTGGCCGCCATGCAGCTTTCCGTATTGCCGTGGGCCGAACTGCGAAGCCGCGAATTTGCCGAAATCCTAAAACAAAAACAAGAACTCTCGATGGTTGAAGCAGGCGAATTCCGCACCTTGGGCAAGAAAAACGGCCGCGTTTATTTCGTGGAAACCTTCGACACCGGCTCCGGCATCATGAAAAACCTGTTTTTACGCGAACAAGACGATAAAGGCCGCGAAAACATTATCTTCGCCAAAGAAGGCCGCTTCTCGCTCACCGACAACAAGCGTACGCTCGAACTGACCCAAGGCTACCGCTACGGCGGCATCCCCGGCGAAGCCGACTACAACCAAGTCTCCTTCGAGCGTCTCAATCTAATCATCAGCACCACGCCGAAAATCATCAATCCGATAGACCACCGCCGTACCATCCCGACCGCCAAGCTCATCGGCAGCGGCAACCCGCAGCACCGCGCCGAACTCATGTGGCGGCTGAGCCTGCCCCTAGCCGCACTTATATTGAGTATATTGGCCGTCCCCCTGTCCTACTTCAACCCGCGCACCGGCCACACCTACAACATCCTGTTTGCCATCGGCTTCTTCCTCATCTACCAAAACGGCTTAACCTTCCTGCGTAATGCCATAGAAAACGGCAAACTGGGCTTTTGGACGGGCTTCCTGCCCATACACATCATCATGCTGGCCGCCGCCGTCATCCTGCTGCGCGTGCGCTCCATGCCCGCCCAACCCTTCGCCCAAGCCCTGAAAGCCGCATTGAAAGGCCGCGCATCATGACACTCATCGCCCGCTACCTTATCAAACAGCTCAGCATCACCACCCTGTACTCCATGTTTGCCCTGCTTGCCCTATACAGCTTCTTCGACATCGTTGCCGAAGTGGGCGGCGTGGGCGAAGGCGGCTACACGGGCATCAAAATGATGCAGTACGTCCTGCTGCAAATCCCCGACCACGCCTACCAGATGATGCCCCTGGCCGTACTCATCGGCGGCTTGATTGCCCTAAGCCAGCTTGCCTCCAACAGCGAAATGACCGTCATCAAAACCAGCGGCATGAGTACCAAAAACATCATCGCCATCCTGCTCGGGTTCGGCCTGATATTCGCCGCCGCCACCGCCCTTCTCGGTGAAAGCGTCGCCCCCGCCGCCAACCGCTACGCCCAAAACCTGAAAACCACGGCCAAAAACGGCAAAATCAGCACCGGCGCGGAAGGGCTGTGGATTAAAGAGCAAAACAACATCATCAACGTGCGCGAAATGCTGCCCGACCAAAGCCTGCGCGGCATCAAAGTCTTCCGTCACGACCAAAACTTCAAACTGGCCGAAAGCTGGCAGGCAGAATCCGCCGTCATCGCTGCCGACGGCGGCTGGAAGCTGACCAACGTCCGCCGCAGCATCTTGGGCGGCGACCGCGTCCGTACCGAAAAACACGACAGCGAATACTGGCAGGCGGGCATACGCGGCAGCCTGCTCGACGTACTGCTGGTCAATCCCAACCAAATGTCGCTCACCGCGCTGACCGCCTACATCAAACATCTTGAAGACAACAAGCAACAGGCCGACAACTACAAAATCGAATGGTGGCGCAAGCTCATGTACCCCGTCGCCACCGTCGTTATGGCCTTGGTCGCACTCGCCTTCACCCCGCAATCCACCCGCCACGGCAACATGGGCTTGAAACTTTTCGCCGGCATCTGCCTCGGCCTGGCCTTCCATTTCGCCGGACGGCTGTTCGGCTTCACCAGCCAGCTCTACGGCGTACCCGCCTTTGCCGCCGCCATGCTGCCCACCGCAGCCTTCGCCGCATGGGCGGTATGGCTGATACGGAAGCAGGAAAGGCGTTAAACGCAAATATAAAAACAGGCCGTCTGAAACCGTATTTCAGGTTTTCAGACGGCCTTATTTCCATCCGGTTTAGTCGTCGCGGCGGACTGAAACCACGCGGCCGGTACGGGCATCGACCTTCACGTTGTATTCGCGCCCGCGTTTGACGATTTCCACATCATAATGCGGGTAGCCGTCATCACGGTCGAAATCAATGTCTTTTACACGCCCGCCGATACGGGAGAGTGCGGCGCGTCTCGCCTGTGCATAACTGATGTAGCGGCCATGGGCATACTTGGATCTTTTCGCCTTATAGCTTTGGCTGTAACGCGGACGGTAGTCATCATCATCGTACCAATCGTCATCGTCGGCGAAGGCGGGCGCGGCGGCCAGTAGGGCAAAAGCGGAAAGGGCGGCAATCAGAGTATGTTTGAATTTCATCGTTTTTCCTTTTCGGTTGCGCCTTGTGTCGGCGTGATGTTATCAGCCGTTGTGTACGGCAAGGGGCATGATACGCCCAATGGATTAGCGTAAGATTAGCATCTGCCCAAAGCAGCTGTTTTACGACAAAAGGCCGTCTGAAAGCTCTGTTTCAGACGGCCTCTCCTATTTAAAGCACTAAGCTTCGCGCCCTGCCTTCAATACCAGTCGGGCAAAGAGTGTGACGCCGGCTGCGAAAAAGCCCAAGCCCAGCCATTTTGCCGCCGTATCCCAGTTTTCCAAACCCAGCGCGAGCGGTGCGTCCGAACCGCCGTTGGTTACGGAAACGGCGATGATGAAGGCCAGCACCACGCCGACCAGGCTCTCGCCGACAATCAGGCCTGCCGAAAACAGCGTGCCGATGCGTTCGGCGTTTTTCAGACGGCCTTCACGGTTTTCCGCCTTTTTGTCGACGGCATACTTCAATACCGCCGCCAACACCGCACCCGCCACAATCGGCATATTCACCGACGGCGGCAGATAAATACCCATGCCCACCGCCAATACGGGCAGCGCAAGCTTGCCGCCGGACGATTTTTTCAACACCAAATCAACCACAATCAGCACAACGCCGATACCGACGCCGGTAAAAATATAATCCCATTGCAGATTGTGCGAGAAGATACCTGTCGCAATCGTCGTCATCAAAGTCGCCTGCGGGGCGGCCAGGGCCTGCGCCGCGTCCATGCCTTCGCGCGGCATCGCGCCGGTAAAGCCGTAGGCTTCATACAGCAACTCCAACACCGGCGAAATCACAAATGCGCCGACGATACAGCCGATAATCAACGCCACCTGCTGCCGCCAAGGCGTCGCCTTTACCAGATAACCCGTTTTCAAGTCTTGCAGGTTGTCATTCGAAATCGAAGCCACCGCAATAACGGACGAACCGCAAAACAGCGTCAGCGCGAGCAGGAACTTACGGTTGGCTTCGTCCGCCATCAAACCGTTTGACTCGCCCACCAGCAGCAACACCAGCGAAATCGCCACAATCGACACAATCCCCACACCCGAAATCGGGCTGGAAGACGAACCGACCAAGCCTGCCATATAACCGCAGGCGGCGGCAACCAAAAAGCCGATGACAGAAGCCAAAAGCGTACACACAATCACCAGCAACCAAGCCATACCACCCGTGATGTGCGAATCGCCGATAAAGTGATAAAACGATACACCCAAAATCAGCATCATGGACAACACCCAGAAAATCATGGCCTTAGGCGATAAATCCTGCTCCACGCGTTCTGCTGCGGGCGCACCGCCGCCGAAGCTTTTGAACGACATTTTCATGCCTTCTATCATCGGCTTGATCAGCATCAAAAGCGTCCAAACCGCCGCGATACCGATGGTGCCCGCTCCGATAAAGCGTACTTTTTCCTTCCACAGCTTCATCGCAAACGCCACCATTTCCATATCGGCAGGCTGCGGAACTCCGGACGAAAAATACGGCACGGCCACGCCCCAGGCAATCGAGATGCCCAACAGGATGGCGATACCGCCCGTCAATCCGACCAAATAGCCTGCGCCCAACAATGCCAGCGAAAAGCCCATCGGCAATTGGAAAATCGCCGCACCGCTCTTAAACCAATAACTCGCGCTGTCGGCCGCCACACGCAAGCCGCCGGTACAGAAACTCACCACACCTGCCAGCGCGCCGCCGGTCGCCAGTTCTTTAATGCCGCTGCCGCCTTTTTCATCCTGTCCTTCTTCATGGCTGCCGACCTTCAAAATCTCAGCCGCCGCCACGCCTTCCGGATAAGGCAAATCGCTTTTCACCACCATCGCATAACGCAGCGGCACGGTGAAAATCACGCCCAAAATACCGCCCGCCATACACAGCAGCGCAGTCTGCCAAAACGGGAAACCGCTCCAGTAGCCGGCCATCAAGAGGCCGGGCAGGACGAAAATAATGCTCGAAAGCGTACCCGCCGCCGAAGCCTGCGTCTGCACCATATTGTTTTCCAAAATATTGCTGCCTTTGAAAAACCTCAAAACCGCCATCGAAATCACCGCCGCCGGAATCGACGAAGCGAAAGTCAGGCCGACTTTCAGGCCGAGGTAAACGTTGGACGCGGTAAACACGACGGTAATCAGCGCGCCGAGTATCATGCCCCGCAGCGTCAGCTCGCGGTAGTCGGCATAAGGATCGTGGGAAGATTGGGTCATGGTCGTGAAGCCTTTTTACAATGTATTTTTCAAGATACGGGCCGCATCCTCAGGGCAAAAAAAGCACGGACGTTGCGGCGGCATGCGCGGCATAGTGTTGCGATTGCAAGGAAATGTCAAGTTTTATCCAAAAATGCAAAGGCCGGATCGGCGGTTTCAGGCCGTCTGAAACTGCCCCGCAGGCCGAAACGCCGCCCGCCAAATGCCTTCAAACGGGTAAAAAGAAAGATAAGTCGGGTAAACGGCATGTAAATCGGCTACAATACATCATTCATTTGTTATTGCTTTTTCAGACGGAGAAACCAGTGTTTGCCTTCAAACCCCTGCTTGAGATGCCGCGCAAAGAAGCTTTCGCCGTTGCGGCGGCAGTCGTGGCCGCCATGGGCTACACCATTATCGCCCTGGGCTGGCTGCCCCATATGACCATCATCGCCGCCATTACCGCCCTCTTGGTGTACGGCCTGCTGCGCGGTTTGAAATATGAAGACATGCAGCGCGGCATGGCGGCCTCGCTCAGTCAGAGCATGGGCGCGGTTTATCTGTTTTTCTTCATCGGCCTGATGGTGAGCGCGCTGATGATGTCCGGCTCGATTCCCACGCTGATGTATTACGGCTTCGGCTTCATTTCACCCGAATATTTCTATCTTTCCGCCTTCGTCCTCAGCTCGCTGATCGGCGTCAGCATTGGCAGCAGCCTGACCACCTGCGCCACCGTCGGCGTGGCCTTTATCGGCATGGGCGAAGCCTTCCACGCCGATTTGGCGATGACGGCGGGCGCAATCGTTTCAGGTGCGTTTTTCGGCGACAAAATGTCGCCCCTGTCGGATACCACCGGCATTTCCGCCTCCATTGTCGGCATCGATTTGTTCGAACACATTAAAAACATGGCCTACACCACCGTTCCGGCCTGGATACTCACCGCCCTGTTTACCGGCTGGCTGCTGCCCGCCGCCGCAGCCAACGACTTGAACAGCACCGCCGTTTTCCGCCAACAGCTCGAAGCCTCAGGCTTGGTGCATGCCTATTCGCTGATACCGTTCGCCCTGCTGGTGGTACTGGCCGTCCGCCGCGTCAATGCCGTTGTGGCCATGATTGCCACCATCGCCGTTTCCGTCGCCATCACCTACCTGCACAGCACGCCCGATTTGGCCAAACTCGGCGGCTGGTTTTACAGCGGCTTCTCACTGGAGGGCGAATTCGACAAAATCGGCAAACTGGTATCGCGCGGCGGTTTGGAAAGCATGTTTTTCACCCAGACCATCGTCATTCTCGGCCTGAGCCTCGGCGGACTGATGTTCTCGCTGGGCATCATCCCCAGCCTGCTTGAAGGCATGCGCCGCTTCCTCACCACCGCCGGACGCGCCACCGCCAGCGTGGCGGCCACCTCCGTAGGCGTAAACGTTTTAATCGGCGAACAATACCTCAGCATCCTGCTGTCGGGCGAAACCTTCAAACCCGTTTACGACAAACTCGGCCTGCATCCGCGCAACCTCTCGCGCACACTGGAAGACGCGGGCACCGTCATCAACCCCCTCGTTCCCTGGAGCGTCTGCGGCGTATTCATCGCCAACGCCTTGGGCGTTCCCGTATTGAACTACCTGCCCTACGCCTTCTTCTGCTACCTCAGCCTGATACTGACCCTGCTGTTCGGCTGGACAGGCCTGACCCTGAGCAAAAAATAAAGGCGGGACAAAAAGGCCGTCTGAAACCGTATTTCAGGTTTTCAGACGGCCTTTCCCACGAATAAACGCATCCGATACGCCCCGCAGGCAACCACGGCGGGGCTGCATCTTATATATGCCGTCTGAAAAGGCAATGGCGGCCGAATTTTGTTATACTGACCGCCTGTCAAAACAACACACTTGGAAAAAACGTCATGAACATCAAATTTGCCGCCCTGCTGGCCGCAGCCGCCCTCTCGATAACCGCCTGCGAACAGCAAGCCGCCACACCGCAGCAAGCCTCGGCAGTCCCGGCCGCCGACACCACTTCCGCCACTCCGGCCGACGCTCCGGCCGCGCCGCCCGCCGCCGCACCGCAAACCCTGACCAGTAGCGACAACGCCGTCAGCATCTCCGTAACCGGCAATTTCCAAGACCAACTCGGCGGCAACGCCCTGCCCGAAGGCGCGGAAGCCGGCACCATCCTTCAGCAATACGACGAAAACACCGACATCACCCTCACCGTCGTCGATGCCGGCAAACCCGCCAAACCCGCCAAAGAATACTACGCCAACCTGAAAACCGCATTGGAACAGGCCGGTTTTGCCAGCCTGAAAGCCGGTGCCGCTACAGAAAACCGCATGGACTATTCCTTCACCGATGCCGAAGGCAACAACCACAACTGCATCAACATCTACAGCCCCGACAACCTCTACGCCGTCTGCGCCTTCAGTAGCAGTGCCGACAACGCAACACTGGCCGAAACGCTCAAAGACGTCAAACTGCTGAAAAAAGCGATGTAAAACACACGTACGCAACACGAGGCCGTCTGAAAGCACCTGCTCCAACAAAGCAACCGCCTTTCAGACGGCCTTTCCGCCAACAAAACCACCCGCACCGACCGCCATGTCCCGACCACCATCCCCCGCCGTACCCTCCGCCCCCGTTTTCAGCGACACCGACCGCGACATGATGCGCCGCGCCCTGACTCTCGCCGCCGAAGGCCGCTTCTCCACCTCGCCCAACCCGCGCGTCGGCTGCATCATCGCACACGGCGGCCAAATCGTCGGCCAAGGCTTCCACCTCAAAGCGGGCGGCCCCCATGCCGAAGTCCACGCCCTCCGTCAGGCGGGCGAAAACGCGCGCGGTGCCACCGCCTACGTTACCCTCGAACCATGCAGCCACTACGGCCGCACCCCGCCCTGCGCCGAAGCCCTGATACAGGCGGGCGTATCGCGCATCGTCGCCGCCATCGCCGACCCCAACCCGCAAGTGGCGGGCAAAGGCCTGGCCATGCTCTCCGCCGCCGGCATCCGAACCGAAAGCGGCCTGCTCGAAACCGAAGCGCGCGAACTCAACCGCGGCTTCCTGTCGCGCATCGAACGCGGCCGCCCCTTCGTCCGCCTCAAATGCGCCGCCTCCCTCGACGGCAAAACCGCCCTTTCAGACGGCCTCAGCCAATGGATTACCGGCGAAGCCGCCCGACACGACGTACAAATCCTGCGCGCCGAAAGCTGCGCCGTCCTCACCGGCATCGGCACCGTACTGGCCGACGACCCCCAACTCAACGTCCGCGCCTTCCCCACCCTGCGCCAACCCCTCCGCATCGTCCTCGACAGCCGCCTGCGTCTGCCGCCGACAGCCAAACTGCTGGCCAACCCCGAATCACCCGTCCTACTCCTGACCGCCGTCCCGCCCGAAAAATACCCCGCCGCCCTTACCGCCGTCCCGCATCTCGACATCCTGACCGTCCCCGCCGCCGACGGCCGCATCAGCCTGCCCGCCGTCCTAACCCTGCTGGCGGAACGCGGCATCGGCGAACTCCTGGTCGAAGCAGGCGCAACGCTGTGCGGCGCATTCCTGCAGGCAGGCTTGGCGGACGAAATCGTCCTCTACCAAGCGGGCAAAATCCTTGGCGGCAACGCCCGCAGCCTGTTCGACCTGCCCGAAAACCCCGCCGCACTGCAACAACCCGCATCATGGCAAACCCGTTCCGTAACAATCCTCGACGGCGGCGACCTCAAACAAGTGCTGCGCAAAAAAGAGGCCGTCTGAAAACGGATTTTGCACCTTTCAGACGGCCTTTTGCCCCATAAACAACCGTACACATCACAAACGCTCAGGCGGCTGAAGCAGCTTTTCCGCAACCGCCGCACCCAACCCCGAACAACCCGCCCGACAAGCACACCGCCCGCCGCTTGCCAGCCGCCCCAAGGAGCCGCCCATGAACTTCGCCAACCTCCACCAAAACTTCATCCTCCTCTCCCCGCTCACCCTCAACCAACACCTCGACAACCACGGCTTCTGGCCCGCATTCATCGCCGAAACCACCCTCTTCGCCCGCAACATCAAAGGCACGCACCGCATCAACGCCGGTCAATTTGACGGCGGCAAGGCAATCAAACACGGCCGCCTGTCGTGGCGCGACGAAACCCTGCAAAAACTCGCCGACAACTACCACCGCAGCACCCGGCCGGACACCTTCCATTTCGACTTCTTCTCCGCCGAATTCCCCTCCCCCGCCGCCTGCGCCAAACAAAACACCACCCCCGCCCTGACCCTGAAGCTGACCGGCATCTACGGCTGCAGCCACAGCGGCCTGCTGCTCAGCTTCCGCCAAGACCATTTCGACGGACTGGGCGAAACCGCCGTAAACGCATCCCTCAACCGCCTCACCGCCCTGCTGCAAACCACCCTGCGCCTGAAAAAACAACGGCAATACGCCTACCCCTGCAACGGCAGCACCCACGGTGCATGGACAAACTGCATCATGGACTTATCCCCCGCCGATGCCGCCGAACCAAACGGCGGAGGCTGGACAATCAACGAAGAGTTTGCCGACTGGGCAAAATTTTAAACATCAGCCGACAAAAACAAATCAACCGCAAATCTTATCCGCCATAACGGTCTGCAAATGGAAGAGGCCGTCTGAAAAAAACGTTTCAGACGGCCTTTAAGCAATTAGGGCGTAACTATTATCTTCAGCATTATTCGGACTCTGCTATTATCTCAGGTATGAACGGCTTTTCCTCTCTAGAAACATACATCTTTGTTTTACTAAGAAATATTTGCATGACAGCCATTCTTTGAAACCCTGTCAATGCTTCCCATTCGGAATCGGCTTCTGCTTTCCATTCGGGATAAAATTTGTCTGCAAAATCATCTTCGGTAATTTGAGAACCAGTAAGACCGCCATCCTTTACTTGTTTTAGTTGCCGCCACGAAAGGTCGCATCCCCTTAAATTCGCATTTTGCATTTTGGCTCTAAATAAATGTGCACCTTGCAAATCGGCTACCATTAAATTTGCACCTTGCAAATCGGCTACCATTAAATTTGCACCTTGCAAATCGGCTAAAATTAAATTTGCACCTTGCAAATTGGCTTCACCTAAATTTGCACCTTGCAGTTTGGCTTCACCTAAATTTGTACCTTGCAGTTTGGCTTTACCTAAATTTGCACTTTGCAGTTTGGCTACCGACAAATCGGCATATTGCAGATTCACACCATTCAATTGACTTTCTTCAAAATGAACTTCTTTTAGATGGGCTCCCCGAAAATCAACCCCACTCAAATTCAAACCCGACCAATCCCTGGCCTTTTCATCAACCCCGCTCAAATGGAAATTCATCCCGGCCAGGCAAATATTCGGCAGCATTTCAGGAAAATCGCGCAGATTCAGTTGCGTATTTTTTTGATTTAAGCTGAGCAGCACATGGGTTAAAGCCACACCCATAGGGCTTTCTGCCTTCCGTCTTAATTCTTCAATAATTGCTTGCTGCTCATCATCAGATAGATTTTCCGTTTCCCGTTTCTTCAAACTGTCCTGCTGCATTGCCTGCCAGGCGGATTTCAACAGATTGAATGCCGGCCTGCGGAAACTTTCGCCATAATCGCCCCTGAAAAACGGCAGCAGGTTGTAGACGGCGGAAATCTGCAAGGCAACCGCGCCCTCACGCTTGCCAAAAGTATCGAACCCCCCGATATCTGGTTTTGTGCCATATTCTTCCGTTTTCTCCGTCGTACGCTCGATAAGCTGAAATTTTCCATCAATTTCGCCCTTGTCTTTTAAACCTTCCTTTTGCGTCGTCTTATCAATCATTTTGATTTCCGGCAAATGTGCGCCGCTCACCCACTCGGACAGCTTTTGAAATTCCTTCAGATTGATGTCTTTCCGTTGGTTTTCGATTTGCTGCCTGTTGTTTTCGTCGCGGAAATGCCAGATGGCGAAGGCGACAGGCGCGGAAACGACCAAAATAATAAAATTCCAAAGCCCTGCGGATTTTTCCAGAAGCTCCGGGAAACAAATTTGAAAAAAGACAAACAAAAAGAAGAAAATAAAAAGGGAAGCTATACCTGCCCAAAAAACTTTCCCTGCATTAGTGAATTTCGTCCATTTTTCGGTCAGTTTTTTTCTTTTCCAGACAATAAAAATAATCAGACAACCCAACAATATGATCATTCTTTGATAGGCAGCAAACCAAACACCGATTTGCTCCCAAATGTAATCCGCATTCCCCATTGCTCATCCTTTCGTCAATCAGCCTCGTCATTTTCCATGCCACTCCTGCTCGATACAAGCCGCTGTCTGTATAAACCTCCGCGCCACAGGCAATGTGCGGCATATCCGCACAAAATTTCGGTTTCCCCGAAACCGGCCGAAAGGCAATCCGCCGTTTCGGTATCTTCCTTTCAGACGGCCTTTCCCTTTCAGGCCGTCTGAAAAAACTAAAGCCAGGCATCGATACCCGGCTTTCATTGTACTGCCCGCGCTGTTTTTCAGACGGCCTATTTCTTCCCACCCGTGCTGCTCGGCTGAATCACGATATTGACCCGTTTGCCCGGCTTGCCGCCCGCCGCCTTGCTGCCGCTGACGGTATAGACTTCGGTGCGGGTATTGTAGGTGATGACAGCGCCCTCGGCTTTGTCGCCGCCGCGCGTTACTTTGGCGTTGCCGCTCAGTTTGACGACGTTGCTGGCCGAGGAGTATTCGACTTGGTTGGCCTCGCCGTTTACCGTTCCTTTGCCGCCGTCTAGCGTTTGGCCGAAGCGGACGGGGCTGCCGCTGGCTTTCATGGTCTGCTGGCCGTCTGCGCTGCGCACGACATTGACGCTGGCGGCGCGGATGTTGAGCGTGCCTTGTTTGATGACGACGTTGCCGCTGAAGGTGGTGGATTGGTTTTTCTGATCCAATTCGCCTTGGTCGGCTTCGATTTCAATCGGCTGCTTGCGGTCGCTTTCCAGCGCGTGCGCCTGGAGGGAAACGGCCAGCAGGCCGCAGCACAGGCCTTTAAGAAGGATTTTTCGGGTCATAGATGGTTGCTTTCACTCGTGAGGGCAGCAGGAGCAGCCCTTGTTCTTCGTTATAACTGAAACCGCCCGCCGAGCCGTGCGACAGGCCGTAGCTGAATTGTACGGGGCGGTCGGAAGCGGCGGTTTTCTTGACGGTATCGACGGTTATCCTTTCGGCGGTCAGCTTGCCGGCCGGCCGGCCGTCGCCCGCCTCTTTGTGCAGTACGACCTGCTGTTCGAACAATGCCTGCCGCGTTTCGGTATCGTAACGCGCCTCGTTGCCGTTTATTTGGTAGGTTTTCGCGCCATGGTTGTACATCTTCATTTCAGGCCGTCTGAAAACCACTTCCGTGCTTTTCGGCAACTGCCAGGCCGCCTCGGCATCCAATTGCTCCCGCAACAGGCCTTCGCTGTCGAAACGCCGTCCGGCAATGCCCGACATCGAATATTGCGGCTCTTTCGGATTTAGCGCCACTTCTTCCACCGTTACCTCGCTGATGCGGTCGAGCCAAGCGGAAAGCCCGCCCAACACTGCGGCCAACACCAGCGGAAACAGCAAACCGTATCGCCACTTCTGCATCATTTTACATATTCTTCCAAAGCGGGAGCCAAAGTGCCCTGCGCCTGCATAATCAAATCACACAGCTCGCGCACCGCGCCGCAGCCGGCATGGTTCAGGGTGATGTGGGCGGCATATTTTTTAACAAACCAATGTGCTTCTGGCACGGCCACCGGCAGGCCGCAGCGCACCATGACCGGCAAATCGACCACATCGTCGCCGATAAAGGCGCACTCGTCTTCCGCCACGCCCGCCAGCCCGCGCAATTCGGCATAAGCAGCGCGTTTATCATGTATCCCCTTGAAATAATGGTTGATACCGAGCTGTTTGACGCGCAGGCCGACAGACGGTGCATCGCGGCCGGTAATAATCGCGGTTTGAACGCCGCTGTTTTGCAGCATTTTCAAACCATGCCCGTCCAGCGTGTGGAAAGATTTGATTTCCTCGCCGTTGTCGCGGATGAAAATCCGCCCGTCGGTCAGTACGCCGTCCACATCCATAATCAGCAGCCTGATTTTGGCGGCGCGTGCCTGCAATTCGAAAGAAAGGGTTTGCATTATGATTCTTTCAGACGGCCTAAAATAGCTATTTTAGCATTGAACGTACCCGCCGTCCGCGATACCTTGACCTGACCATAAACAGATTTTACAATTATTCTCATTATGATTTAATATTCAAACCTCCGCACCGTAATCACGAAAGGAAACACTAATGAGCAAAAAAGTCAGCATCTTGGTCGGCAGCCTGCGCAAAGGCTCGTTCGCCCGCAAAGTGGCGCAAAACGTCATCCCGATGTTCCCCGAAGGCTATGAAGCCCGAATCGTCGAAATCGGCCACCTGCCACTCTACAACTTCGACTACGACGACCCCGCCGAAACCGATTTTCCGACGCCCGAAAGCTATACCGCCTTCCGCGAAACCATCAAAGCTTCAGACGGCGTTTTGTTCGTTACCTCCGAAAACAACCGCACCGTGCCCGCCTGCCTGAAAAACGCAGTGGACATCGGCTCCAAACCCAATGCCGACGTCGCTTGGAAAAACACGCCCGCCGGCATCATCAGCCATTCCGTCGGCAAAATGGGCGGCTACAGCTCGCAGAAAAACCTGCGCCTGGCCCTGTCCTACTTCAATATGCCGCTGACCGGACAGCCCGAAGCCTTCCTCGGCAACTCACCCACCCTGTTTGACGACAACGGCAAACTCATCGAATCGGCACGCGGCTTCGTGCAAGGCTACATCGACCAACTCGTCGCCCTGATTGAAAAAAATCCGAAGTAAGGCAACGCCCGACGGCAGGCCGTCTGAAACATGCAGCCAAACGGGCAAACCGGTTTCAGACGGCCTCTTTAAAATTTAATTTATATAAATATCAGCCTGATAAATCCGCCCGTTCAAATTCCGCTTGCTTAGATGTGCGTAACATGATTTAATGCGCGCTTCAAACAAATGTGGCCAGATAGCTCAGTCGGTAGAGCAACGGATTGAAAATCCGTGTGTCGGCAGTTCGATCCTGCCTCTGGCCACCACATCACACCGCCCTTTAGGCGGTTATTTTTTGCCTGAATCTCCCCTGCTTCCTTAAACGAATCGGCTGAAAATATACGGCCTTCCCTCCTGTACCGTTTCAAATCAAAAAACGTGCAAATGCCGCAGCCATAAAACCGAACGGCCTCAAGCCGACATCAAGACCGCCGCCCGCTTTTCAGACGGCCTCCGTCCCTGTTCTGACAGACTTTGTTTTCCAAAATGTATAGTGGATTAAATTTAAACCAGTACGGCGTTGCCTCGCCTTGCCGTACTATTTGTACTGTCTGCGGCTTCGTCGCCTTGTCCTGATTTAAATTTAATCCACTATAAAAACGGCATCGGGCCATTACGACGACCGATGCCTGTCTATCCTATCTTTCCGCTTGAGTTTATGATGAAACATCCAAACGATAGCGGGCGGTAAAACGCTTTGCCCCGCCCGGAGGCAGAATAGTCAAGCCGATGCCATTGTTGAAGCAGTCGGGCGCGCCGCTGAGGTTTTCCAACGCAATGGAGGTGCGTTCGGGCGGGATGTAGATTTGCAGCAGGGGATAGTTTTCTTCGGCAAAAATGTCGAGCCTGCGCGCGCCATGCCGCAGGGTGCAGGCGGGACGCGTGCCGCCGTTCCCGTTCAACTCAAAGCTGTTATCCAATTCTATGCCGCGCAGGGAGGCAGCTTCTGCAAAGCGGTTATCGGACAGGCGCGCACCGGTGGGCAGCAGGTCGGCATCAAATTCAAGCTGTGTGCCGCCGTCGATTTGCAAAGTCCAATCGTCCGCCGTGCCGCCGAGGGTGAAATAGGGATGCCAGCCGTCGGCCAGCGGCATGGGGGCGGTGCCGGTGTTTTCGGCGGTGGTGGAAACAGTGAGGCCGTCTGAAGACAGGGTGTAGCGCACGGTCAGGCGATAGGGGAAGGGGAAACCGTTTTGGTCGGCAGGATAAACGTACGCCAACTCTACCCAAGCCGCATCTTCGCCGCTGCCGTGCTCGGCCGATGCAAACGGCGCGTCATAGAGCAGGCCGTGGATGGCATGGCCGTTCAAAACGTGGCGGCCGGTTTGATATTCGCGGCCGTCGAAACGGTAGCCGCCCCGGTTCAGGCGGCAGGGGAAGGGGCTGAGTTTGGCACTGCAAAAGCCGTCGGTGATGTGTTGCCGGGCATCGTCGGTACCGCGATACGCGGCGATGCAGTTCAACCACTCGCCGCCGCCGAAAACGGCATAGCGGTTCAGAAGTGCGCCGAAAAAATAGATTTCCGCTTCGGCATAGCCGTTTTGCCGCAACACGGCGCGGTCGGATTCGATTTGGCAGGAAAAAGTCATGATGAGGCCGTCTGAAAAAAAGAAGGCGGAATTATAGCGAAACAAAACGGCAAGCAGGCGGCGTATAACGTCCGTCTCTGCTAAAATCCGCTTTTTTCCGCACCGTTCCGACATGTCCGACACCGCCCGAATCACCGCCAGCTATGGCCGCCATTACACCGTCCGTACCGAATCCGGCCAAACCTACACCGCCACCGCGCGCGGCAAACGGGTGGATTTCGCCTGCGGCGACCGGGTGCACATCGAAGTGCAAAACGGCGAACAGGCCGTCATCCGCGATTTTCTGCCGCGCCGCAGCCTGCTCTATCGCCAAGACGCATGGCGCACCAAACTGATTGCCGCCAACGTGGACCAGCTGTTCATCGTTACCGCCGCCGTCCCGTCGCCGAGCGAAATGCTGCTGCAACGCGCCCTGCTGGCGGCGGAAGCGGGCGGCATCGAAGCCTTTATCGTACTGAACAAAACCGACCTGCCCGAAAGCGCGGCCTGGCGGGAAAAACTGGCCTTCTACGAAGACTTGGGCTATCCGTTGGCCGCCGTCAGCGCACTGGAGAACGCCGAAACCCTGCGCCCGCTGCTGCAAGGCTGCACCAGCATCTTCCTCGGACAATCGGGCATGGGCAAATCCACCCTCACCAACGCCCTGCTCGGCAGTGAACACGCCCGCACGGGAGGCCTCTCCGCCGCACTCGATTCCGGCAAACACACCACCACCCACGCCCAAATGTACGACCTTGCCGCCGACAGCTTCCTCATCGACTCGCCCGGCCTGCAGGAATTCGGCCTGCACCATCTGGACGCCGCCGACCTGCTGCAATATTTCCCCGACCTGCGCCACCTGATCGGCCGATGCCGCTTCCACAACTGCACCCACCGCAAAGAACCCGGCTGCGCGGTCAAACAAGCGGCCGAAAGCGGCGAAATCAAAGCCGACCGCCTGAACTTCCTGCAACGCATCACCGACGAACTGACCGCCAAACCCTATTGAACCAAGCCCGCCCAATCCGATTCCAACCTCACCGAACCCATACTTTCAGACGGCCTCAACCCATCAAACGCCATGAACACCCTGCCCGCCCATTTCCTCATCCTCGCCGCCCTCGTTGCGGCCGCCCTTCTCATCGTCATCATCATTATCGGCCTGCTGTCCCGCAGCCGCCGCCAGGCCGAACTCACCGTCCTTCACGCCGAACGCGACAACCTGAACGAACGCCAACGGCAAGCCGACCTCCAAGCCGCCGAATCCGCCCGGCAAATCCAAACCCTGCAACAACACCTGCAACAAGCCGAAACCGAGCTGGCCGCCGCATCCGCCCTCAACCGCCGCCTGCCCGAACTGCAACAGCAACTGGCCGACAGCCGCAGCGAATACGCCGAACTCGAACAAAACGTCCGCCGCCTGCACGGCGAATATGCCGCCGCCGAACAACAAATCCGCCACCTTACCGCCCAAGCGGAAGAATTAGGCCGTCTGAAAACCGACTATGCCGAACTGCAACAACAACTGGCCGAACAACAAATCCGCAACGAACGCCTCAACACCCTGCTCGAACAAGAACGGCAGGCGCAGGAAGAAAAACTCGCCCTGCTCGACAACGCCCGCGACCTCATGAGCGGCCAATTCCGCCACCTGGCCGACGAAATACTCGAAGAAAAAAGCCGCCGCTTTACCGAACAAAACCGCGAACACCTCGGCCGCCTGCTCAACCCGCTGAACGAACGCATCAGCGGCTTCGCCCAACTGGTTCAAAACACCTACGAAAAAGAAGCGAAAGAACGCCTGACCCTCGAAAACGAACTCAAACGCCTGCAACAACTCAACAACCGCCTGCACGACGACGCCAACGCCCTCACCGACGCCCTCACCGGCAGCCGCAACAAAACCCAAGGCAACTGGGGCGAGATGATTCTGGAAAGCGTGCTCGAACACTCCGGCCTGCAAAGGGGGCGCGAATACATCATACAGGCATCGGGCACGCAAACGCAGGAAGACGGCCACACCCGCCGCCTCCAGCCCGACGTTTTAATCAACCTGCCCGACGACAAACAAATCATCATAGACAGCAAAGTCTCCCTCACCGCCTACGTCCGCTACACACGGGCGGAAAACGAACAGGAAGCCCGTCAGGCACTCGCCGCCCACGTCCAATCCGTGCGCCAGCACATCAAAGAACTGGCCGAAAAAAAATACAGCGACATCGACGGCCTGAAAACGCTGGATTTCGTCTTCATGTTCATCCCCGTCGAACCCGCCTACCTCGCCGCCCTGCAGCAAGAACCCGGCCTGTTCCAAGAATGCTTCGACAAACGCATCATGCTCGCCGGCCCCGGCACCCTGCTGGCCACCCTGCGCACCGTCGCCAACATCTGGCGGACCGAACAGCAAAACCGCAACGCGTTGGCCATTGCCGACGAAGGCGGCAAGCTGTACGACAAATTCGTCGGCTTCGTCGATACCCTGCAAAAAGTCGGCCGCAACATCGACCAGGCGCAAACCGCCTACCAACAAGCGTTCAACCAACTCAAAAGCGGCCATGGCAACCTCGTAAACCGCGCGCATAAGCTTCACCTCCTCGGCCTGAAAACCGCCAAACAACTCGACCGCCAACTGACCGAAGAAGCGGCCGAAGCGGAAGCCGAAACATCCGCCCTGCCCGCACCGGAAAGCGGGGAAACGGAAAACCGCGAATAACCCGCTCGGCAACCCCGTCTGCCGACATGAAAATCCGGCAACACGACGAAAACGGAAAACAAATCTCAGAGGCCGTCTGAAAAACCGTTTTCAGACGGCCTCAAATGAAAATGCGGTTTTGCCGAGACCGTTTCGAAACCCACCATATGCCTTTTTCAGACGGCCTTATATTCGACAGCTATTTGCACAACGGACTTACAAAACTATACAATGCCGTCCGTCTCAGCACACACACAACCTTACAATGAACTGGTCCTACCTAGCCGCCGCGATACCGAAATTCGCCGAAGCCGCGAAACTGACGCTGGAATTATCGGTTTACGGCATCGCATTATCCCTGGCCGTCGGCCTGCCCGTGGCGGTGGTAACGGCTTACCGCATCCGGCCGTTTTACTTTCTTGCCCGCGGTTATATCGAACTTTCGCGCAACACGCCGCTGCTTATCCAACTGTTCTTCCTCTATTACGGCCTGCCGAAAATCGGCATCAAATGGGACGGCTTTACCTGCAGCATCATCGCCCTGACATTTTTGGGTGCGAGCTATATGGCCGAAGCATTGCGGGCGGGAATCCTCTCCGTGCCGAAAGGGCAGATTGAAGCGGGTAAAGCCATCGGCTTGAACCGCTTTCAAATATTCCGCTACGTGGAACTGCCGCAGGCTTGGGCGGTGGCCGTGCCTGCAGTTGGGGCGAACATACTGTTTTTAATGAAGGAAACATCAGTAGTCAGCGCGGTCGGCATCGCCGAATTGCTGTTCGTTACCAAAGACATCATCGGCATGGACTACAAAACCAACGAAGCCTTGTTCCTGCTATTTGCCAGCTATCTGATTATCCTGCTGCCCGTGTCCTTATCGGCACGCTGGGCGGAAAAACGCGTTCGGAGTGCGAAATATGGTGCTTGACTGGCTGTTTGAAGGACAAAACGCGGCGCGTCTGGGCAAAGGGTTGCTGCTGACGGCACAAATTTCCCTGATTTCCGTCGCCCTGTCCTGCGTGTTCGGCACGCTGTTCGGACTCATGCTGCGCGCGGACAACCGCATCGTGCGCTTTATCGGCCGCCTCTATTTGGAAACGGTGCGCATCGTGCCGATTTTGGTGTGGCTGTTCGGCTTCTATTTCGGTTTCGCCACCTGGACGGGTATCCATATCGACGGCCTGTGGGTTTGCATTTGGGTATTCGTGCTGTGGGGCGTGGCGGAAATGGGCGATTTGGTGCGCGGCGCATTGGAATCCATCGAAAAACATCAGGTGGAATCCGGTTTGGCCATCGGTTTGAGCCGTTGGCAGGTGTTCCGCTTCATCGAACTGCCGCAAAGCGTGCGCCGCGTTTTGCCCGGTTCGATCAACTTATTCACGCGCATGATTAAAACCAGCTCCTTGGCTGCCCTGATCGGCGTAATCGAAGTAGTCAAGGTCGGCCAGCAGATTATCGAAAACTCGCTACTGACCATGCCGAACGCCTCGTTTTGGGTTTACGGGCTGATTTTTATGCTGTATTTCCTCTGCTGCTGGCCGTTGTCGTTGTGGGCGGCGAGGCTGGAACACAAATGGGAACATTGACATGGCTTTATTGAGTGTGCGCAAACTGCACAAAGAATACGGCGGTGTAACCGCCATCGGTTCGCTGGATTTGGATTTGGCCAAAGGGGAAGTCATCGTCCTGCTCGGCCCGTCCGGCTGCGGCAAGTCCACCCTGCTGCGCTGCATCAACGGCTTGGAAGAGCATCAGGGCGGCAGCATCGAAATGGAGGGCGCGGGCGTGTTCGGCAAGGACATATCTTGGCAGACGGCGCGGCAGAAAGTAGGCATGGTATTCCAAAGCTACGAGCTGTTCGCCCACATGACCGTTATCGACAACATCCTGCTCGGCCCGCTGAAGGTACAGAAACGCAACCGCGCCGAGGCTGAAGCGCAGGCAGACAAACTGCTGGCCCGCGTCGGCCTGCTGGAGCGGAAAAACGCCTACCCGCGCGAACTTTCGGGCGGCCAAAAGCAGCGCATCGCCATCGTGCGCGCCCTGTGCCTGAATCCCGAAGTCATCCTACTCGACGAAATCACCGCCGCCCTCGACCCCGAAATGGTGCGCGAGGTATTGGAAGTGGTGCTGGAACTGGCACGCGAAGGCATGAGCATGCTGATCGTTACCCACGAAATGGGGTTTGCCCGAAAAGTGGCCGACCGCATCGTTTTCATGGACAAAGGCGCGATTGTCGAACAGGCTTCGCCCGAAGCGTTTTTTACCGAACCGAAAACCGAACGCGCCCGGCAGTTTCTGGCCGGCATGGATTACGGGCCGGATTTGAACGTGAGCATCTGAATCCGAACCCGCCGCCAAACATTTGGCCGCCAAGGTTTTCAGGCCGTCTGAAACCTTGCCGCGCTGTTTTTCAGACGGCCTCTTCCCTTTTTTCGTTATCTTCGAAGGAGCAAATCATGACGTTTTCCAAAAAATTCTCCACACTGCTGGCCGGTGCCGTTATCGCACTCGGCCTGGCCGCCTGCAACAGCGGTGCCGACAATCAGGCCGCCTCGGGCGGACAGCCTGCCGCCGCAGGGGCGGATACCGTGGCCGCCATCAAAGAAAAAGGCGTTATCCGCATCGGCGTATTCGGCGACAAACCGCCGTTCGGCTATGTGGACGCGAATGGCAAAAACCAAGGCTTTGATGTCGAAATTGCCAAAGAAATGGCCAAAGACCTGCTCGGCAGCCCGGACAAAATCGAATTCGTCCTCACCGAAGCCGCCAACCGCGTCGAATACGTCCGTTCCGGCAAAGTGGACGTTTTGCTGGCCAACTTCACCCAAACGCCGGAACGCGCGGAAGCCGTCGATTTCGCCTCGCCCTACATGAAAGTCGCCTTGGGCGTGGTATCCCCCAAGGGCAAGCCGATTACCGACGTCGCCCAATTGAAAGACCAAACCCTGCTGGTCAACAAGGGCACCACCGCCGATGCCTTCTTTACCAAAAACCACCCCGAAGTCAAACTGCTGAAATTCGACCAAAACACCGAAACCTTCGATGCATTGAAAGACGGACGCGGCGTGGCCTTGGCGCACGATAACGCGCTGCTGTGGGCATGGGCGAAAGAAAACCCGGACTACGAAGTGGCCATCGGCAACATCGGCCCGGCCGAATCTATCGCCCCGGCCGTGAAAAAAGGCGACAAAGCACTGCTGGACTGGGTGAATGGCGAAATCGCTGCCATGAAGAAAGACGGCCGTCTGAAAGCCGCCTATGAGAAAACCCTGCTGCCCGTGTACGGCGACAAAGTCAAACCGGAAGAACTGTTGGCCGAATAAGCAGGCATCCTTCTCGAAACGACAGAGAGGCCGTCTGAAAACAGTTTTTCAGACGGCCTCAAATATATTGCCAACCAACTTGTAACCATTGATGCGCACGGTCTAAAAATTACACCCCGGCGGCTGGAAGATTATCCAGCTGCCGGGGTGTGGTTCAGACCTTTCAGACGGCCTCTTTTCCATAAGCGGACAACTGCAACAGGATGCCTGTTTAAAAAGCCTATCCGCCATCACACCAGCCGTTCGGCTTATTTCATGCCGGGAAACAAGCCCTTCATTCCCTTGGCCATGCTCATCAGCTTGCGCATATTCTGCCCGCTGAACATTTTCATCATTTTCTGTGACTGCTCGAACTGGTTCAGCATTTTATTGACTTCCTGAACCGTGGTGCCCGAACCGGCCGCGATGCGGCGTTTGCGGCTTGCCTTGATTAAGGCGGGATTGGCGCGCTCTTTCAGCGTCATCGAATTGATGATGGCTTCAACATGCCCCATCGCTTTTTCCGCCGTGCCTTCGGGAATCTGCTTGGAAAGCTGGCCGATTTCGCCGGGCATTTTCGACATCAGGTTCTCCAAACCGCCCATATTCCGCATCTGCTGGATTTGCGCTTTGAAGTCATTCAGGTCGAAGCTCTTGCCCTTGCGCAGTTTTTTCGCCATTTCGGCGGCGGCGGCTTCGTCTATGCCTTTTTGGACATCTTCCACCAAGGTCAGAACGTCGCCCATGCCCAAAATCCGGCTGGCGATACGGTCGGGGTGGAAGGCTTCCAAGCCGTCGATTTTTTCGCCCACACCGATGAATTTAATCGGTTTGCCGGTCACTTGGCGCACAGACAAGGCCGCACCGCCGCGCGAATCGCCGTCCATTTTGGTCAGCACCACGCCGGTCAGCGGCAGTGCCTCGTTAAAGGCCTGCGCCGTATTGACCGCGTCCTGACCCAGCATCGCATCGACGACGAACAGGGTTTCCACGGGATTGACCGCCGCATGGAGTGCCTTGATTTCGTCCATCATTTCCTGATCGATGGCCAAACGTCCGGCGGTATCCACCATCAGCACGTCGTAAAACCCGCGCTTGGCATGGTTTAAAGCCGCCAAAGCAATATCGACGGGCTTTTGCGTCGTATCAGAAGGGAAGAAATCAACCTGCACCTGCTCGGCCAGCAAACGCAGTTGCTCGATGGCGGCGGGGCGGTACACGTCGGCTGAAACGACAAGGATTTTTTTCTTTTTATCAACCGTTTTCAGCAGTTTGGCCAATTTGCCGACGGTGGTGGTTTTACCCGCCCCCTGCAAACCGGCCATCAATACGACGGCAGGCGGGGCAACCGCCAAATCCAACTTGCTGTTTTCCTTACCCATCAGTTCGATCAGCGCCTGATTGACGATGGTGATGAAGGCCTGTTCTGCCGTCAGGTTGTCGTTGATTTCCTGCCCGACTGCCTTCTCTTTAACGTTGTTGATGAAATCGCGTACGACCGGCAAGGCGACATCCGCCTCCAGTAACGCCAAACGGACTTCGCGCAGGGCGGGCTTGATGTTTTCTTCATTCAGCGTCGCCACACCACGGATATTTTTGAAAACGGAATAAAACCGGTTGGTCAGATTGTCTAACATGGACTTCCTTCATAAGCTGCCACGCGGACAGTGTTATTTGATAAAATCGGCGCATTTTACACTACCTGCGTCATAGTGGATATGTGCAGGTCGGGAAGTTTGCTATGCCGGTTATGATGATTTGTTTGACACTTGTTTATGCCGCGCTGGCGGGATTCGTTTGGTTTTGGCGTTTGAAGAAAAACGCCGCCGACTATCCGCTGCGCTGGGAATTGGCCGTTCTGGCTGGCTCCCTGCTGCCGCACGGCCTGATGATTATGCTGCCGCCGCTGGCCAATCAGACGTTAATTATGAGCTTTGGTTATGCATCGGCGGTGATTGTGTGGTTGATGCTGATGCTGTATCTGATGGGCAGCTTCTTCTATCGCCTGCGCGGGTTGCAGCTGCTGCTGTACCCCTTGTCCGTCTTGTTCATGTTGCTGGCAATACTATTCCCCGGCCATGTGGAATCCTACCGGGTAACAGACTGGCCGTTTATGCTGCACATTATTTCATCACTGCTGGCATACAGCCTGTTTGGCATTACCACTTTGATAGCCGTGCTGATTTTGTGGCTGAGCCGAGATTTGCACCGGCACAGGCTGTCGCCCGCCCGCTCTTTCCTGCCGCCGCTGCTGAGTTTGGAGCGGATGATGTTTCAAAGCATGTGGATAGGTTTCGCCCTGCTGACGGTTTCGGTTATCAGCGGTACGTTTTTTGCCGAGGAGGTATTCGGCCGTCCGATGATGTTCACGCATAAAACCATTTTCAGCATCGTGTCTTGGTTTATTTATGCCGGGCTGCTGCTGAAACGCAGTATGACGGCATGGCGCGGGAAACGGCCCGCCGTTTGGACGATTGTCGGCTTCATCAGTTTGATGCTGGCTTATGTGGGCAGCAAATTCGTATTGGAAGTTATCCTGCACCGTTAAAGCCGATTTACTGTCAGGCCGTCTGAAAACTGTGTCGAAGCATTTTCAGACGGCCTGTAAGGTCAATAACCGGCAAACGCAAAACAGGCCGCCCTTATGGGACAGCCTGTTTATTTATACTGCATGTGGGTTATGCCCTATTTCCTCATTTCTATATTGCCTTTGTTTACTTGGCGTTGAGCGTTTGCTCTTATGTAGTGCAATGTAATGTAAAAGCGGATTGCCTGGCAAGTACTATTATCATTACATCTTTAACAAAGACATTAAATTGCCGATACATTCTATTTAGGGGTAGTTTAAATGTTAAATTTGATTTTTTTACCTGATTTAAGCACAGTCCCCTCTTAAAAAAACAAAAAATCCTGTAATTGCTATTTTGTTGCATCCAGCCGTCTGAAAAGGACTTCCATGAGAATTTTACTTGTTTTGCTGCTTTTGCTGCCAATAAGGCAAGTTTGGGCCGAAATGCGCTACGCGTACTGACATATCATGATGTGGTTGAGGGCAAGGTGTCCGGTCAAACGGATACCCCCACAGTCAGCCGTAGCAAACTAATCGAGCATTTCGACTGGTTGAAAAACAACGGCTATACACCCGTCAACTGGAGGCAGATTAAAGAAGCGGAAGCAGGCAAAGGCAGCCTGCCCGAAAAAACCGTCCTGCTGACTTTTGACGACGGCTATTTGAGCTTTTACCAAACCGTTTTCCCATTGTTGCAGCAATACCGTTATCCTGCGGTATTGGCCGTTGTAACTTCATGGCTGGATGAAAAAGATTATGTCCCATATGGCACGATCAAGTTGCCACGTAATCGCTTTTTAAGTTGGCCGCAAATAAAAACTTTGCAGCAAAGCGGTCTGGTGGAAATTGCTTCCCATAGCGACAATCTGCATCGCGGTCAGGCCGGAAACCCTATGGGTTCGGAATTTGCCGCCGCCCTTTCTGGATATTACCGAAACGGCCGTTACGAAACAGCCGAAGAATATCGGCACAGGATAGAAGCAGATTTGAAAACGTCCGCAGACAAAATCAAGCGGCATACCGGAGTAAGGCCTAGAATTATCGTTTGGCCGTATGGGCAGTTTAACCAAACGGCCGTAAATATCGCCCGCAAAACAGGTCTTGACGGTAGTTTTTCACTCTACGACCGTCGGCTAAACCGTCTTTCAGACGGCCATATAGGTCGTGCAATGTTAGATGAAGGCAGTGATACCGCTTTTCTGCAAGCCTATTTGCAAGAACAACTGCCACGTCACAGACCGCAAAAAATAGCCCATGTCAATTTGGATTACATCTATGACACAGATGAGCGGCAAATGAACCGCAATATCGATGCATTGATTGACCGCATCAGCAAATTGGGCGTGAACACCGTTTATCTTCAAGCATTTGCCGATCCTGACGGCGACGGCACAGCGGATGCCGTCTATTTCCCAAACCGCCGTATCCCCATGCGTGCAGACCTATTCAGCCGGGTTTCATGGCAACTAATGAGCCGTACGAAAACCGAAGTTTATGCCTGGATGCCGATGTTGGCTGTGAATGCAGGAAAAGGTTATGAATATGTAACCGACCATCGTACCCAAATGCCAGATCCCGCCCATTATCTGCGACTCTCCCCGTATAACGAAAAAAATCGGAAATTATTGGAAGATTTGTATGAAGACTTGGCTTTCATGCCCGATTTAACGGCATCATCTTTCATGATGACGGCCTGCTTACCGACAATGAAGGAAAAATTACACCCGGAAAGCGCAGTGAAGAACAATACCGCCGCGAAGCCGTACAAAAAGAACAAGATTTAATCAAACACGGTGATCGCCTTAAAACAGCTGCCTTAAATTACAGCTTCAACGGCCTCGAACAGATGAAAACCGCGCGTAACCTTTATGCGGGGGTTATTACCGATAAAAATCAACAGAAATGGTTTGCCCAAAGTCTGCCGGCTTTCGTAAAACATTATGATTACACAGCCATCATGGCTATGCCCTACATGGAAAATGAAGCAGCAATCGATAGTCTTCAAGCCGCCGAATGGTTAAAAGGACTAGTAACAACCGTGCAGAACAGCGGACTGCCGTCTGAAAAAATCGTTTTTGAACTCCAAACTGTCAATTGGCGTAGCGAGCGTCCTCTACCCGCAGGAGAAATTACCAACTGGCTGCACATCCTGCGCCAAGCCGGAGTACAAAATATTGGCTATTATCCAGATAATGTGCACACCAATCAGCCACCAATACAGCAAATGAAACCCGTGCTCGATCAATTCCAATAAAACCAAAGGGGCTGTCCTAGATAACTAGGACAGCCCCAATTATTTAATTCACTTGAGTTTAGTTAATTAGAAACCGTTTTCCATCAAAATCTGTCCCGGATTCTTATTGCGATGCATGGAGAAACCCATATTCAATAAAGCCTGAAAAGTATCTTTAACCATGGCGGGATTGCCGCAGAGCATAAAGCGAGTATGTTCGGGAGTAAAGGGAAGCTCTAAAGCTTCAGACAATTGCCCTCCCGTCAATAACTCCGGCAAACGTTTGTGGAGTACGCCATCATTTTTCTCCCTCGTTAATACTGGTAGAAAACTAAATTTAGTAAAGTATTCACCAACTAAAGGATGATCTGCCAATTCGTCAAGCCGATTTCTGAAAATCAATTCCTCAGCATAAGAAACAGAATGAACCAATACTAAACGTTCAAATTTCTGCCAGACCTCAGGTTGCTCTAAAATAGACAGGAAGGGAGCTATTCCCGAACCCGTACACAACATTATCAATTCTCGACCGTCTATAAAACGTTCAGGCAACAAAAAACCTGTAGCGTTCTTATCCAAGAAAATAGTATCTCCGGCCTTCATCTGCATAAAATACGCAGACATCGGGCCGTCTGGAATCAAGACGGCAAAATATTCCAAAATATCAGAATACTCCGCAGACATAATAGAATAAGCACGCCAAATATAGCCATTCCCATCACGAAAGCCTAAACGAGAAAATTGTCCTGCTGAAAATCTGTAAGTTTCCGGACGACTAATCGTAAAAGTGAGCAGCTTCGGCGTATGTCGTGTGACATCTAATACGATTTCTTCCGTAAATTTAATTTCTTGCAAACTTGACATGATTTTCCTAATCTTGCTATTCAATACGGCTCGTAATAATCACTACACAAAACGGCCCTTCCACCGAACCGAATCGGCCATCCCTACTTAGCCGTATTTTTCCCTGCCGTGGGTTGGGCGGCGGGTTTTTCGGCTGCGGGTTTGGCCGTTTTAGCCGGCGCGGCAGTACCGACCGTTGCCTCATCCTTCAACTTACCGAAGATACCCTCACCGATACCCTTCACCTTCTTCAAATCCTCCACCGATTTGAAATGGCCGTTTTCCTTGCGGTAATCCACAATGGCCTGAGCCTTTGCCGGACCTATCCCGGGCAAAGCCTTCAACTCCTCAACCGTGGCCGTATTGATATTGACGGCCGCCAAAGCCAAGGCCGTAACCGCATAAGACAACAAACCGAACAAAGCCTTTTTCATACCTGCTCCTTTCTTAAATCAAACGCCAAATTACACCGAATTATCCGGCCAAAATTGCAAGATAATGCCGAATTATAAATAAAAAACAAGTACCTGGCAACACGTTAGCCACACCGCCGAAACAAATTCCCATCCGAAGAATCAAACCGTCATGACCTTCTTCGGCAACCCGTCCATGTTAGATAGGGCAAAAAAGCACGTATAAAAGAGAGAAGCCCTGACGAATAAATCATCAGGGCTTCGAAATAAGTGTTTGGCAGTGACCTACTTTCGCATGGAAGAACCACACTATCATCGGCGCTGAGTCGTTTCACGGTCCTGTTCGGGA
>ERZ772766.182-NODE-182-length-37597-cov-3.827420_pt1 | contig 37597 bp, 35 predicted proteins | sample MGYA00511379_ERZ772766 | MGnify/ENA primary metagenome ERZ772766 (study PRJEB29015, sample SAMEA2737895) | human oral metagenome | biome: human oral; feature: human-associated habitat; material: dental | place: China | collected 2116 ... | reverse complement strand
ATACCTGCACCTCCGCCATCACCGCCCTATCCTTTCTTTGCCTATTCGCCTTCCGTTTCATTCTTTCCTGCTGCACACACATTATACTTGGATTTTAAAAGCATCCGCCTCGTAGCATGAAAACCTTTGTAACTTGTATGTAACTTTCAGCCCGAAAATTAACATATTTTTGTCGATCTTACGGGCAGCTTCAGCACGTCGAGATAAGCGAAAAAGCCCGCCAGCACTGGACTGACGGGCTTTTGTAACTTTCTATTCGGTTCTTGCTGCTTAACGCTTCGAGAACTGCGAAGCCTTGCGGGCTTTTTTGAGACCGTACTTGCGGCGCTCCTTCTCGCGCGGGTCACGCGTGACAAAACCTGCCTTCTTCAATGCAGGACGGAGTTCTCCATCGAGTTCCATCAGAGCACGCGTGATGCCGTGGCGAATTGCACCTGCCTGGCCCGACGCACCGCCGCCCTTGACGTTGGCAATGACATCGTACTTGTCCACCGTATCAGTGAGATTCAGCGGCTGACGTACGATGAGTTCAAGCGTCTTGAGACCGAAATACTCTTCCATGTCGCGGCCGTTGATTGTGACTTTGCCGTCACCGGGAACCAAGCGAACGCGAGCGACCGAGGTCTTTCTGCGACCTGTGCCGTAATAGCTGACTAATGCCATGGATTAAAGCTCCTCCTTCCAGAAATCAACGGATGTCGAGCGCGAGCACTTCAGGCTTCTGCGCTGCATGGGGATGTTCAGAACCAGCATAGACATTGAGCTTGCGGTACATCTGTGCACCGAGGCGATTCTTCGGCAACATGCCGCGCACCGCTTTCTCAATGACCTTCTCCGGAGCGTTCTCCATGAGCTTCCCTGCCGCTGTGAACGTCGTGCCACCCGGATATCCGGAATGACGGAAATACATCTTATCCGTGAGTTTCTTGCCTGTAAAGACCGCCTTCTCCGCGTTGATCACAATGACGAAATCACCCGTGTCAACATGCGGCGTGAAGGTCGGCTTGTTCTTGCCGCGAAGCACCTTGGCGACTTCCGCCGCCAAGCGACCTACCGTCTGACCGGCAGCGTCGACAACATACCACTTGCGCTCGATATTCGCTGCATTCGCCATAAATGTCGTCTTCATGCGAATCCTCCCTCAACCTATTGCAATGCATTATTTTTCATAGATGATGGCCCGCCGGCGCTCCGGGGCTAATGGATGCGCTTGCTACGACTCATACAGAAATATTTTACCATGAAAATTCAAGAAGTCAAGTCCAAAGGATGCGGCGGGTATGTGGAAAGGTTCAACCAATATTTCGTGGAAATCCATTCACAAGTATGATAGAATAAACAAAATTGAAGAAAAAGCATATTTGTACCGTTGGGGAAGGACGGATGAATTCCGCGCTTCTTTAAGAGAGTTTATATTATGAAATTGCGAGGTTTTATTTTTGATGACATTTGATTCAAGTACAGAGACGGTGGCCGTTCTTTACGATATTGAGAATGCGCCTTTTGAGATGCTGGATTTTACTTTAGGGAAGGCACGGAAATTTTTTCCTTGCCGTATGATCGTTGTCTCCGACTGGGAAAAGCACCCCGAGCAGAAGCGGTGGAATCGCTTGATGTCTCGCAAGGGGCTTACCTTCCGCCAGATTGATCGAAAGGTCGATGGCAAGAATTCACTGGATTACGCATTGTTCGACATGGCGAAAATTCTGCGTGATGAGGGCGTGCGCCGCTTTCTTATCGTGACGACGGATTCCGATTTCGTAGCGATTGCTCAGATGCTGCGCGAAAGCGACACGCCGTGTCACATCATCGGCGTGGGAACAGAGCAGGCGAGTCAGTCTCTTCGTGATGCTTATGATGAGTTTTACTGCTATCCGCCTGTCAAGAAGAAGAAAGCGAAGGCGCAGGAGCAAGACGCGCTGGAAGAAAAGGACAAGCAGAAAGCAGGAGGCAAGGCGGACAAAAAACAGCAGAAGAAGCAAGCGAAGAAAAATCAAGAAGATTCGGCGAAGGAGTCTGACAAGCAGCTTTCTCTTGCAGGGAAGAATATTTTGCAAGTGCGCTTGCCAAAATCTCTTTTTGACAAGCTGCAGAAGAAAAAGCGTCATGAAGATGTTGATATGGAACAGCTTGTGACATATCTTTTGATGCGCGGTTTGAACGACTGAGGCGAGGTGGAGCGTGAAGAAGCAAGAAGAGAGTGTTCTGCTCTACCAATTTTCCGATGAGGCTGCGTTGGCTATTCAAGAGGTTTTGCGCAAGTTGAGAATCCAGGCGAGCGTTCTAGAACCAGGAGCATGGCATCAACGCATTGGCTTCTTATTTGCCTTGAAGGGCTTCAAGCCGGGGACTTCGGAGGAAGAAGCCTTTGATTTTCCTTATGAGACGGCAGTTTTTCATAACATCAAAGGCAAGCGCCTCGATCAGGTTCTTCAAGCTTTGAAAGATGCGGGCATTGCACATATAAAGTTCAAGGCGGTGACGACGCCGTTCAATCTGCATTGGACGCTCGCACGACTGTGCCGAACCATGCATAAAGAACATGCTTATATGATGGAAAGGGATAAGAATTCGGAATGAGGTACGATGATCTCGATCGGACGAGCGTTCTTGTGCGCAAGGAGAAAAATACGTCAGATGGCAGGAAGCTAGACGATACGCAGGAGCTGCCGCCTTTGTCCCAAGATGCTTCTCCTATTTTTTCGAGGCAGGGGACGGTGCGGGAGCTTCCGCCGCTCACATCAAAAATGGAGAATCAGAGGGTGGATGCTGCAGAGTCTGGAAATAGGCGGCAAAGCAGATTCCGCAAGGGGCTGATTTTTGCCGCTTGTTTTGCGGTGGCTCTTTTTTGTGGGTTTCTTTTGTCCGATATGTTTCGCAATCATGAACAAGCTCTTGAGGACGGCCGCAAGGAGGCGCAGCAGGTTGAAATGCGTCAGCAGGAACTTGCTGCACGCGAAGACTCTCTAAAGAAGCAAAGGGCGAGCATAGCGGAGCAGAAAAGAGCGCTGGAAGAAAAAGAGTTGGAACTTGAACGAAAGGCGCAGCGCGCTGCCGGGCGCACGGAACGCATCGAGCAGGAAAAGGACAAGGGAACGGTTGTCGGCGGCTGGGTGGACAAGGTCACGGGAAAGGAAAAGGAGCGCAAGGAGGCGAACGAGAAGAATGCCGCTGAAATTCAGCAGACAAATCTGGATATCGCTTCGGTACAACAATCCATCAAGGATGCTCAAGCTGTTCTTGATGAAGTGGACAAACAGCTTGACAATGTCAATGAAATGAAAGATCAGGCAGATCGCTTGAAAACGGTTGCACAAGATACGTATGAGAAAAATCAAGGGACGATCAGTCAGATCTTTCATTATGTGAACGAGGGCGCTGATATGCTGCGTCAGATTCTTCGATGACGTGCTTTTCAAGATACAAAAGGAGGATGAACGTGAAGAAAATCATTGCCTTTCTCTTCTTGCCGCTTCTGTTCCTTACGGCTGGCTGTGGCGGCGGAAGCAAACAAGAGCTTGGTACGTTGAAAATCGGTCTCATGCCTGATACGGATTCCGTTCCATTCATCATTGCACAGGAAAAAGGATATTTTGCAGAAGAGGGACTGAATGTGGAACTGCACTCGTTCAAGAGTGCTATGGACAGGGATTCTGCTTTGCAGAGCGGCAATCTTGATGGAGCTGTTTCCGATCTGCTCGCCGTTGCGTTTGCCAAGGATGGCGGCTTCGACGTCAAGGTTACTTCCATGACGGACGGCAGTTACAAACTTGTTGCAGCGCCTGGGACGGAAAAGCTTTCTGTCAAGGAACTCGCCGGTAAGGAGGTCGCTGTTTCTCGCAATACGATCATCGAATATGTGACAGATCATATTCTTGAAAGCAACTCGATGTCCGGTGATGATATAGCGAAGGTCGTTATTCCGCAGATTCCGACGCGCTTGGAGCTTTTGCAAAGCAGTAAGCTGGCAGCGGCCACTCTGCCGGAGCCAATGGCAAGCGTTGCTGTTCACAACGGATGCCGATTCATCACTGGATCGGATGAACTCGGTATCAACCCTGGCGTCATATTGTTTACGGAAAAAAGCACGAAGGAAAAGCGGGCAGAAATCCAAGCGATGTATCGCGCTTACAACAAGGCTGTAGCTTATCTCAACAGCACGGATCGTGCCGAGTATATCGACCTCGTAGTGGAAAAGAGCGGATTTCCGCCAGCGGCGAAAGAAGCTCTCGTTTTGCCCGTTTATCACACGGCAGTACTGCCCAAGGAGAATGACGTTACGGACTGCATTGCCTGGCTCAAGGGCAAGGAACTGATTAAGAATTCCTACGGGTACGCTGATCTCGTGCTCGATTTATTGCAGCCATGATCGATTTGCAGCACCTGTCCTACGGTTATAGTGTCGATAAAAAATGCATGCAAGTGTTGCACGATATCAATATGCATGTAGAAAAAGGGGAGATTTGCTCTGTCATAGGTCCTTCTGGGTGTGGGAAGTCGACGCTTCTAAAAATCATTGCCGGTCTTTTGCACGATTATGATGGGACTGCGATGATCGATGGAGTCCCCGTTGACCCGAAACGGCAGCGCGTCGGATTCATGCCTCAAAATTACGGACTCCTGCCTTGGAAAACCGTGCGTGAAAATGTCGAACTTGGCGGGAGGATACGTCATGAAAGGGTGCGGGAGAACGAGACCGCTTCCATGATGCAGCGACTGGGCATCGATGCATTCAGTGAACGGTATCCCAAAGAACTGTCTGGTGGGCAGCAACAGCGCGTGGGCTTGGCACGCGCCTTTTTGCTTCGTCCCGATGTGCTTTTGATGGATGAACCGTTTTCGGCACTGGACGCCATCACGCGCGAGGAGATGCAGGAGGTGTTCCTATCCCTTTGGCACGAGCAGCATGTGACCACGGTTCTCGTTACGCATTATGTGGAGGAAGCGCTGTACCTTGGACAGAGAATCGTGATTCTTGCCGATGCTCCTGGGCGCATTGCCGAGGTGTTGGATAATCCTCTTTTTGGCTGTATCGATCAGCGAAATAAAGTAGAATTTTTTCGTATGAGCTGTTATTTGCGTGAGCAAATCAAGAAGAGGTGGCGTCGGGCATGAAGCGTACTGTTGTTTACATTGGCGCTGCCGCCATACTGTTTTTTGTCTGGTGGGTTCTTTCTTCTTTTCTTGCATTGCCGATTGTGCCGAATCCATGGAGTGTTGTTTCCTGTTTGCAGAGCATCTTTTTATCCTCAATTGCCATTCATGCAATTTACAGTTTGGGCAGAATTGCACTGGGGCTTGTCCTTGCTGTAGGAATTGGCTACCCCATAGGAATTTTTATGGGATATGCAGCGAGGGCTGACCGTATTTTTTCTCCTTTTGTCTATCTGCTGTATCCCGTTCCGAAAATTGCCCTGCTGCCGATTCTCATGCTGCTTGCCGGCGTGGGGGAGATCTCCAAGGTCTTGATGCTCTTTCTTATCATCGTATTCCAAGTCATCATCGCCGTGCGCGATGCCGTGCGTGCGATTCCGCAAGAGACGTACATGCCCCTTCTTTCCTTGGGGGCGTCATTTTTTTCCATTTTTCGCCATGTTCTTTGGCCGGCGTCTTTGCCCAAATTCATTACAGCTGTGCGCGTTGCCATGGCGACGGCGATTTCCGTATTGTTTTTTACGGAGACATTCGGTTCGCAATATGGGTTGGGATATTTCATCATGGACGCATGGCTTCGTGTCAATTATTTGGAGATGTATGCAGGAATCGTTGTGCTCAGTCTGCTCGGACTGCTGCTCTTCTCCATGCTTGATTTTATCGAGATGAGAGTTTGCCGATGGCAATATAAATAAGTCTTTCAGTCTTATTGCAGAGGGCGACAGTCCTGAAATTTGAAAAATTATCCATAAAGAGTGACAAGATGCGCTGCTTGTTGTATAATTTGATTAGAAAGAATTTACTTATGAAAGTTTAGCATCTTGAGGATGGGTGAGATATGCCGATCAAAAATACCATGGAAGAATTCGTTCAGCAGAATATCGATGCTGTTTTGCGTATGTATCCCGATTGCTGTTCCTGCGAAAAATGCAAGGAAGACATCATGGCGCTTGCCCTCAATCATCTTCCGCCCAAATATGTATCTACGCATAAAGGGGATTTGTTTGCAAGAATCGCGACGATGGATCCGGTGGACAAGGCGTTTATCATTCAGGAGATTGCCAAGGCGATACAGATTGTACACAAGATGCCGCGCCACTGAATGTGTATGAATCTATGGCACAAAGAAAGCGATGTCGTTTGAAACGGCATCGCTTTTTTTCAACGTTCTCTTGTCACAGCGTTTTCTTCTGTCTCGTTCGTTTTGGGTCGTCTTCGATGCGTGACTAGAATTTTGTCAATACGCGCGCGATCCATGTCGACGATTTCAAACGTAAAATCATTCCACTGACAAACTTCTGTTTCTTTGGGAATGTAGCCAAAGTAAGAAGTCAGGAAACCTCCCATCGTTTGGAAATGCGCCTTATCTTCATCGGGCAGAGGCACATCAATATCAAATTTCTCTTTGAAGTCGTCGATTGAGAACAGCCCATCCATATACCAAGCATCCTTGCCGCGTGGAATCATCTGCGGTGCGTCGATTTCGTCGGCGTCGAAGGATGTTCCGATGATTTCATTCATGATGTCCGTCAAGGTAAGAAAACCGATAACGCCGCCGTATTCATCCAGCACGACGGCCGCATGCACGCCCGTTTCACGGAATTTTTCCAGCACGCGGAATGTTTCCATGGAACGTGGAACGAAGAGCGGTTGGCAGATGAAAGCGGATAATTCAAGCGGCCGCTTTTCCAAACAGGCGTCGAGAAGATCCTTGGCATGAAGTATGCCGCAGAAATCGTCAAGGCTGTCACGTCCCACCGGAATGATGGTTTCGGGATTTTCTTTGATGAGCCGCAAATTGTGCTCTATGGAATCTTCGAGATCGATCCAGAACATCTGCGTGCGCGGCGTCATCAAGGCGTAGGCCGTTTGATCGCTCATATGGAAGATATTGTCAACCATTGTCTGCTCTGCTTTTTCAAATGTTCCCTCTTCGGTACCTTGTTCGATCAGATCTTTGACTTCATCCTCCGTAACTGTGTCGGTTACATGAGGATTAATGCCAGCTAAGAGAAGCAGGAAATTTGCTGAATTGGAAAGGAACGATACTGCAGGGCGCGTGATGTACTCAAGGACATGCAGCCAGCGGTGAAAACGCTGCAAATACTTTTCTGGATTTTGCCAAGCGATTTTCTTGGGAAGAAACTCTCCCATGAGAAGCGTGAAATAAGATATGGCAATCGTGCTCAAGACGAATGCGATTGTATGCGCGTAGGGAAGGAAATGGAGAAGTTCCTCCAAGAGGGGGGCAATCGCACTGCCGATGACAATGCCGAGCAGTATGCTTGTGAGCGTGATGCCGATTTGCACGACGGAGAGGACATTCTCAGGCATTTCCAAAATCGTCAAAGCGGCAACCGCATTTTTATCGCCGTCATCGGCGAGCTTTTCCAGACGACTCTTGTGGCTTTCCATGATGGCGGTTTCCGCCAAGGCAAAAAAACTGCTTGCCGATACGAGAAAAACGGTCAGAAGGACAAGCAACGGCAAATCTGGACTATCCAAGAGGGGACACCATCCTTTGTTGAATATAAAAGTGATACGCCTATTATACCATATTGCGGCAAATCTTATCCATGCTTCCGCAAAGATTAAGGCTTGACAATCTCTCGAGCAGGAATAATCGAATGAACACCGAAATAGATAAAATGGATTTTATATTATTATTTGAAGGGGCGAAAACGAACGATGAGATTTTCCCGATTGAATTTCATCCTTGCAGTATCCCTGCTTGTTATATTCACGTTGCTGGCGAGCGGCATTTTCGCGTATCATACTTCCTGCCGCGGACGCATCCTCTACGGAGTGCAGAGTGAGGGGCGCTCCTTGTTTGGCTTGACGCAGAAGGAAGCGGAGCAGTATTTTACGCAGTTGGGGAAGAAGAAACTTGCCAGTCAGACTGTTTCTTTAAGAAGCAACGGCGCTGTGTGGAAAATACAACCGCAGGAAGTGAATCTGCAGCCTGCTGCGGCTGCCGCTGCAGAGGAGGCCTATAATTCTGGGCGCGAGGGGACGTTTGTATTACAAGCAGTGACGCAGATCAAGAATGCTATTTACGGATGCAATGTTCCTTTTACGGCAAGTTATGACGAATCGCTCCTGCAGGCGAAATTGGAAGGGATAGCGGAAAAACTCCTCGTTCAACCGGTCAATGCGGCATGTGAAATCGGCGCCAACGGATCGATTCGCCACATTCCAGGAAAATCGGGGAAGAAACTCGACATAGCCGCATCATTGAAGGCGTTGGATAAACCGCTGAAAGAAATGCAGGCGGCAAACCTTGAGCTGCCTTTGGAAGAAAACCCCCCGTTTGTCCGTACGGAGGATGTTGCCAACGTCAATGCCGTGCTTGGAACTTATACGACGTATTATCGTCACGGTGCGCGTGGAGACAATATTGCCATAGCGACGCAGCAGCTCAACGGCGTCCTGATTCGTAGCGGAGCAAACTTCTCTTTCAACAACATCGTGGGAACGCGTACCGCAAATGCCGGCTATAAAAATGCTGCGGTTCTGGTAAACGGAAAGTCCGTTCCGGGCATTGGCGGCGGCGTCTGCCAGGTCAGTTCGACGCTTTACAATGCGATTCTCTTGGCAGGTCTCAATCCAACAGAGAGGTTTTCGCATTTCATTCCGTCTTCGTATTGTCCTCCGGGGCTTGATGCGACGGTGGCGGATGACTTGATTGATTTTCAATTCATGAATCCTCTGCCGCATAATGTTTATATTTTAGCAAGTGCAGATGGCAGAAAAATTACGGTGCAAGTGCTTGGTACGCAGGCAGATCTTCAAGGGAAGCACATCTCTATTGAAACGGTCGGCTCAAGCAGGCGACCTTCGGTATATCGCATTTACAGTGCTAACGGGCAGGTCGTCGAGAGGGAATACCTGCATACGGATTCTTATTCGTAGATTGCTGCAAGGGAATACCGATGACAGTGAGACCAGCAGAATCCTTCTTTCACTATCGCAATGAGGAAATATGCCTATGGAAAAGAAAAAAATCATTGTCGGAGCCACTGGAGCGAGCGGCTTGCCGCTCCTGATTGAATGCCTAAAATTCATTCGCAAAGAGGAAAGTTTTTCTTCTGTCTTGCTGATGACTCGTGGGGCAGAGCTCACGCTTCAGCATGAAACAAAAATGAAAGCGTCCGATGTTGCCGAACTTGCGGATGAAACTTTTGAGATTGACGAAATCGGTGCGGGGCCTGCCAGCGGTTCTTACCTTACGGCAGGTATGCTCATCGTGCCTTGTTCAATGAAAACGCTCGCCGGCATACATGGCGGATACGCCGACAATCTCCTTCTGCGAGCGGCGGATGTGATGCTCAAGGAAAAGAGGACGCTTGTCCTCGCGGTTCGCGAGTCGCCATTGAGTCCGATTCATTTGCGCAATATGCATGAGTTGTCGCTTTTGCCGACGGTTCATATCGTGCCGCCCATGATGGTGTTTTACAATCAACCTAAAACCATAGAAGAAATGGTGCAGCAAGCAGCGGCAAGACTGCTTGCGCCGTTTGGGCTTATGGCAAAGGCATATCGTCCGTGGCAGGGACTTTGAGAGATGATGCAGAGGAGTGAAGCGAAGTGAAATTGACATTTCTAGGGGCTGCTCATACAGTTACCGGCTCTTGCTATTTGCTGGAGAGCGAGGAGAGGAAAGTTTTGGTGGACTGCGGCATGTTTCAAGGCGGTCGCCGCATACGCGAGTTGAATTACAAGGAGTTTTGCTTCAATCCTGCTGAACTCGACTGCGTGATTTTGACACATGCACATATCGACCATTGCGGTCTTGTGCCGAAACTCTATAAAGAGGGTTTCAAGGGGGCTGTATATGCGACGAAAGTGACCTGCGAGTTGGCGCATATCATGCTGCCGGATTCTGCCCATATACAGGAACACGATTCGGAAGTTCTGAACCGCAAGATTCAGCGCAGCGGCGATACGCTGATTCGGCCGCTCTATGCGATGGAAGATGCAGAAGCGTCGCTGAAGCATTTTGTGCCGAAGTCTTACAACGAATTGTTTCGCGTAGAAAACAACATCGAAGTGCGTTTTCGTGACGCCGGGCATATCATTGGCTCTGCCATCGTGGAAATGTACGTGGAAGAGAACGGGAAGAAGACGAAGCTCGTGTTTTCCGGCGATTTAGGTCAGCCCGATCAGCCCATCATCAAAGACCCTACGATCATCGAAGGGGCGGATTATCTGCTGCTTGAGTCGACATACGGCGATCGCCTGCATCAATTCTACGATAAGGAAACAGCCCTACTGGAAGCCGTGCAGGACACGATGGAGCGCGGCGGCAATCTCATCATCCCGGCTTTTGCTGTCGGACGCACGCAGACCTTGCTCTATTATTTTTATAAGCTTTGGAAGGAAGGGCGCATGGAGGATGTTCCCATCATTTTGGACAGCCCCATGGCGATTGCTGCTACGCGCGTGTTCATGGAGAACATGCAGGAGTTTGACGAGACGACGGTCGAGCTGTTGGCGAAGCACGGCGGCGGCTTGCCGCAAATGCCGCATCTGCGCATCTGCGAGACTGCGGAAGAATCGCGGGCTTTGAATTCGCAGGCGAGCTCCGCCGTCATCATTTCGGCGAGCGGCATGGCAGATGCCGGGCGCATTCTCCATCATCTCAAGCACAACCTTTGGCGACCGGAGTCGACGATTCTCTTTGTCGGCTATCAAGCGGAAGGCAGTTTGGGCAGACGCCTCATCGACGGCGTGAAACGCGTCAAGGTCATGGGCGAGGAAATCGCAGTCAAAGCCAATATTCAAATGCTGGAAGGGTTTTCCGCCCATGCAGATATGAACCAGATTCTTGATTGGCTCGCGCCCATACAGGAGCCGAATCCCGCGCGCGTATTCGTCGTCCATGGTGAGCCGTCGGCCTCGGAATCGCTTGCCGAACAAATCGAAAAACGCTTCAAACTCAAGACATATATTCCGTTCTTTGGTGATTCCATCGTCATGACGGGGCGCGAACATGAGATTCACGAGTCTCATCTGCCGGAAGTTTCCGTCGAAAAGGAAATGGAGGACTTCCTGCGCACGGTTGATTCCACTTATCGCCAGCAGAGACGTCGCCTGCTGCAGTACGTTGTGCGCAATCCGCAGCAGATGGAGGTTGTCGTCCGCACGGTGCAGAAGGGCTGGAACTATATGAAGAAGCTTTTTGCGACGTTCAATCTCTGATGGGTTTTCGTTGACAGCGCAGAGGACATGTGATAAGATTCAAGACGAATAAAGTGTATAGAGATGTCCTTTGAAATTGGTCCTGTGAGGCTGATAAAGGAAGCCATAAGGGTGCGGCGGCATGAACCGCATCGTTGCCATACAGAAAAGCTTTCTTATGCCTTGCATAAGAAAGCTTTTTGTCTTACAAGCACTTAGGGAGTGATTCGCTTGAGCAAGAATCCTGTTTCATTACGCGGCAAGAACATTTTAGGACTGGAAGATTTCTCACCGGAGGAAATCCAGCTTGTCCTTGATTCTGCCAAAGGCATGAAGAATGTGATCCACAGGGATATCAAGAAACTTCCCACATTGCGAGGAAAGTCAATCGTCACATTGTTTTATGAACCGAGCACGAGGACGCGCTCCTCTTTCGAGTTGGCGGGCAAGTATCTCGGCGCTGATGTCGTCAATATCACAGCGGGGACGAGCAGCATCGTCAAGGGGGAGAGTCTGCGCGATACGCTGCTGACGGTTGAAGCCATGGGAGTTGATGCCATCGTCATGCGCCACAAGGCTGAAGGTGCGGCGGCCTATGCGACACAGGTTGTGTCGCCCGTGATCATCAATGCGGGCGATGGAGCGCATGCACATCCGTCACAGGGCTTGTTGGATTTGTTCACCATCTTGCAGTACAAGAATACCTTGCAAGGGCTGAAGGTCGCCATCATCGGCGATATTTCGCACAGCCGCGTGGCGCGCTCCGATCTATGGGGCATGCGCAAAATGGGGATGGAGGTTCATCTGGCCGGACCGAAGACACTGCTGCCGCGCTTTCTCAAAGAAGAACCGGGAATCTTCGTGCATGAGTGTATAGAAGATGCCATCCGCGATGCGGATGTCATCAATGTGCTGCGCATTCAGCTTGAAAGGCAGAAAGCCGGTCTTTTCCCTTCCATGCGCGAGTACGCACGCATCTTTGGTTTGAATGAGGAAAGGCTGAAGCTTGCTAAGGAGGATGTGCTTGTACTGCATCCGGGTCCGATGAACAAGGGACTGGAAATATCACCGCGTGTAGCTTACAGCAGCCATTCCGCCATACAGGAGCAGGTGCAGAACGGCGTGGCAGTTCGCATGGCGCTCTTGGCTCTGGCATTGATGGGAGGAAAGCAGAATGAAGCAGATCTTTAAGGGCGGTCGCGTCGTAGATCCGAAGAATGGCGTAGATGAAAAACTGGATATTCTCGTCGAGGACGGCATTGTTCAAAAAGTTGACAAGAATGTGGTGGATGAAGAGGCCGAAATCGTCGATGTCAGCGGCAAGGTTCTCGTTCCCGGCCTCATTGATATGCACACGCATCTGCGTGAGCCGGGGCAGGAAGCGAAAGAGGATTTCTTGTCCGGCTCGAAGGCGGCTGCTGCAGGCGGCTTCACGACGGTCGCCACTATGCCGAATACAAGCGCTGTCGTAGACACCGCCGCCTTGGTGCGCAGTCTGCAGACGCGGGCGAAAGAGGTCGGCCTCGTTCACATCGAAATCATCGGTGCACTGACAAAGGGACAGAAGGGCGAAGAGCTTGCAGAAGTGGGCGATATGAGTCTCGCTGGAGCTGTGGCGTTTTCCGATGACGGACACTATGTGAAATCTGCCAAGGTCATGATGAATGGCATGGATTATCTGAAAAATTTTGATAAGATCATCATCGATCATGATGAAGAACTCTCGCTCATCGAAGAAGGCGTCATGAACGAAGGACATCGAAGCGCGATGCTCGGCATGAAGGGGCGTCCGACTGTGGCGGAAGATATCGCTGTGGCGCGCGATATCCTGCTTGCAGAATATGTCGATTCGCCCGTCCATGTTGCGCACATCAGTTCGGCACGTTCTGCCGAGCTTGTGCGCGAAGGGAAGCGGCGCGGCGTCAAGGTCACGGCGGAAGTTACGCCGCATCACCTCATCCTGACGGATGCCTGTGTCAATCCGCTGGATTCTTCCACCAAGGTTAATCCGCCGCTGCGTGGGCAGAAGGATGTCGACGCCATGCTTGAGGCGCTTCAGGACGGCACGATCGACATCATCGTTTCCGATCACTCGCCGCATGCCGAGGAGGAAAAAGATCGGGAATACATGTATGCGCCGAGCGGTTTTCCAGGTCTTGAAACGACGTTGGGGCTTTTGCTGACAGAGCTTTACCACAAGGGGAAAATGGATTTGTCCACGCTCATTGCCAAGATGACTTCAGCGCCTGCTGCATTGTTTCGCCTGAACGCAGGCAGTTTGGAAGCGGGAATGCCGGCGGACATCACGGTCATCGATCTCGAAAAAGAGTGGGTGGTGGATGCCGACAAGTTCTATACGCGCGGCACGCACTCGCCTTATGTCGGGCGCCGTCTGAAAGGCAAAGCTGTGATGACGGTGGTCGATGGCCGCATTGTGATGCGCGATGGAAATGTCCTCGCCTCAAAAAAGGAGAATGTCGGATGAAAGGGAACTTGATTTTAGAGGACGGCAGCGCCTTTTCCGGTGAATTGCTGGATGAAGCGAAGGCATTCGGCGAAGTCGTATTTAATACGGGCATGACGGGCTATCAAGAGGTTCTGACCGACCCGTCGTATTGCAGCCAGATCGTGACCTTGACGTATCCGCTGATCGGCAATTATGGCGTGGCGAAAAACTTCATGGAATCGCGCAAATCCTTTGTCAACGGTTTCATTATAGCGGAGCTTTGTGATGTTGGCAGCAACTGGCAGTCGGAAGGAGCGCTGGCGGATTTCCTGCGTGAACAGGGCGTGCCCTGCCTGCATGGCGTCGATACGCGCGCTGTGACGCGCCACATTCGCTCTGCCGGTGCGATGAAGGGCGTCATCGTGCCGGAAAACACAACGCAAGAGGAAATCGACAGGATGCTTTCCCGAGAAATTCAAAAGGACGTTGTGGCAACGGTGACGACGAAAGAAACGTATGTCATGGCTGCGGACAGTGCGGATGCGCCGCAGGTCGTCGTCATGGATTTCGGCATAAAGCAGAACATCCTGCGCTCCCTGCATGAATTTGGCTTCCATCTCACCGTTGTGCCGGCACAAACGTCGGCGGAAGAAATACTTGCCATGAATCCGGATGGCGTATTTCTGTCCAACGGTCCCGGCGATCCCAAGGATGTACCGGACATCATCGCAGAAGTCAAAAAGCTCATCGGCAAAAAGCCCATCTTCGGCATTTGCCTCGGGCATCAGCTCTTTGCGCTCGCCATGGGAGCCGATACATATAAATTGAAATTCGGTCATCGCGGCTCGAATCAACCCGTCAAAAACTTGGCGATGAACCGCGTGCACATCTCATCGCAGAATCATGGCTTTGCCGTCGATGAATCGTCTCTGCAGGGACTGCCGCTGGAGGTCACGCATCGCGCCGTAAACGATGGGACGGTGGAGGGACTGCGCCATACAGAGCTTCCCGTATTCACGGTGCAGTATCATCCCGAGGCGTCGCCAGGGCCGACGGACAATCGCTACTTGTTTGAGCAGTTTCGCGCACTTCTCAAGGAGGAAAAGTAACCATGCCAAAAAAAGATTATTTGAAAAAGGTCATGGTCATAGGATCCGGTCCGATCATCATAGGACAGGCAGCAGAGTTTGACTATGCCGGCTCACAGGCATGCCGCTCCTTGAAAGAAGAAGGCCTTGAAGTCGTTCTCGTCAACAGCAACCCGGCAACGATCATGACGGATACGCATATTGCCGACCGCGTTTATATCGAGCCTTTGACGGTGGAGTTCCTTGAGGAAATCATCGCCAAAGAATTGCCCGACGGACTTCTTGCTACCCTTGGCGGGCAAGCCGGTCTGAATCTTGCCGTCAAACTCTCCGAAAAAGGCGTGCTGGAAAAATATCATGTCGAACTCTTGGGAACAAGCCTTGAGGCGATCAAGAAGGCGGAAGACCGCGAGCTTTTCAAGGAAACGATGCAGAAACTCAAAGAGCCGATTCCGGAGAGCACGATCGTCGAGGATGTGGAATCTGCCGTCGGGTTTGCCAACGAGATCGGCTATCCGCTGATCGTGCGCCCCGCCTACACGATGGGCGGCACGGGCGGCGGCATTGCCGAAAACGAAGAAGAACTTGTCGAAACGGTCATCAAGGGACTTAAGTACAGCATGATCGGCCAGGTTCTCATCGAGCGCAGCGTTGCCGGTTGGAAAGAAATTGAGTATGAAGTCATGCGTGACGGCAATGACAACTGCATCACGGTCTGCAACATGGAGAACTTCGATCCCGTCGGTGTCCATACGGGAGACAGCATCGTCGTTGCGCCGACGCAGACGCTTTCCGATCATGACTATCAAATGCTGCGCAGTGCGTCGCTCCGCATCATCCGTGAGCTGAATATCGAAGGCGGCTGCAACGCGCAGTATGCACTCGATCCGAACAGCGATCGCTACTATGTCATCGAGGTCAATCCGCGCGTCAGCCGCTCCTCGGCGTTGGCATCGAAGGCGACGGGATACCCCATTGCGAAGGTTTCCGCCAAGATTGCCATCGGCTATTCGCTCGATGAAATCACGAACGCCGTGACGCAGAAGACAAAGGCGTGCTTTGAGCCGTCCATTGATTATTGTGTAGTGAAATTTCCGCGCTGGCCGTTCGACAAATTCATTTTCGCCGATCACACCCTCGGCACGCAGATGAAGGCGACGGGCGAAGTCATGTCCATCGACCGCAATTTTGAGGGCGCTATCCTGAAAGCGGCACGCTCGCTGGAAATTGGCGTAAAGCGTCTGCACCTGCCTGAGATGGACGATTGGAGCGACGAGAAGCTCAGAAAATCGTTGTCAAAAATCAATGATGAACGCATTTTCGCAATCGCCGAAGCATTCCGCAGAGGTATAGCTGATGTAGACGAAATCTATGATATCACAAAAATCGACCGTTGGTTTCTGCGCAAGATCAAGCGCATCGCTGATGTCGAGATACGGCTCATGCAAGAGGAGATTACCCCAAAACATCTCATAGAAGCAAAAAAAATCGGACTTTCCGACGCATCCATTGCGGAACTTTCAGGCAAGACGATGAATGAAATCCGCACGATGCGCAAGGCGATGAAACTTCTGCCTTGCTACAAGATGGTCGATACATGTGCGGCAGAGTTCGAAGCAATGACGCCGTATTATTACTCGACATTCAATGCGCAGGAAGATGAAGTGCAGACGGAAACGCCGAAGAGGAAGATCATCGTCCTCGGCTCAGGCCCCATCCGCATCGGACAGGGCGTCGAATTCGACTACTGCTCTGTGCATTCTGTATGGGCGCTGCGAGAGATGGGCTATGAAGCCATCATCATCAACAACAATCCGGAGACGGTCAGCACGGACTTTGACATCTCCGATCGCCTGTATTTTGAACCGTTGACGACAGAAGACGTCTTGAACATCGTCGACAAGGAGCAGCCGGAAGGCGTCATCGTGCAGTTCGGCGGGCAGACGGCCATCAATCTCGCTGCATCGCTCCAAAAGGCGGGCGTGCATATCTTTGGAACTTCCGTGGACGACATCGATCGTGCGGAGGATCGAGAGCGCTTCGAAGAAGTGCTGCGCCAGACGAACATTCCTTGCCCCAAGGGAATCAGCGTCACCGATGTGGAATCTGCTGTCGAAGGCGCCGCTGCCATCGGCTATCCCGTCATGGTGCGTCCATCCTATGTCCTCGGCGGCAGGGCGATGGAGATCGTCTACAAGGAAGAGGAGCTGCGCGACTACTTGAACCGCGCGGTCAAGGTCACGCCCGATCATCCCGTGCTCGTCGATCGCTATATGCAGGGCACGGAAGTCGAGGTAGACGGTATATGCGACGGCGTGACGGTTGTCATCCCAGGCATCATGGAGCATATCGAGCGCGCCGGCGTCCATTCGGGTGACAGTATCGCCGTCTATCCGCCGCAGACGCTTCCCGCACGTGTGCTTTACACCATCATCGACTATACGAAGAGACTGGCATTGAACCTCCATGTCAAGGGGCTGCTCAACATCCAATACGTCGTGGTCAACGATGAGGTCTATGTCATCGAGGTCAATCCGCGTTCGAGCCGCACCGTTCCTTTTTTGAGCAAGGTCACGGATGTGAAGATGGTCAATTTGGCGACGCGTGCAGCCATGGGACACTCTTTGGAGGAGATGGGATACTTTTCCGGTCTTGTGCCGCCCAAACCGTATGTTGCCGTCAAAGCTCCCGTATTTTCCTTTGCCAAAATGCAGGATGTCGATATTTCCCTCGGACCTGAGATGAAATCTACAGGCGAGGTCATGGGAATCGACTATCACTACGCACGAGCGCTCTACAAGGCGATTACGGGCGCAGGCATGAACATGCCGAAGAATGGCCGCATCCTCTTCACTGTTGCAGATAAGGACAAAGAGGAGTTGAAGCAGCTGGCAAAGGCTTTCTGTGAGCTGGGCTTCCAGATTGCTGCGACGGAAGGAACGGCGCGTGCCATACAATCTGTCGGAATAGACTCAGACGTTGTGGGGAAGGTGCATGAGCGCAGTACGGACATCATCCAGATGATCAAGACCGGTCAGATTCAAATGGTTGTCAACACGCTTACGCAAGGCAAGGGTTCTGCGCGTGACGGCTTCAAGATTCGCCGCGCGACAGTGGAACACGGCATCGTCTGCCTGACCTCGTTGGATACGGCGTGGGAAGTGCTTCGCGTGCTCTCCTTCATGCAGCAGCGTCGTCTTGTCTATGCTTTGGCATTGCAGGATTATGTCGGCGGCGGCGACGACCTCGCGTGAGTCGTCTTGTCGGCAGCAAAGTTTTATAGTACAATGGGAGAAAGTGGGAGGGATAGGAAATGACAGATGAACGATTGATTGTAGCTTTGGATGTTCATTCCATGGATGAGGTTCATAACCTTGTCGAAACTCTGGGCGACAGTGTGGGATTCTACAAGGTTGGCATGGAGCTTTTTTATAGCATGGGAGACGAGGTGATCACATACCTTAAGGACAAGGGCAAGAAGGTGTTCCTCGATCTCAAGCTCCATGATATTCCCAATACGGTTGCCAATGCTCTGCGCGTCTTGACGCATCTGGGCGTCGATATGATCAACGTCCACGCTACGGGCGGCCTCGTCATGATGGAGAAGGCGCTCGAAGCGGTCAAGGATGAGGCAGAAAAGCTCGGCATCGAAAGGCCCAAGCTTGTTGCCGTGACGATTTTGAGCAGCATCAGCTTGAAGGATTGGAGCAGGATGTGGCCGGATATGGATCTTGACGATCAGGCGGTTCATATGGCAAAACTCGTGCAGGAAGCAGGTCTTGATGGCGTCGTCTCCTCGCCGATGGAAGCGGAAACCATTCGACAGGCATGCGGTGAGGACTTTTTGATTGTCACGCCTGGAGTGCGTCCCGCAGGCACAGCCATCAACGACCAAAGCCGCATCACGACGCCGGCAATTGCCCTGAGCAGCGGCGCCACGCACCTCGTTGTCGGACGTCCGATTCGTTCGGCGCTCAATCCCAAACATGCTGCGGAAAACATCCTGAAGGAAATGGGGAGCGTGAAGTCATGACGGAAGCTGAAGTCAAGGACTTGCTGACAAAGACCAACGCCATCATGCATGGGCATTTTCTCCTAACCTCGGGACTGCACAGTCCGCATTATGTGGAGAAGTTCAATGTACTGCAGCATCCGAAATATACGGAACTTCTGTGCAGAGCGATGGCGGAAAAATTTAAGGATCAGGATATTGATACGGTTGTAGGTCCTGTGACGGGTGGTATTCTCCTGGCGCACGAAACAGGAAAAGCGCTTGGCACGAGAGCCATTTTCACGGAACGTGAGAATGGAAAAATGACGTTTCGCCGTGGTTTCTCGCTGAAAAAAGGGGAGCGTGTCCTGATTGTAGAAGACATCGTCACGACGGGCGGCTCCATTAAAGAAGTCATCGATGTGGTGCGCGAATTCGGGGGGATTCCCGTGGCTGTAGCCATGCTTGTAGATCGCAGCAACGGCAAGGTGAAATTCGACGGGGTGCCGTGTACGGCGCTTCTGCACATGGATGTCGAAGCGTACGCGCCGGAGGAATGCCCGCTCTGCAAAGAGGGGACGCCTTTGACGAAGCGCGGCAGGACTGGAAAATAACTGTGACGGAAGAAGACAGGAGCGCGGCGGCGCCTCCTGTCTTCTTCGCGTATTTTGATCTGGGAGACTGTTTTGAAAGAAGAAACTATTCAACAAGTCGAAACGGATGTTTGTGATTGGGCATATCTGAAACGACTTCCTCCAATGCTTGAAGGTTTTTCTTATCGAAGGGATATGCATGTCGAGGAGGACATATATGCGTTGTTTTCCTATGAGAACAACGCCATGCATCGTGCCGCTTCGGCATATTATCATGAAGAAACGAAGGAATATAAGCTGAGCGTGCAGATTGGTCTGACGAATTTTTGCCGCATCGAGTTTATCGCTCCGAATATTGCTGCTTTTGAAAAACGCCTTGATGAGCATTTGAGGAAGCTGCTTGTGGAACTGGTTACATTCGACCCGAAGACCATCAGCAGCATTGTATGCAAGAAAAAAATTATGGAATGGGAATACGGAAAAAGCCTTCCCGCTGAATTGGAGGGCTTCGAGCTGTTCATTGCGCCGGAAAAGCCGCTGAAAATCACAAATGGCTCGTATATCATCTTGGATTATTCTGACTTTTCCATCGCGAGCAACTTCGTCATTTATTACAATATTTTTCGCGATGAATTTTTCGGTGAGGGAAGGGTGCATGGCATTCCTGAAATCAATTACCTGTTTGATTCACACGATCTGGCAGGACTCGCCACAAAGCTGGAACATCATCTTGCTGCACGTCTGCAAGATATTCGACAAAAGGCAACGGAATAACAAGGATAGGAGGAATTCCCTTTCATGTCGTTTTCAAAAGAACTTCTTACATTGAAAGAACGCGTCTTGGACGAACTTGCGCCTTCCTTTCGAAGAATCGAGCAAATGAGCGAAGAAAACACCTTAAAAGTTCTTACTGCAATGCGCGAATGCAAGGTGTCCGATATACACTTCAATACATCATCGGGATATGCCTATGATGATATTGGCAGGAGCAAACTTGAAGAACTTTATGCAAAGGTCTTTGCCGCAGAAAGCGCTTTGGTGCGCACGCAGTTTGTTTCCGGTACGCATGCGCTGGCTACCGTTCTCTTCGGCATTTTGCGTCCTGGCGATAAAATTGTATCACTGACAGGGACGCCTTACGATACCATGCAGACGGTCATCGGCTATACGGCGTCCAGTTCAGGCTCTTTGAAAGAGTACGGCATCCTTTACGATGAACTCCCTTTGAAGGAAGGGCGCGTGGATGTGGAAAGAATTGCCGATGTGCTCGATGAACGAGCCAAGATGGTCTTGATTCAGCGCTCACGCGGCTACAGCAGACGCCCTACATTGCTCATCGAAGATATTCGAGAAATTTGCAATCAAGTCCATCGTCTCAGACCCGACTGTATTTGCTTCGTTGACAACTGCTACGGCGAGTTCGTGGAATCCCTTGAGCCGACGCAAGCAGGCGCCGACATCATGGCCGGCTCCCTGATCAAGAATCCGGGCGGAGGACTTGCGCCCACAGGCGGTTATATCGTTGGCCGCGAGGATCTCGTAGAGCTTGCTTCCTATCGCCTGACAGCTCCAGGCATGGGGGCAGAATTGGGGGCATCTCTCGTCAACAACCGTCTGTTCTTCCAAGGTCTGTTTCTTGCTCCTCATGTGGTATCTCAGGCACTCAAGGGCGCGTTATTTGCTGCAGGTATTTTTGAAAACCTTGGTTATACGACATATCCGAGAATAAGCGACGAGAGGGGAGACATCATCCAAGCAATCGAACTTGGCACAGCGGAAAAACTCGTGGCGTTCTGCAGCGGCGTCCAAAAGTACTCGCCAGTTGATTCCTTCGTAAAACCCGAGCCCTGGGATATGCCGGGATATACGGATCAAATCATCATGGCGGCAGGAACCTTCGTGCAAGGTGCGTCCATCGAATTCAGCGCCGATGGACCTCTGAGATCGCCGTACAATGTCTATCTGCAAGGCGGTCTGACCTTTGAGCAAGTCATGTTCGGCATTCTGGGAGCCGCCGAAGAAATCAGGCAGCTTTCTGCAGAATAACGAAAACGCCAGCTAGGAATATTTTCCCTAGCTGGCGTTTGGAGACGATACAGCCGTGTTGAATCGTCAATGTTTCCCTAGAAACGGCGATATGTACCGATCACTTTTCCGAGAATCCTGACATTTTTTTCGTAGAATGGTTCCATTTCGTCATTCTCCGGCTGGAGGCGTATGCAGTCCTTCTCCTTGAAAAATCGCTTGACGGTAGCGCTGCCATCATCAACCAAGGCGACGACGATGTCATTGTTGTCTGCTGTTTCCTGCTGCTTGACAAAAACAAAATCGCCGTCATGAATCCCCGCATTGATCATGCTGCGTCCTTTCACGCGCAAAACAAAGACTTTGCTGTGCGTGCCGATGAGTCCCTGAGGAAACGAGAATACATCCTCTATGTTTTCCTCTGCCAAAATCGGGATGCCGGCAGTCACAACGCCGACGAGGGGAACGGAGACATTTCGTTCCCATGGCTTATCCTCAAGGATGTCGATGGCTCTGGGCTTTGCGGGATCTCGCTTTATTAACCCCGATTCTTCCATTTTTGCGAGATAACCATGAACCGTGGAGCTGGATTTCAATCCTACAGCATCGCCGATTTCACGCACAGATGGCGGATAACCTTTTTTCGCCAGAAAGTCTTTGATATAAGAAAGAATTGTTTGCTGCCATTCAGCAGAAGTATGACGTCGTTTCATTTCAATCACCTGTAAACGTTCAGGACATATGTTCAGCTGCCATGCATAGCGGTACGAATTGTTTTACAAAACAACTCGATTGTTTCATTATAGCAGATATACTACACTTATGCTATTACAATTAACCAAATCAAGCAAGACATATGATGGAAAAATCCATGCTGTTCTTGAATACTGCATTACGATTTTTGAATCTATACTCATACATATAATACAAGAATTTACTAAATCAAGGCTTGAAAGGAATATACATCATGACAGAAAATGACAGGAAAAACGACCTGCCGATCATCCAATGGTATCCGGGACATATGAAGAAGGCGCGGGAATTGGTGGAGGAGAATCTGAAGCTTGTCGATGTCGTCGTCGAGCTTCTTGACGCTCGGATTCCGGCGGCGAGCGCGAATCCCATGCTGCGGGAAATCATCGGCGATAAGCCGCGCGTTGTGGCGCTCAACAAGAGGGATCTGGCGGATGAGACTATGACAAGGCGCTGGCTGGAGCATTTTCGTGCGAAGAAGATTCCCGCGGTGGCGCTCGATTCTGTATCGGGAAAGGGCATGAAGGAGCTTTTGACGCTTATAGAGAGGGAGGCAAAGTATCGTACGGAAAGACTGGTGTCGAAAGGGGTTGCGGCACGCAAGGCACGAGTGATGATTCTTGGTATACCGAATGTCGGAAAGTCATCTCTGATCAATCGTCTGGCAGGCGCAGCGAAAGCAAAGACGGCGGATAAACCTGGTGTTACGCGTGCGAAGCAGTGGATTCGCATCGGAACGGATGTCGATCTCCTCGACACGCCGGGAATCCTTTGGCCGAAGTTCGAAGACCCTAGAGTGGGGCTTAAACTGGCGTTTACCGGCGCGGTCAACGATGAGATTTACGATTTGGAGAGTGTGGCACATCTGCTCCTTGCGACTCTGCGGCGCGATCATCAGGAACGATTGCAGGAGCGGTTTAAGTTCAAGGAAGCGCTGCCTGAGACGACGGAGGGACTTATGGATGCCATCGGGCGCAAGCGCGGGTGTCTTTTGAAAGGTGGGCGCATTGATTTCGAGAAGGTGCAGCACATCCTTTTGGCGGAATTCCGCATGGGAAAGTTTGGCAAGATTAGCTTGGATGTACCGCCGACGGAGGCAGCGGAGGAAGTGGATGACAGTTAATGGATAGGGAAGAAATGACGATAAGAGAACTGGAGTGCCTTTATCGTGCAGGGAAGTGGACTGAGGAGCTGCAGCGGCAGTGCCTGTCGGATTCCCGCACAGGTGTGCAGCGATTGGTGCGTCGATGGGAGCGAGATGCGCAGGAGCGCGCCCGCGTCGAAGCACTGTACCATTACGAATTTTTGGCACGTGAGAAGGGCTGTCTGCTTGTGGCAGGCGTCGATGAAGCCGGTCGTGGTCCTTTGGCGGGACCTGTGGTGGTCGCTGCGGTCATCTTGCCCTTGGGATTTTTTCTGCCGCACCTGAATGATTCGAAGAAATTGTCGGCAGCCATGCGCGAGAAACTTTTCTCTGCTATCACGGAAGGTGCCGTTGCGGTGGAAATCGTGAGTATTTCAGAGAAAATCATCGATGAAAAAAATATCTATCAAGCGACGAAGCAGGGGATGTGCGAAGTCGTTGCGAGCCTGCGGCCGCAGCCGCAGCACGTCTTGCTTGATGCCGTGCCGCTGAAGCTCCCCATGACGTCTTTTTCAATCGTACATGGGGATGCGAAGTCAGCGTCAATCGCAGCGGCTTCTATTATGGCAAAAGTTACAAGGGATCGCTTGATGCTGAAGTATGACGAAGAATACCCGCAGTATGGATTCAAGAAGCATAAGGGCTATGGGACAGCAGAGCATCTGGAAGCTTTGCAAAAGTATGGCCCTTGTCCCATCCATAGAAGATCGTTCGAACCGATTCGTTCGATGGCGTCAGCGTATTGATTTAGAAGAATTGCACGGAGGATTCGTTTCATGGCAATGGAAGCAAATGCCGCTAATGCTGCGGGGTCTTTGCAGCGCGTACAGCGGCCTCAGACGACAGGATCGGCGGATGCCGTAACGCGGCGGGGAGACGGCGCATCGTCTTCTCCTTTTACAAAGGAAACGAACGTCTCCATACGAAATTCTATTGCAGATTTGTCTTCTGTGCTCGGGAAGATTTCCCAGGGACAGGAAGACTCGGTGGAAGTTTTGCCGGATCACCTGCAGAAGGTGATTCGCAATGTCATGGAAAGCTCTTTTTCGTTGAGTGCGACACTGGAAGAGGGTCTTGGCAGCACGACGGAGAGCCAGCGGTTTTCGTTGGAGCAGTTGGGCACGCTCTCGCGTATGCTCACGCAGCTTGGTACACTCGCGGAAAAAGGCGTCGAGGTCAGTGATTTCAGTGAGAGCATGCAGACGTTGCTGCGGAATTTGAAGTCGCTTTTGACGGCGCAGGAGGGCGGAAGCTCCTTGGAGCCGGCGCTGCTGAATAAATTATCCTTCCAACTGCTCGATACCAAGGTGTTGGAGGATTTGCCCGTAGCCTTGCAGCAGGCATTGACGCTCCTGGCGCAGGTGCAGCCACAGGAGGGCGCCGGTGAGGCTAGTTCTTTTGACTTTTTGAAGTCACTTGTGCAATATTTTATGCCGCGTCCTGAAGAGGAGGGCGCATTGCCGACCATGCAGGGGCAGACGATGGCCGAAGGCCGTGCGGACGCTGAGGCCGATGCGAATTTGCCGATGCGTGATGCAGGTGAAGGCGGAGCGAAGTCAGTGCAGCAGGAAGCGGCGGGGCAGATGCCGAGACCTGCGGGTGACAATCCGCGTACCGCACAACAAGAAGCAACGCAGGGGAATTTCTCGCAAAGTATGCTGGAAAGTGATGCTGCGCAGGGAAAATCTGCTTTGCAGCAGTCCGTGCACAGTGATGCCGCAGCACAGCAGAGCGGCAAGGGGGCGGAAGCGGGATTGCTGCCGAATGCTGAGGATGGCGCTTCGGAAGCAACACAGCAGCAGAAAGGATCCAGTCAGGGCGCTGCTGCCGAAGGCAAGGGGCAGGCGGGCGTGCCGCAGGAGCAAAACGGAGTGCAGCAGCAGAAAGGTTCGGCTCAGGGCGGTGGTGCTGAGGGGAAGGGATATCCGAGCGAGCAGATGATGCGCAATGTGCCGCAAGATGGCAGCTCATCTGAATTCGCAGGATCGCGTCAAGATGGGCAAAGTGCGAATTCGCAGATGACGAGAAGGGACGGAAGTCCGCAGAATACAGCGCAGGAAAAGACCCTGCAGCAGGGGCAGAGTCCGAACAATGCGTCTGCAAATATGCAGCAGGGAGAGGCGAAATCTGCCACGCGGCAGATGCCCGTGATGCAGAATACACCGCAGCTCATGCAGAGTCTGAAAGATACGGCGTCATTCATGCTGAAGAATATGCCGCTTACGGAGAAGGATGCCGCCTTGTTGCGCGATTTTATCAACAACGGACAAAAGCTCTTGCCGGACAAGGAGGCGAAACAGCTGCAGCTTCTTCTGCGCCTCAGTCAGAATAATGTTCCCGCGGCCGTCAATCAGGCTGCTGTACAGAAAAATCTCGGTGATCTGCCGCGCCTCTGGGCTTTCATGCAGCTCTGCGACATGACGGCAGTGAAGGACATGAAGGAGCAGCAGCTCAAGCGCGCGGGTAAGGATGTTGCGGAGTTTGCCGTCTCGATGAAGCGATCCATGGAGGGAGGAAGCCTTTTCCAGACGGATGGCAAGGGCAATACGCACCGCTCGCTGAACTTCATGATGCCCTTATACATGGGCGAAGGAGAAAAACAGAGTTTCCCTGCTTATGCCAATGTCTACAATGAGGAGAAGTATTCGCCTGAGGACGGACGCATGCGCAAAGAAACGTGGCTTAGACTATGTGTGCTTACAGACCACATCGGTGCAGTGGAGCTTACCTGTCAAGTGTACGACGCGAAGAGTCTCAACATGCGCGTACTTTTTTCGGAGCCGTCTGCCGTAGAGGATTTCAAGGCGTATATTCCCGAATTCAGAGAATCGTTTCGTACGATGACGTTGGAACTTTCCGATCTCAAGGTCAGTGTAGCAGGTAGTAAAGAATGATAAATATGAACAGTGAAAATAAGGATTTGCCGTTGGATGAGCACGAGAATGTCGCCGATCAGAGAGCCGTGGCCTTGCGTTATGCGCCAGAAAAGCAGCATGCTCCGAAAGTCGTGGCGAAAGGGCGCGGCTTTGTTGCGGAAAATATCCTCGCAGCGGCACAGAAAAATGCAATTCCCGTCTATCAGAACAAATCGCTCGTCAATATGTTGATGGCGCTGGAACTCGATCGCGAGATTCCGCCGGAGCTTTACCGCGCAGTGGCGGAGGTGCTCGCTTATGTCTATCGCATAGACAAGCGCCATCAAAAGCCGGAGCTGCCGAGATGACGACGAAGAGTTTTGGCGATCGAGGCGAAGATCTGGCGGCGCAGTATCTGGAGAAACGCGGCTGCCGCATATTGGAGCGGCAGTTTCGCGCTAAGACAGGCGAAATCGACATCATCGCTGAGGATAGAGGCGCGCTGCTTTTTATCGAGGTCAAGACACGCCGTCCGACGCGTTTCGGTGCACCTGCGCAGGCGGTAGGATATACGAAGCAAAGGCGTATTTTTCGCACGGCACTTTTATATATGCAGAAGCGCGGCATGGGAGAGCGATTCTGCCGTTTTGATGTCCTTGAGGTTCTCGTTATGGGTGAATCCTATACGGTGAATCATTATGAAAACGCATTTGAGGTTGACGGTCTTTAGGAGAGTAGAACGTCTCAAAGAAGATTCCGTCAGGGAATTCCGCTTCCGACGCTTTCCTCAAAGGAAACACCAGTTTTTCCATAAGATGCGACGTTATTGGAACTCGCAGCTGGATATTTCTTGTGGGAGAATCTTCATCAAACATGCAGATTGTATCCTGCGGTGTTGTTTTATGTGCAAAACATTCTGCCGCAGATACTTCTGCTTATTTTTTTAAGTGTTTAATTTCATTCTACGATTAACTAAAACATCTTGATATATACTCATATTGGGAAAACCTAGGACAACCGTGGAAAAATATGATATAATTATTCGTTAGTATGTGGTCAGGCGAATGGATTTAAACCAGAATTTGTTCAAGCTTGACGTAATCTCTGATGGAGGTAGGTTCTTTTGAAATACATGACAGGAAATGAATTGCGCGAAGCGTATTTGCAGTTCTTTGCGGAGAAGAAGGGTCATCTGCGTTTGCCGAGCGCTTCGCTCATCCCTGCAAACGATCCGACACTCTTGATGATCGGCGCGGGTATGGCGCCGTTCAAACCGTTCTTTACGGGCAAGATGAAGCCGCCGCGCACGCGCATCACGACGAGCCAGCGCTGTGTACGTACGGGAGATATTGAGAACGTTGGACGCACGGCGCGTCATCAGACGTATTTTGAAATGCTCGGCAACTTCTCTTTTGGAGATTATTTCAAAAAAGAGGCGATTCCCTGGGCCTGGGAGTTCCTGACGGATGTCTTGGATTTGCCGAAGGAAAAGCTTTGGGTCACGGTCTATCCGAAGGACGATGAAGCAGCCGCCATCTGGCGCGAGCAGCCCGGTTTCCCGCAGGATCATATCGTGAAACTCGATGACAACTTCTGGGAGATCGGCCCCGGCCCTTGCGGTCCTGATTCGGAAATCTACATCGACCTTGGTGAAGAGCGCGGCTGCGGCAGTCCAGACTGTGCTGTCGGCTGTGATTGTGACCGCTACCTCGAAATCTGGAATCTCGTCTTTACGCAGTTCGACCGCACGGAAGACGGTCAGTACAATCCGCTTGAGCACAAGAATATTGATACGGGATGCGGTCTTGAGCGATTGGCTTCCGTGCTGCAGAATAAGAAGACGAACTTCGAGACGGATTTGCTCTTTCCCATCATCGAATACGCCTCGAAGGTATCTGGCGTCGTTTATGGTGAAAATGCGGAGAAAGACGTCTCGCTCAAGGTCATTGCTGACCATGCGCGCAGCATGGCGATCATGATCATGGACGGCATTCTGCCGTCAAACGAAGGCCGCGGCTATGTTCTGCGCCGCATCCTGCGTCGCGCTGTGCGCCATGGGCGCATCCTCGGCATCCATGACAAGTTCTTGGAAGGCGCGATTGATGCCGTTGCTGAAATCTACAAGGGTGCAGCGGATTTTGAAGAGCTTGCTGAGAAGAAAGGATATATCAAGAAAGTCATCAGCATTGAGGAGGATCGCTTCGCGGCGACGCTCGCACAGGGTATGGAACTCTTGAACGGTCACATCGAGGACTTGAAGCGAGAAGGCAAAAAGGTGCTTCCTGGTGAAATTGGCTTCAAACTCTACGATACGTACGGTTTCCCATGGGAAGTCACCGACGAGATCTTGCACGAAAACGAAATGGAACTCGACAAAGATTCCTTCGAGAAAGCGATGGCGAAGCAGCGCGAGCGTGCCCGTGCCGCGCGGCAGGAAAATCAGCGCGTCGCCGTACCTGACCTCTCGGGCATCGATACGTCACATCTGTGTGTCGATGAGAACGCGAAAGAATCCACCGTCGTCGCCATCTGGAAGGACGGCGGTCTCGTCGATGAGCTTGCCGACGGCGAGGAAGCGGGCATCATCTTGCAGTCGACGCCTTTCTATGCAGAAGGAGGCGGTCAGGTCGGTGATGCCGGACTTTTGGAGACGGAATTCGGCCGCGTGCAGGTTGCCAACGCCAAGAAACTTCCCGACGGCACGGTTTATCATATCGGTTATGTTGAAGAGGGCATGTTGAAGGTTGGCGACCATGTTTCCATCCAGATTGATTGGATGAAGAAGCTGTCGTCGGCGCGCAACCATACGGCAACGCATCTCCTGCAGGCTGCGTTGAAGCGCGTCGTCGGCGATCAGGTCAATCAGGCTGGCTCCTTGGTCATGCCCGAGCGCCTGCGCTTCGACTTCTCCAATTTCGAGCCTGTGACGGCGCTGCAGTTGCAGGAAGTGGAGCGCCTGGTCAATGAGCAGATTCTCATGGCAAAGCCTGTGGAAATCGCGCAGATGGAAATTGACAAGGCGAAGAAACTCGGCGCTATGGCGCTTTTCGGTGAGAAGTACGGCGATGTCGTGCGCGTCGTCTCTGTGCCGGATTTCAGCATAGAGCTCTGCGGCGGCTCGCATGTAAAGAACATCGGCGAGATCGGCATGTTCAAGATCATCAGCGAGACGGGCATCGCTTCTGGCGTGCGCCGCATCGAGGCTTTGACAGGCAAGGCGGCCATCGACTACATGAATGAGAAGGCGGAGACTCTCGCCGCAGCCGCACACGCGTTCAAATGTCGCGATGATGAACTTGTTTCCCATATTGAGAGCGCATTGGCAGAGAACAAGAAACTCAAGCAGGAAATCGCTTCTTTCACGAAAGAACGCGCCATGGGAGATGTCGATATGCTGCTCGCGCAGAAGAAGCAGATAAAAGATCTTTCCTTTGCTTCGGGCATCGTTGAAGCTGATAATATCGACGATCTGCGAAAGATTGCCGACATGCTGCTCGATCGTCTGGAAAGCGGCGTGGTCGTGCTTGCCGCCGCGCACGAAGGGAAAGTCAGCCTCGTGGCGAAGGCGAGTGATGCAGCTGTGGCAAAGGGCGCTCATGCGGGCAACATCGTCAAGGCGGCAGCTAAAATCGTTGGCGGCGGCGGCGGCGGACGAAAAGAGATGGCGCAGGCAGGCGGCAAAGAACCTGCTAAGATGCCAGAAGCTTTGCAGGAAGCCGAAAAGGTTCTTGCGGAACAGCTTGCTTAACGCGACTGTATGGCCAAGTCTCGTGCCTGCACACGCTGTTCGCAGTTCCGACGGGAAACTTTCCTTGGAGGGATTCCCATGGCGCAGAGGTGATCTTCGTGGAAATAGATGTTACGAAAAAGGCAATACGATTTTTGCAGTTCAGTCTGCTTGGCCTATTGATGCTCGCTGCCCTCACGATCGGCGGCATCTGGCTCTACCAGCGCTCGCATAATGTTGTGACGCTCGAAGACGCCCAGGTGAAAAGTGCGCTCGTGCCCGCAAAAGCAAAGGCGGATGGCACGATAGCGGAAATTCTGGTCGCCGACGGCGCTCATGTGGAGGCAGGGGACGTCCTCGCGCACATCAAGGTCAATGTCACGGACGAGGATATCGCCCAGTTGCAGCAAAATGTCACGTTAGCGAAACAAAGCTTGGAGAATTTGCAGAAAGGAATCGCTGTCACGCAGCCCGTCGTGAATGAAGCTCCGAGCGCTGCGGTTGATACGGAAGCGGCACGCGCACGCATGGAGCGAATGAACGAGCTCTATGCGATGGGCGCTATCAGCGCCGTGAAGCGCGATGAAGCCGAGGCCGCTTACAATGCCGCTGTTGCTTCCAATCAGGCTCGTGCACCTTCATCAAGCTATCGCACCGTCCTGCAGCCCGCTTCGCCGGAACAGATCAAACAAGCAGAACTGTTTTTGAAGCAGGCGGAAATCGCCTTGGCAAAGGCGCAGCAGGATAAAGCGGGAACAGATATCATTGCGCCCGCTTCCGGAACGCTCTATCTAGCCGAAGACATCGCTGCTGAAAGCAAGGTCAGCACGGGGCAAACCTTTGCAAACATCGGCAATGCCAAGGATTTGTGGATTGAAGCCGTTTTGAACGATGATCAGAAAACAAAAGTGCGCCTAGGGCAGTTCGCTTCCTATCGCTTGGGCGGACGCGACATACAGGGTACGGTGCAGGATATAGAGGAACCCGATGCAGACGAGGGAGATGAGACGGTATCTGGCAAAGTTCGTGTGCGCATTTCTGTTCCCGAAGAGGCGGGAGAAGGAATACAACCTGGAATGAAGGTCTCTGTGCGCTTGTCGCCTTGAATGAACGATGGAAAGGACGGATGTATTGCGTATACTATTGACGAATGACGACGGTATAGAAGCTGCCGGAATAGAGGCGCTCGTGCGCGTGCTCTCGCCGCACCATACGGTCGTTGTGGCTGCCCCGGCCTTTGAGCAAAGCGGCATGTCCCATGCAATCACGGTCAAGAAGTGCATCCGTCTCGATCGGTATCGCCCTTTGGAAGAGCGATACGGCGTGGCGGCATATCGGATTGAGGGTACGCCGGCGGACTGCGTGAAACTTTACCTTGAAGCGATTTCTTCCGATATATATCCGGAGTATGTAATCTCCGGCATCAATCACGGAGCGAATCTGGGCACGGATGTGCTTTATTCCGGCACAGCCAACGCTGCGATGGAAGCGTATCTGCATGGAATCACAGCGACGGCCGTATCCCTCGACATGAAGTCCGAAATCTCGTATGATACAGCTGCCAGACTTATGGAGGAGAATCTTTTTTCTCTCTTTTACGAAGAGGGAAAAGTGAACTTCTATAATGTAAATTTCCCCAAAAAATTCGGCGAAAATGGTCCGCAGTTCGTATTCACGCAGCTTGGCCGCCGCGATTACATCAATGCATTTCAAAGGATGGAAGATGTGGACGGGAAGGAATGCTATTTTCTCGGCGGGGAGATTCTCGACGAGGGAAACAGCGACGCAACGGACATCGCTGCCGCAGAGCGCGGCTACATCTCCGTCACGCCGCTTCAGACCGATCTGACGGATTACCTCTATTTGGAGAACCTGCTGCGCTGAAATTGCCGCTTTGCAGGAAACGATTTTTAGGAGGAGCAACGCACATGGAATCAATGATCAAAGACATCAAACTCGCGCCGTCGGGTCATGACAAAATCAACTGGGTCAAGAACTTCATGCCTGTCATGGAAGCCGTCAACAAAGAATTTTCCGTGACGAAGCCCTTTGCAGGCAAGAAGATCGTCATCACGCTGCATCTTGAAGCAAAGACAGCGTATTTGGCGTTGATCATGAAGAACGCCGGCGCAGAGGTTGCCATCACGGGCAGCAATCCGTTGTCCACGCAGGATGACATCGCGGCGGCGCTCGTCGAAGATGGGCTTCATGTCTTTGCGACGCACGGCTGCACGGACGAAGAGTATGAGGAGTACATCGACAAGGCACTTGACCTTAAGCCTGACATCATCATCGACGACGGCGGCGACCTCGTGAATATCCTGCATACGAAGCGCCGCGAACTTCTGCCGAACATCCTCGGCGGCTCGGAGGAAACGACGACGGGCGTACATCGTCTGCATTCTCTCGCCCGTGCGGGCAAACTTGAGTTCCCGATGATTGCGGCGAACGACGCCTACTGCAAGTATCTGTTTGACAACCGCTATGGAACGGGGCAGTCAACGTGGGACGGCATCATGCGCACGACGAACCTCTGCATCACGGGAAAAACCGTTGTCATTGCCGGTTACGGCTGGTGCGGCAAAGGCGGCGCCATGCGCGCTCAGGGTCTCGGGGCGAATGTCGTCATCACGGAGGTCGATCCCATCAAGGCGATCGAAGCTGTGTTCGATGGCTTCCGTGTCATGCCTATGGACGAGGCGGCGCGCATTGGCGACATCTTCCTGACCTTGACGGGCGATAAGGATGTCATTCGCAAGCATCACTATGAGGTCATGAAAGACGGCGCTATGATGGCGAACTCCGGTCACTTCGATGTGGAAATCAACATCCCCGAGCTTGAGGAAATCTCCGTATCGCGTCGTACCGTGCGCAAGAATATCGAGGAATTCAAGCAAAAGGACGGCAGGAAGCTCTATCTTCTCGCCGAAGGCCGCCTCGTGAACCTTGCAGCAGGCGACGGACATCCGGCGGAGATCATGGATCTCTCCTTCGGCGTACAGTTCTTCTCGGCGCTTCATATTCTCAACCATCATGCAGAACTTGAAAACAAGGTCTACCTGATGCCGGACGAAATCAATACGAAGATTGCCGAACTCAAGCTCAAGGCTTCGGGCGTAGCCATTGACCATCTGACGGACGAGCAGAAGGCCTATCTCGGCCTTGCCTGAGAGAGGTACACGATATGAAAATATTGATTTCCAATGCGCATGTTCTTCATCCGGACGGCACAGTGCGGGAAGGAAATATCGCAATCGAGGGAAATAAGATTGCAGCAGTCGGAGAAATCCCCGCTTCGTGGCAGCCGGAGCGCACGATTGACGCAAAGGACAGGCTCGCTGTTCCGGGCTTTGTCAACGCCCATACGCATGCATCTATGACGCTTCTTCGAAGCTATGCGGACGATATGAAGCTCATGGATTGGCTGCAGCAAAAGATCTGGCCGATCGAGGCGAAGATGCGCAACGAAGACATCTATTGGGGCGCGATGCTCGCCGCTGTCGAGATGATACAGGGAGGCACGACGACCTTTGCCGACATGTACGGGCCTGATATGGAAAAGGTCGCCGAAGTCGTAGAGGAATCAGGGCTTCGCGCCGTTCTTTCGCGCGGCCTGATCGGTGTTGTGCCCGATGCAGACGAAAAGCTTGCAGAAAATGTGACGCTCTTCAAAAATTGGCATCAAAAAGCCGATGGGCGCATCACCGTGATGTTCGGGCCGCATGCGCTCTATACGTGCCCGCCCGATTATCTGCACAAGGTCGCAGAGGCTGCAAAGTCGCTTGGAGCGGAAATCCACATCCACATGTCGGAAACGAAAGGGGAGGTGGAGGAATGCCTCAAGCAATACGGCAAGCGTCCCTTTGCACATGTCGCTTCCACAGGTCTTTTCGACAACGGCACATTAGCGGCGCACTGCGTGCATCTTGACGATGAAGATATCTCCATCATCAAGAAGTACGGCATCCGTGTCGCGCACAATCCCGGCAGCAACATGAAGCTCGCGAGCGGCATCGCTCCCGTGCCACGCCTTCTTGCGGAAGGCGTTTGCGTTGCTCTCGGCACGGACGGCGCGTCGAGCAATAACAACCTCGACATGCTTGAGGAAGTCAATCTCGCCGCTATGCTGCACAAGGTGGCGAGCTATGATCCCGAGGCTGTGCCCGCAGGAGAAGCGCTGCGCATGGGGACGGCGTACGGGGCAAAGGCTGTCGGTCTTTCCGATGTAGGGCTCTTGAAAGAAGGCTATAAAGCGGACATCGTCCTCTTCGATATGACGAGTCCCGCATGGATGCCGCGTCACGATCCCGTATCGCTGCTTGTCTATTCTGCCAATGCATCTTCGGTCGACACGGTCATCGTTGACGGACGCATCCTCATGGAGAAACGCGAGCTCCTGACACTTGATGAAGAGCGCATCCTGTTTGAAACGAAGCGCCGCGTCGAGCATCTTCTTGCACATTGATTTATCTGCAGAAGCATATCTTCTGTAGGCAGGTCGTTTTGATTTTTACAGCAGCCCTTCACGGGCTGCTGTGATTTTAGATAGGTGATGTCGTTTTGAAAAAGAAAGGTTCCAATAGCGATAGAGGGAACAGCAAGAGGAGATCCCGCACGAAAAACAAAAAAGAGCCGATGACGACAACTGCACCTAAGGGCAGACGCTATGAGATCATCGGTCTACTTCTTCTTGCCGCAGGCCTCATATCCATCGGGGGACTGCTTGATTGGAACGTTGGTTTCATCGGTCTTTATTTCGCTAAATTCCTTCGGTATCTTTTCGGTTTAGGTGCTTGGGTCGCTTCCGGCGTCATACTGCTCATAGGCACGCAGTATGTGACGAAGCATCGGGGTATCGTCTATTCCACGCACTTTTTCGGCCTCATTGGGCTCTTCGTTTCTTTACTTGCCATCCTCCATCATTTCCTCGTACCTGTAGGGGCGGAAATCCTGCCCGAATATCTGCCGAATGCAGGCGGTCTTCTAGGCGGCGGCCTGCTCTTCTTCATCCGCAAGTTTTTCGGTGCGACGGGAGCCATCATCCTCTTGTGCACGGGTACGGTTGTTGCCGTCCTGCTCTCTACGACATGGTCGCTTGCCCTTGGGATGCTGCGCACGAAACGGCAGGCGAAAGCAGGAATCGTCAAAGCGAAGGATACGCTCTCCGTCGCCCAGCAGAAGGTAACACAGGCTGAAAATATCTTTGAAGAACATGTGCGCGGAAGAATCAAAAGCTCGTTTTACAATCAAGACAAAGACGAAGCCTTTGAACAGGCGTTTGCAGCAGAAGCAAAAAATGTCGCTCCGGGAGAAGATGTACAGCCGACATCTTTTCCATCCTTTGCTGCACAGGAAGCATCTGTCACGCCGCAAACGCAGGAGGAAAGAGATTTTCTGACGGCTCTTGAGCCTCCTGCCACAGGGGAAGGGACGGCATCTTTTGCTTTCGGCGAGACATGCGATCAGAACGAATTATTGGTAGAAACAGAACAGGAAGAGGAAGCAGAAAAAGAAAAAACAGCAGAAGAGCTGCCGTCCTTTTCCATTGAATATGCCTCGAATGAAACGGAAGAACAAGAGGAAATCATCGCAGAACCACCGCCAGAAATCCCCGACGACTTTGATGTCGTTCCTTTGCCAAAAGACGTACCCATGGCAATGGAGGTGCAGGACAAGCGCCTCGCCATGATGCAGCCGGCAGTCTCCACACAGTCCATGACGGCGACCTTGCCGCAGGAAACCCTTGCAGCACCATCCGTGACAACACCGTCGTCTTTGACCATGCCGGCTGCTGTCTCAGAGACAAAGCCGCGTGAAGAAGCGACACAGCCGACGGAAAGGCCGTATGAGCTGCCAAAAGTGGAAGAAATACTCGCATCTGAAGTCAAGAAGAAGAACTTCGCGCTGGAGCGGGAAATTGCCGAAAACGCACAGACTCTGGCGCAGACCTTGGAAAACTTCAAGGTCAAGGCGAAGATCATCAATGCATGCCACGGACCTGCTGTTACGCGCTATGAGCTTGAGCCGGCGCCTGGCGTCAAGGTCAGCAAGATCACAAATCTGGCAGACGATCTGGCTCTGAGTCTTGCGGCATTTTCCGTGCGCATAGAGCCTATACCGGGAAAAGCCGCCATCGGCATCGAGGTGCCGAACAAGGAGCTTGAGGGTATCCGTCTGCGTGAAGTCTTGGAAAAGCCTGCCTTTGCGACGGCCAAGTCGAAACTCACGGTCGGCTTGGGCGTCGATATTGCAGGACAAGGCATCTTTGCCGATCTCGCCAAGATGCCGCATCTTCTCGTCGCCGGCGCCACTGGATCAGGCAAATCGGTCTGCATCAACACGCTCATCACGAGCGTTCTCTTCAAAGCGAGGCCGGATGAAGTGAAGTTCATCCTCATAGATCCCAAGATGGTTGAGCTTTCCAACTACAATGGCATACCACATCTGATGGTTCCCGTTGTCACGGACGCAAAAAAGGCGGCCTCCGTCCTGAATTGGTCGGTGCAGGAGATGGAAAAGCGCTATGCCAAATTTGCCGAGACCGGCGTACGCGATATGGAACGCTTCAATGCGGCAAAACCCGAAGAGAAAATGCCCGCCATCGTCATCATTATTGATGAGCTTGCCGACCTCATGATGGTCGCACCGCACGACGTGGAAGATGCCATCTGCCGCCTTGCACAGAAGGCGCGCGCAGCGGGCATCCATCTCGTGCTTGCAACGCAGCGCCCGTCCGTCGATGTCATCACGGGCATCATCAAGGCGAATATTCCGTCACGCATATCGTTTGCCGTGTCCTCGCAGATTGACTCGCGTACGATTTTGGATATGAGCGGCGCTGAAAAGCTGCTTGGAAAGGGCGATATGCTCTTTTATCCCGTCGGATCGGCAAAACCGCAGCGCGTGCAGGGTGCTTTCGTCAGCGATGAAGAAGTGGAGAGGCTTCTCGACTTCATCCGAGGACAAGGGCAACAGATGGAAGAAAATCAGGAGATTATTGAGTACACGGAAAATGCCGCCATGGAAGCCGATGACGGTAAGAAGGATGCAGCGAAGGAAAAGATTGATGAACTTCTCGGCGATGCGATCGAGCTTGTCATGAGTTCCGGGCAGGCATCGACATCAAGCATACAGAGACGTTTCCGCATCGGTTACACACGCGCCGCCCGCCTGATTGACACGATGGAAGAGATGAAAATCATCGGACCGAGTCTCGGCAGCAAGCCGCGCGAAATCCTTGTATCCTCGGAGGAAGCCGAAGCGGCTTTGAGAAAAATCAGTTAGAGCGCTTTTCTTGTCGACAACAAAGGAAGCACTCATAAATTCAGTCGCCCGTATTCACATATCCGAGCAATTTCATTAAGAACGCCCCATGGTCGTCGCGTGACCATGGGGCGTTCCTTATTGTCGCAGTAAATCTCGCCGACGGTTGATGATTTCCGCCATGAGCATTTTGCCGCGAATATCGGGGTGAAGGCCGTCTACGGAAAGCTCCGGCGCCATAACAGCATGATTCGCATCATAGAAGTAAGGTTCCAGATCGACGTAATACTTCTGACTGCGAATATAAGCATTGACTCGTGCAAGTTTTTGCTGCCACAGAGGATCGGTATCCGCATGGAATGCGCTGCGGATATTCTT
>ERZ772766.181-NODE-181-length-37852-cov-4.749557_pt1 | contig 37852 bp, 31 predicted proteins | sample MGYA00511379_ERZ772766 | MGnify/ENA primary metagenome ERZ772766 (study PRJEB29015, sample SAMEA2737895) | human oral metagenome | biome: human oral; feature: human-associated habitat; material: dental | place: China | collected 2116 ... | reverse complement strand
AATATCCCTAAGTAAGTTAGGCTGGCCCTCGTATGCTTTTTTACTTCGCTTGCTAGGCTTTACGCTTACAGCTTTTCGCCATAACACAAGTCGCCGGCATCGCCAAAACCAGGCACAATGTACTTATGTTCGTTCAATCCGGGGTCGATGGCGGCGCACCAAATGGTGGTTTTGTCTTCGGGGAAGGTCTTGCGGATATGCTCAATGCCCTCTGGCGATGCGATAACGCAAGCCACGTGTATGCGTTTGGGCGTGCCTTTGGTAAGGAAAGCCTTATATCCCAGTTCCATCGAACCACCAGTAGCCAACATCGGGTCGGCAATAATCAGGTTCTTACCCTCGATGCTAGGCGTGGCCAAATACTCAACATGTATGCCCACCTTGGTGTGTTGCTCGTCAACATACTCGCGATAAGCCGACACAAAGGCGTTGCCTGCGTGGTCGAAGATATTCAAGAACCCATTGTGGAAGGGCAATCCGGCGCGAAAAATGGTGGCCAACACAATCTTATCCGTGGGCACCTGCATGCGCGCAACGCCCAAGGGCGTAGTGATGTCGCGTGCCTCATAGTCTAAAGTCTTGCTGATTTCGTAAGCCTCCAATTCGCCAATGCGCTGAATGTTGTTACGAAAAAGCAGTCGGTTCTTTTGGTAATCCACGTCGCGAATTTCGGTTAAGTACTGGTTTACAATCGAGTTCTGTTCGCTAAAATTTACTATCTTCATTATCGTACGAATAAGTATATGGGGTTTGTTAAATGCAGTTGGCTAATCTTTTGCCATGCAAAAGTATTAAATTCCCGCTTATTTTTGTAATGTGCAAATAGCAAAAGTGGCGGCACACCCTTATTTTTATATTCTTTAACCTAAAAAGAAAGCCGCTCACGTATTTTTTTTCTCGCACGCTTGGTGGTTCTTTACGATTTTGTTAACTTTGCCCTGCATACCGAAAAGACATGTGCTTAGGATAAAATTTCACACTTAAACATATTTAATAAAATGGCAAAGTTTGACAAGTCAGTACTAGAAAAGTACGGAATTAAAGGAACTACAGAAGTTGTTTACAACCCTTCTTACGAAGTGTTGTTCGAAGAAGAGACCAAAGCAGGCCTCGAAGGATTTGAGAAAGGCCAAGTAACCGAGCTGGGTGCCGTTAACGTTAAGACGGGTATCTACACCGGCCGCTCGCCTAAGGACAAGTTCATCGTTGACGACGAGACTTCACACGACACCGTTTGGTGGACTTCCGACGAATATAAGAACGACAACCACCGCGCCAGCAAGGAAGCGTGGGCTGCCGTTAACAAGCTGGCTAAGGAAGAACTGTCTAACAAACGCCTTTTCGTGGTAGACGGTTTCTGCGGCGCCAACAAAGACACCCGCATGAAGATTCGTTTCATCGTGGAGGTTGCATGGCAGGCTCACTTCGTTACCAACATGTTCATCAAGCCCGTAAACCAAGAAGAATTGGACCAAGAGCCCGACTTCATCGTTTACAACGCATCCAAAGCTAAGGTTGAAAACTACAAGGAATTGGGCCTGAACTCGGAAACAGCTGTGGTGTTCAACGTTACAACCAAAGAGCAAGTTATCCTTAACACCTGGTATGGTGGCGAAATGAAGAAGGGTATGTTCTCCATGATGAACTACTACCTGCCCCTCAAAGGCATCGCTGCAATGCACTGCTCGGCCAACACCGACCTCAACGGCGAAAACACCGCTATCTTCTTCGGACTTTCTGGTACGGGTAAAACCACCCTTTCTACCGACCCCAAGCGCTTGCTCATCGGCGACGACGAACACGGATGGGACGACAACGGCGTATTCAACTTCGAAGGCGGATGCTACGCTAAGGTTATCAACTTGGATAAGGAAAGCGAGCCCGACATCTACGGCGCTATCCGCCGCAACGCACTGCTCGAGAACGTAACGGTAGATGCCAATGGCAAGATCGACTTCACCGATGGCAGCACAACCGAGAACACGCGCGTGTCTTACCCCATCAACCACATCAAGAACATCGTTCGCCCCATCTCGGCCGGCCCCGCTGCTAAGCAAGTTATCTTCCTCAGCGCCGATGCCTTTGGTGTTCTGCCTCCCGTGTCCATCCTCTCGCCCGAACAAACCAAGTACTACTTCCTTTCGGGTTTCACCGCTAAGCTTGCCGGTACCGAACGCGGTATCACCGAGCCCACGCCCACATTCTCGGCTTGTTTCGGCCAGGCGTTCCTCGAACTCCACCCCACGAAGTATGCCGAAGAGTTGGTAAAGAAGATGACCAAGAACGGTGCTAAGGCTTACCTCGTTAATACCGGCTGGAACGGAACGGGCAAGCGCATCTCTATTAAGGACACCCGTGGCATCATCGATGCCATCCTTTGCGGTGCCATCAACAACGTTCCCACCAAGAAGTTGCCTATCTTCGACTTCGAAATTCCTACCGTTCTCGAAGGCGTTGCTACCAACATCCTCGATCCTCGCGACACCTATGCCAACCCCGCTCAGTGGGATGAAAAGGCTAAGGATTTGGCTGGCCGCTTCATCAAGAACTTCCAGAAGTACGAAGGCAACGAGGCTGGTAAGGCGCTCGTAGCTGCTGGTCCAAAGTTGTAATTGGCTTTAAGCACATTAAGTTTTTCATAGATCAAGTTTTAAGTTAGGCTCGCTCCTTCGTGGGGCGAGCCTTTTTTGTGTCCTTTTGCAGCCCACAAAGTGCGTGTATAGTGGGTTAAGTCTTGCCTAAACCTTTGTTAACCCCAATCGGCACAGCCCCCAACACCCCATCAGGGTTTAACGCCCATACCACACAATGGCGCGAAGCAACAACCGCAACAATGTAAAACATTTGTACCAGATTTTAACATTATGAGTGCCCTCGCCGCAAAACTTCTGGCCGCGGGGCGTAATTTCGCGCGTATTTTTCAAGTTTATAACAACCTGATTTACCGACATTTACAAGAGATAAGGCGCAAAATACGGCCTTTTTAGCATAAAATGGGGGGCGCAAGGCCCAGCCTAGTGGTCAGCCAAAAACCACCAAGCCGCTTTTCATCTCTAAGGTGCAATTTGCTTATAAATTGCCCTTCGCAGGCCGCTTTTTGCGTCTGTTTTCTGCATTTTGGTGCATTTTGCCTTACATTTTGGTGCATTTCGCCTTGCGTTTTGGTGCATTTTGCCTTGCGTTTTGGTGCAAAATGCAGTGCGTTTTGATGCTAAATGCAATGCGTTTTGATGCTAAATGCACTGCGTTTTGGTGCTAATTGCAGTGCAAAAGCAAGGGTTTTTGCCAACATTTTTTATGGTTGCGGATGCAAATTTGGCTCAACTTTTCTTCAAATAGAAATGCAAAACCATAGTAAATGGCAAAAATCGGAGAGAAAAGTGCCTAATGTTGGCCGCCGTTTTTACCATTCTGCTGCATTTTATATAGGTTTCGCAAGGTATTTTCTTCTAGAAAGGTTCGCCAAAAAGTTGCGATTTGTAAAATATATTTACCAGTTTAACGGATCATTTATTGCCCTTTTCCAAAATAAGAGAAAATCACAAAACGGCGATTTTTCGGCATAGGCGATAAGCCGAGCATGATGTGCGCAGAGATGTAAACAAGATTAAGTGCGAACAGGTGTAAAACTGAGCTGAGACCTCTACAAAACTCTTCTTATATTTGGCCATATAAAAAATTTTCGTTCCATTATAATATGGAACAAAAGATTTCTTCTCCAGGCCTTGCTGATATACTCCTTACCCAAACAAAATTAAGCAGAACCTCTTTCCTCAAATAGTAAGATACGATACAAAATAGAGCGTACCTTTGGCTCTATGCTTAGATAGTTTGGTGCTGGAATAGCAAGGTATGGTGGACTCTTAAAAACATATGCACAGCAAATAATGGAATCCATTGCCTACAACTTATATAGGACACCGAGGATTGTTGTGCCCAATTGTTTCAGATAAGGGAAAATACGCCCAAGAAAGGGTTAATTTTGCGCAAAATTAGGATCCATCGGCATCAGTTGCTTATAAATAGCCATAGAGATGAAAATTAAGAGAGTAGCTAGTTTCGCAGAGGTCTCATCCCATATTTATATAGATGATTTCTTTATTCTAAGATACTATAGTATTGTAATTGTTTAACCAACTCATTTACTATACAACAACTTACACTATTGCCAACCTGATGATACTTTTGTCCTTGATTGCCACATAGTTTAAAATTCCTAGGAAAACCATGCAACATAAGACATTCCTCTGGAGTAATGTAGCGTACTTTACCATCTACTAAGTATGCATCCCAGTTAAACCTATTATTAATTCCTGATTTTCTTCCTCCTATTCGTATGGTAAAAGAGTAGTCCCTTTCCGTTTCTCCACCCATCACTTCAGAAAATGTGTATTTTAAAGGGACTGGTTTAGGGAATTGAAAATCTACATTAATATCCTTTCTGATTCCAACGAAGAATAACCTTTTTCGGAGTTGAGGTGTTCCATAATCTTTTGCTTCAAGCACTTTTGTATAGACCTTATATCCAACCTCTTCTAAGTTCTCAATAATCATTTGAAAAATTGTACCACCTTGTATAGATAATAACCCTTTTACATTTTCAAGGATAAAAGTTTTTGGTTGTTTTTCTTTAAGAATTCTGATTATTTGGAAAATAAGAACACCTCTTTCATCTTCAAGTCCTTTCCGCTGTCCAACTTGACTAAATGTTTGACAAGGGAAACCTCCACATAGCAGGTCAAATTCAGGAATATCACCCCCTTTGATTTCGTAAATATCTCCTTTTGGGGTAATTCCATAATTTTCTTTATATGTTTGATTAGCAACCTCATCAATGTCAGAAGCTAATACACAAACACCACCTGCCCATGAGGCTCCCTGATGAAAGCCACCTATACCTGAAAACAAATCTATAAACTTAAACATATTTAAAATTGAACACGACCATGAAGAGAACCTTTATACTTACCATCTGCATATTCTACCCAAGGCTTGATAGCAGTTGCATCTTTTCCTTTAGGATATGATGGTGGCATTCCTTTTGAACGCACTGAAAAAATAATATGTTCCCAGTTGTCATCAAGGTATTCATCCTTTGAAAACTTCCAACTAGACTCATCTAAAGGATCTGTAAAGTCAAGGATATAGTCTGCTGGGTACGGAGAGTTCTTTTGAGCATTGCCAGTAAACAAGAAATAGTTCATGATTGGTTTGAGATATTTAAGGTGTTCTTTAAATGGAGACTTAGGGTCACTATTTTTAACATCTTCTCCAATAATCCCAGCTTTTCTTTTTATCCAGTAATCGCTGATTATTTCGTCTAATTTATTGATACTTACTCCAACTCTCCCACACACTTTTAGGAATCCAGCCCGATGTGTGTGATTAAGGAAAGCAGGGTTTGCACCTCGATGTGATTTAACAGAAATTCCTAAGCCATTTACATAAACGTCAGCTTTACTCCCAGCTGGAGCCTTAAATGCGCCAACTTTTATTGCCAAACTTTCTACTTGTGAATCACTTAACTGGGCTAAATCAGGTCCTTCTGGGAGTTGATCACACTCGTCTTTACCATTCCTCACACTGAGAACATCAACTTTGTTACCTCCTATCGTAACGGTTTTCTTAGTATCACGTAATTGTATAAGATGCAACTTTGCTCTCATTTCATCATATTCTCCAATGTTTTTTGCCATATCTATTTACTTAATGTGTTATATAATTCATTATATTCTTCATCACCACATAGGAAAAAGTCTCCAGCTACAACACTACCATTGAAATCGATAGGTAACTCCACATACTTTGTGTTGTTAAAAGGGGTATGTCTGTGCGCTTTAGCTTTTCTTCCTGTAAAAGCTCTATCAGTATTTGTAAAAAAAACAAATTCCATAGTTGTTTCTTTGAGTAACAATCATAAGGTCAATTCCTTCTTCGATATCTAACCTGTTGTTGTTTATAATGTGGCGTTTCATTTCCAAGCGTTCCTCTAAATTGCTTTGAATTGATTCGGAAATTCTTGCTGATTATATATGTGCATAAAAAACTCCGACAGAATATCACTATCCTGTCGGAGGCTCTACAAGCATGAAAAGACATTTCTTATAGAAAAACATGAGTGGGGGGCAAGGAACTGTGTCGGCAAACATAGATGACAATACCCCACCAACCCATGTTGAGACACGGATAGTGAGTACATACAACTCCTTGTCATCTACCAAGTTTGCCGACTATTGTTCCTAAAGGTGTATGCCTGAGCTATTATGTTATGTTAAACTTTTATTCTTCTATATTCGGTATATTTTATTGTTAAACATTTTATTAATTAAAACGGAAATTCAAGTTGAACTGCAGTTCTCACAGTCTTTGGTTTGGTAGGATTCAGAAGTTCTTTAATAACATTTAATGCAATAGCCTCAACAACAGGTACTGCAACAGAATTACCCATTTGTTTGTACCGATGAACATTGGCTAAGCCTGCTGTCCAATCGTCAGGAAAACCCTGAAGACGTTCCCACTCCTTTGGAGTCATTCTTCTTATACCTTCCTTATTGTATTCACCCTTAATATGTGTTGTTGGTGTTAAATCTGTTTGCCGAGGGTCAATAATAAGATTTCTCTCTTTACCCATTCCTCCACAAACGATTGTACCTGCAATTTCATTAAGCGATCGAATTTCGTACCCAAAACCATGCCCTTTAGCTTGATGACGAGCTTTATGAGCTTTCATGCTCGCAATATATGCTGTAGATAAATAATATCTTGCTTCAACAGGTTCTTCTTCCATTATATCCCGAATGACTTTACATTCAGACTTTGGAAATGGTTGCGGAAATTCGAAATTTCCACCGCCACAATCTCCCTTAAAGCCGACAATATAGATCCTTTCTCGCATTTGTGCAAGACCAAAGTCCCTTGCATTTAAAACTTTATAAAAGACTGTATAACCAAGATCTTCTTTCAGTGTATTTAAAATCACTTCAAGAGTCTTACCGCTTCTATGATTTGTCAGACCTTTAACGTTTTCAAGAAGAAAGGCTTTGGGACGTTTTTCTTTTATTATTCTTGCTACATCAAAAAATAATGTTCCCCTAGTGTCATTGAAACCACCTCTTTTTCCTGCAATAGAAAATGCCTGGCATGGAAACCCAGCTAGTAAAACATCAAAATCAGGTATTTGGGTTTCATCTACTTTAGTAATGTCACTTAGGGGATTATGTTTATCATTTGGAAAATTTTTCCTGTAGGTTTGACAAGCCCACTCATCAATTTCGCTTGTAAAAACACATTCTGTATTCAAACCAAGCACTTTACAAGCTTGTTCGAAACCAAGTCGGATGCCTCCTACACCTGCAAAAAGGTCAATACACTTTAATGATATATCTTTATTTAAGCTAAGCATATTAATTTGTAACAGTATTAATCCTTGTTATTGACAAACAAATCTTTTATGTTTAATTCAAGAATTATAGTCTCGTGACATAATCTACAAGTCTAGTTGAATTAGCACGCCCCTTGCTGACAATATGATTGACTTCCCTGAATCATCTGCCAACCATTTACAACTCTTCTATTTTCATCAAGCACTACTTTTAAGCAATTTATCTTATCTGTAGTTCTCAAGATGTTTTATCTAAAGCAAAGTTATATGATTTTGTTGGAATACCTATTAAAAACTCCGTAAAAATAGATTATCATTTTGTTTTTTTATGCTGTTTGTTATTTAACGCTTTTAACTACAATAATCTCATTAAAATAAGATATTATGAGGTTCCTGCAAAACCCTTCATTCAATTTGTCCATATCAAATATTTTTCATACGTTTTTGGTATGACACAAAAGGTATCTTCTCCAATTTTTGCTGATATATTCATCGACCAAAGAAATGTTAAACGGACCTCCTTTCTCAAACAAATACCGCTAGCCGAACGCTCGATGGCGGAGAAGATAGCCGACAGGTCGGTGTTGAGGTTGGGGTTGGTTTGGGCATGCTTAGCCACATTAACAAACAGCTCGCTGGGATAAATCATGTAGCCCTTAGTGGCAATGGCATCGGCCACTACCTCGCTGGGCACATCTTCGTTAGCCATTTGGGCATAATGCACTTGGGGGTCGCCGCCCTCGATATACTGGCAAAAGTTTTCGCTAATAAATCGGTAGAAAAGCGTACCTAGCACAAATTGCTTAAAGTCCCACCCATCTACGGCGCCGCGCACATCGTTGGCAATGCGCCAAATGGCAGCCTGCAATTCGTCTCGTTGTTTTAAACTAGTCATTTTATGTATGTATGTCTTATCTTTGTTTGGCTTGTTGATGTAGGTTGTTAACCCCATGCCGCGCACGGCAAAAAGGCAAAAGGCACACGCCCAAACCTGCAAAAAAGCAGGCAAGGAGCTTGGTGCAGACAGAAAATTTACCTACCTTAGCTGCATATAACAAAAGGGTGTAAAAAGCCTGCCAAGGCAAAAGTAATCATTTAATTTGAGAAAAGCGGTGCGCAACAGCTTGTTTTTAGCCCCACGCACCTGTTTTTTACGCACCACCACAAACCCAAAACAACATGGCAAAACGTGAATATATAGAGGCCAACAAACACTGGCTTGAAGAAAAAGCAAAAGAAACGGGGGTGAAATGCCTCACTAAGGGCGTGATGTATAAGGTGGTTAAGCAGGGCGAAACGGGCGGCGCAAGCCCTTCGCCAAGAAGCATCGTAACGGTGCACTACACGGGGCGAACCATCAATGGGCGGAAATTCGACTCGAGTCTGGGCGGCGTGCCACTTGCTTGCCGATTGTGCGACCTTATTGAGGGCTGGATAATTGCCCTGCAACAGATGCACGTGGGCGACAAATGGGAGCTGTATTTGCCGGCCGAGGTGGGCTATGGCAAGCTGTCGCAAGCAGGCATACCAGGCGGTTCGACCCTTGTTTTTGAGGTTGAGCTGCTGGGTGTGGGATAAGTATTTGGCTGGTTTCTTCGTCAAAAATATGAAGAAGTGGGAAAGAAACAAGGGCGGCAAGGCACTATCGTATCTGTTGGTGCGCAGTTGTAATGTGCAACATGCTCAACAACGGCTTTGTTACAGGCTTGTTCTGGTCTGCGGGGTTGGGGTTGTAATGTGCAACGCGCTCAATAACGGCTTTGTTACAGGCAGGTTTAAGAGATTACCCTTGTTGTGTTTTCAGTACATGCCACAAGATAATAAAGGCTCGCTCTATCGTGGAGCGGGCCTTTCTTTGTTGTGGTACACCTATTATATAATAGGCGGTTGTAGCGGGTTGTCTTGGCCTTCGCCGCTTGCTTTATCGTCTTGTTTGTGTTGCATTACACATGCCAAAAGATAACAAAAGGTTCGCTCTATCGTGGGTCGAGCCTTTCTTTGTGGTGATACACCTATTATATAAAAGGCGGTTTCGCGGGTTGTCTTGGCCTTCGCCGCTTGCTTTATCGCCTTGTTGGTGTTGCATTACACATGCCACAAGATAACAAAAGGGGCGCTCTATCGTGGGGCGAGCCTTTCTTTGTGGTGGTACACCTATTATATAATAGCGGGTTGTTTTGGCCGTGGTTGCTTGCTTTATCGTTTTGTTGGTGTTACATTACACATGCCACAAGATAACAAAAGGCTCGCCCTATCGTGGGGCGAGCCTTTCTTTGTGGTGGTACACCTATTATATAATAGGCGGTTGCCGTGGGTTGTCTTGGCCTTCGCCGCTTGCTTTATCGTCTTGTTGGTGTTGCATTACAAGTGCAGAAGGTTGCAAACAACCTTCGCCATCCGTTGTCTCGTTATTCTTTATTAACAGAAAAACATTTGCTGTGAAGTGTCCTTTCTCTATCTCGCAGTAAGTTTGCAGCAGAAATCAAAACAATCATTCAAAAGCAAATCTGTATGAATAATCTTCTTAACAACCCAGAACACACCGAAAGCAAGCAGCGACTAACCCAAGCCCGACAACACCTCATTAAGGCATTCGCACCCTTGCTCTCTACTCAACACACCGGAAAGCAAAGGTGGATTGGCACCAAGACCGACTTACTGGAGATGGTTCACCTGGCCTATACCTTCTCTTACGTACGCGACGACCAAGGTAGACCCGCCACTTTTCTGTGGATGGTGCAACGCGCCTGCGACAACTTTTTGCTCTCCATGCCCCGAAACCCCAGTGCCTTTGTGGGCAAAGCCATGCAACGTAAAAACACTAAGCAGGCACCTTTGCTAGAACGCTACTGCCATTTGCTGTACGAACAGGGCGTTAACGAACCACTGCAAACATGGATGGCAGTGTGAGGTTTTGAGTTTGTGAGTTTGTGAGTTGATGAGTTTTTGAGTTGATGAGGTTGTGAGTTGGTGAGGATTTGAGTTTTTGAGTTTTTGAGCTGATGAGGTTGTGAGTTTACGTATTCGTTAGCTTAGAGGCTTATAAACGCTGAAACTTGTCAACTCAAATAAAGCCCACACAACCCCAAAATAAAACAACGTCCCACACAACCAAAAAAACTCATGAACCCAAAAACTTATAAACTCAAAACAAAGTCCACACAACCCCAAAAAACTCATAAACTTATAAACTCATCAACTCAATAACTCACCAACTCAAAAACTCATAAACTCATAAACTCAAATCCTCATAAACTCATAAACTCAAATCCTCATAAACTCAAAAAGCTATGACCACACAACACATCAACCTCAACCAGACGTTAACCCCGCACTTCACCCTTGCAGAGTTCGTGCGTTCAGGCGTTGCCATACGCCATAACATTGCGAATACACCAACACCCAACGCAATTAACAACCTTCGCCTACTTTGTGAGAACGTATTAGAACCCTTACGCCGCCGCTTTGGTGTGATACGCATAACCAGTGGCTATCGTTGCGAAGAGCTTAACAACATGGTGGGCGGCAAACCCAATTCGCAACACCTGCTGGGACAAGCTGCCGACATACACCTCTCTAATAAAGAGGTGGCCATGAAGATGTTCAACTTCGTTGCCGAACGTCTTGACTACGACCAGCTGTTGTTTGAGCATCGAAAAAGCGATGGGGCTAATTGGCTACACGTATCGTATAACGCCGCAGGCAATCGCAAAATAAAATCTGAACTGGACGTTTAGGCATTAACCACGTCCAAAACACAACCGCTAGCACAAAGGGCGGGCTGGGAACAAGCAAACGCTTGCCCAGCCCGCCCTCGCTATTTCCCCTTTAAACCAAGCCTTTACAAACGCTACACCTAACACTATCCCCATCACTACACCATCATTGCTTGACAAGGGCACCTTGATTTAGTAACTTTGCAAACGTAATCAGTAAGCAACCACACCGCCGCCCACCAACAGGCAAACACGGTATACGCGATGTCGACTAGCGCAAAACGTACTTGCCCCTACCCTACAAGGGCGAAACGGATGGCCACTACCGATAACATAGTGAACATTATTAATCAAAAAAAGAACCTTTTAAACAACACACAATTATGGCAGTAATGTATAAACTTCGTCAGGAGAAGAACCCCAAGAGCAAGTTCAAAGGTCAGTGGTACGCACGTGCCATCGCCATCGACACGGTAGACACGGCAACAATTGCCAACATCATGCAACAAAACTGTACCTTGAAGAAGGCAGACATCCTGGCGGTTATCGCCGAACTGATTGACGTGATGAAAGAGCAGTTGCAAAACTCAAAGGTTGTTCGCCTCGATGGCCTTGGCGCTTTCCGCATCGGCATCAAGACCAAACCTGCTCTCAAAGCCGAAGACTTCAACGCCTCTAAGAATGTTGTGGGCACGCATGTGCTCTTCCGTCCGCAGACGAAGATAAACAAAGACAAGAGCCGCAAGAAGGCCTTGCTTGACGGATGCCGCGTGCAAGAGTTGCCGCTCAACATGATTGAGAAGAAAAAGAAGAAGGCCGGCGGCTCTACTCCCGCTCCTACGCCCGGACATTGATAAGGAGAAAGGTGAGGGTGGCGAGGGGTGATAAAGGGCTAGGTATTCTAGAGATTTTAGGTATTCTATTTATCCTAGACATTCTAGGACAAGCTAGACAAACATTATATCAGTAGGCGCAGCCATCTTTTCACTTTTTCACCTTTTCACCCTTTCACCTTTAAAAGGCGCAGCCATCTTTTCACCTTTTCACCCTTTCACCTTTAAAATCCCTTTTTACATTAACTTAAAACTTCAAAGCACAATGAACACCAAGAAACTATCAACCTTCAAGTTAATCATCAAAGTAATTGCCGCCATTGCCACTGCCGTGCTTGGCGTGATTGCAGGCAAAGGACTGGGCGATGAAGATTAGTCGTGAGCAGCGAGAGATGATTCTCTTCATCCTCAAATCCATCGCCCTGCTAGCCACCACCGTTGCAATATTCAGTTGCACTTGGCTACTTCATTAGCCTCAACGCCCACACTATCTCTCTCGTTAACGCGCGTTCGGACAAGTTCCGAACCCGCGTTTTCTTTCCCCTCTCCCCTATTTCGCATATAAAGCCTGTTCTTGACAGAAGAACATAAGGGACATAAGCAAACAACGCCCTACCATCTTTCCGTAGTTTTTAGTTGGCAAGTAGACGATTTAGCAAATCGACAAGTTAGCCATAAGATCTCCTTTTTCAGCCAATCCAACCAACACATCCTCAAAAATAAACTTTCACTGCAACAAACCGGCTCTGCTATTTGCAACATATAGCCCTACGTTTTGCAGTAGTTAGCCTAGCATTTTGCAGCAAGGAGACGAATCGTTTTCTAACAAATTGCTTCAATAAATGTACTATCAGCATCCTCTGTCACTAGTATAGGACAACTCTCATGCGAGAGTATTTGTCCAAGAACTTTTGCAGAAGGATGCCCATACGAATTGTTCTTTCCTACAGAAATTGGGCACAGAAAATATTCATCAGTAAGAACTTTCTCATTAAAAGAAGGCAAACTCCCATGGTGTGGAATCTGTATCGTTCCTATCATTTCACGGTATCCTCCACATATATTATCCACATCTACCTTATTCAAATCACCATCACCTGTATATAAACAAGCTACTCTATGCGATTTGAAATGTAATTGACGGAAACAACAATTACACCAGTGAATATTACAATGACAACATTTTCTATTCCAATAACTCATATATAAATTATGTTCAGATGATTTTGGACCCGAATACAAAAACATAGAGTTTTGATTAATTCCACCGCTAATGCTTTTATAGATTTCCCTTAACTCTTTTGTTTTCTTTGCTTTGAAAATATACTTAGGGTCAGTCTTAAGTTCTTTAACATCAATCATTTTCTTGTTAGCTTCCTTATTTAATTTATCAAGAAACTCTTTACTACGTTCTAGGAACTCGTAGTTATAAGGAATAAAGACCCAGTCCCGAATTCCGTTTATACTTAGCGGAGTTCCACTAAGTCTTTCTGAATTTGAACTTAAATCAGACAAGCTAATCGGTTCTTTGCTTTCATTCAGCCCTTCTGAACTTGACTTCACAACAACAACACGAGTATTATTTCCAAAGAATCCAAGTGGATTCTTTACTAATTCTACTAAATTGTGTGCTTGTAAAGCCTCATACAAATTAGATAATAGATTCACCTGTTTGAAAGAAAGAAGCGGTATAACAACATTCTTTACCTCTTTTACAGTGTTCATCAATTCATCAATCAAAGAGATATGGTCAAAATCAAAATGCGAGATAAAGAGAATGTCAATTACTTCGTCTTTACTAAAGCTTTGGTGAACTACACTTTTTATTCCTTTATTATTTCTATTCTTGTATTCTGTACCACAATCATATACAATATTAATGTTATTAGATATATGTCTTTCAGAATAATATGCACCTTGCCCTACTGGATGAAAAGTTCTTTGAATCATAGTTTGTATAAATGAAGTCGATTTAACGTTTAAGTTTATTACAATATGGGCTGAGCTTATCGTGTTGCAAAACCGAAATCCTCACTCCTCCCATGCGCGAAGTTCCAAACAAAGATACAATAAAATTATTATAACACTACTACTGGTTGAAGAGTGATAAGGCTTATTTATCGGCATAATAATCCATCAACCAACTAATAGCGAGAACGTTCTATGGCCTTACCATAGAACGTTCTCACATGATTATTAGCACGCGAAACATCTGCACTTGCGCTTAGGCAAGTGTAGATGTTCGTTGTACTGATTTGGTTATGCCCTGGGGTTTAGTCGGCCAACTTAGCCGAAATAAACTCGCGGTTAAGGCGTGCGATGTTGGCGATAGACTCGTTCTTGGGGCATTCGGCCTCGCAAGCGCGGGTGTTGGTGCAGTTTCCAAAGCCCAACTCTTCCATCGTCATCACCATTGCCTTGGCGCGTTTGGCAGCCTCGGGCTTTCCTTGGGGCAACAATGCCAGCTGACTAACCTTCGAACTAACGAAAAGCATGGCCGAACCATTCTTGCAAGCGGCAACGCAAGCGCCACAACCGATGCACGTTGCGCAGTCCATTGCCTCGTCGGCATCTTCCTTGGGGATGAGGATGGCGTTGGCATCTTGGGGCTGACCCGTGCGAATGGTGGTGTAACCGCCTGCTTGGATAATCTTATCGAATGCGCCGCGGTCTACCATGCAGTCTTTAATGACAGGGAAACCTGCCGAACGCCAAGGTTCGACGGTTATCACGTCGCCATCGTTAAAGCGACGCATGTAGAGCTGACAGGTGGTTGCACCCGTAGCAGGGCCGTGCGGATGGCCGTTGATGTAGAGCGAACACATACCGCAGATGCCTTCGCGACAGTCGTGGTCGAACACGAAAGGCTCTTGGCGTGCCTCGATAAGCTGTTCGTTAAGGATGTCGAGCATCTCTAAGAACGAAGTGTCGCCAGGTATATCTTTCATTTCGAACGTATCAAAATGCCCTTTGGCTTTGGGTCCATTCTGACGCCACACTTTAAGTGTGAAACTTATATTTTTGTCCATGTGATTTACTTTTGTTTAAGTTGGCGAGTTAACCCGTCAACTTGTCAACTCGTTAACTTAATTATTGCTTATAGTTACGTGTTTGAACCTTTATCGCTTCGTATTCCAGAGGCTCCTTAATGAGTTCGGGCTCGGTGGTGTCGTTGCCTTGATACTTCCAGCAACCAACGTAGAAGAAGTTCTCGTCGTCGCGTTTGGCCTCACCCTCTTCCGTTTGGTATTCCTCGCGGAAGTGTCCACCGCAACTCTCGTTACGCGAAAGTGCGTCGTAGGCTTCGAGCTCGCCCATGATGATAAAGTCGCGCAGGTGGATTGCCTTGTCAAGCTCAACGTTCAAACCTTCCTTCGAACCAGGGATGAAGAGGTTGCTGTCGAACTCCTTACGCAGCGCTTTCAACTTCTTGATACCCTCGCGCAAACCCTCGGCCGTACGACCCATACCCACGTGTTCCCATAGGATGTGGCCCAACTCCTTGTGTATCGAGTCTACCGAACGCTGACCTTGAATGCCCATCAGTCTGTCTATTTCGTCTTGCACACCCTTCTCGGCCTCCGCAAATTCGGGCAGGTCGGTAGAAAGGCGTGGCCAAATAGCTTGGTCGGCCAAGTAGTTCTGGATGGTGTAAGGCAGCACAAAGTAGCCGTCGGCCAGGCCTTGCATCAGTGCCGACGCACCCAAACGGTTTGCTCCGTGGTCGGAGAAGTTGCACTCGCCGATGGCGAAAAGACCCTTAATAGAGGTCATCAGCTCGTAATCTACCCAGATACCACCCATCGTGTAGTGTATGGCAGGGTAAATCATCATCGGGTTGTAATACTTCACGCCGTTAATCTCGTTGGCCAATTCGCCCGGATTAACGTCGGTAATCTCTTCGTACATGTCGAAGAGGTTGCCATAACGCTGACGAATGGCATCGAGCCCCAGGCGTTCGATGCTCTCAGAGAAATCGAGGAACACAGCAAGACCCGTGTTGTTTACGCCGAATCCCTTGTCGCAACGCTCCTTTGCGGCACGAGAGGCCACGTCGCGAGGCACCAAGTTGCCGAAGGCGGGATAGCGACGCTCCAAGTAATAGTCGCGATCTTCTTCGGGAATGTCCGAACCACGCTTTTGTCCAGCCTGCAATGCCTTAGCGTCTTCAATCTTCTTGGGCACCCAGATACGGCCGTCGTTACGCAACGACTCAGACATGAGCGTCAGTTTAGACTGCTTGTCGCCGTGTACGGGAATACAAGTGGGGTGAATTTGCACGTAAGCAGGGTTGGCAAAGTAAGCGCCCTTGCGGTAACACTGTATGGCGGCGGTGCAGTTGCAGCCCATAGCGTTGGTAGAGAGGAAGTAGGCGTTGCCATATCCACCGGTAGCAATAACCACGGCGTTGGCCGAGAAACGTTCTAGCTTACCCGTAACGAGGTTCTTGGCGATGATACCACGTGCGCGGTCGTCAACGATAACCACGTCTTCCATCTCGTAACGCGTGTACAGTTTTACCTTTCCTGCATGCACTTGGCAGCTCAGGGCCGAATATGCACCCAGCAAAAGTTGCTGTCCTGTTTGTCCTTTGGCGTAGAACGTACGGCTTACCTGCGCTCCACCGAACGAACGGTTGGCCAACATGCCGCCATATTCGCGTGCGAAGGGAACGCCTTGCGCCACACATTGGTCGATAATGCTGTTGCTAACCTCGGCCAAGCGGTAAACGTTGGCCTCGCGAGCACGATAGTCGCCACCCTTTACGGTGTCGTAGAATAGGCGATACACCGAGTCGCCGTCGTTTTGATAGTTCTTTGCGGCGTTGATACCACCTTGTGCGGCGATGGAGTGTGCCCTACGGGGCGAGTCTTGTATGCAGAAGTTCAGCACATTGAAACCCATTTCGCCCAGCGAAGCGGCTGCACTAGCACCGGCAAGACCAGTTCCCACCACAATAACGTCGAGTTTGAGTTTATTCTTGGGGTTAACCAGTCGCTGGTGAGCCTTATAGTTGGTCCATTTCTCAGCTACGGGTCCTTCGGGAATTCTCGAATCTATTTTAATAGCCATAATCTTTATCTTTTAATACGTATCATGATTTAAGCGCAGCAGCACAAGCTAGGTGCGCAACCGAAAGCGAAGGCCAACACTACAATGAGGAAACCCAACATGAGCAGCGTGGTGTAAACCAAGCCGATGGTTTTCCAACGATTGAACCATACCTTGCCGTTAATGCCAAGGCTTTGCATGGCACTCCAAAAGCCGTGCGAAAGGTGGAACCAAATGGCCACAAGCCACACGATGTAGAGCACTACATAAACGGGATTAGAGAATGTTTCCTTGATGTAAGCGAACCCGTCGGCTGGATGGAACTGCATTTCCACGCCTATAAGTTCTGCAAACATCATGTTGTACCAGAAGTTGTAGAGGTGCAACAGCAAGCCCAGGGCGATGATAATACCCAAAACAAGCATATTTTGCGATGCCCACTCCACCTTCTCGTGCCTGCTGGTAACGGCGTAACGCTCGTTTCCGCGGGCCCTGCGGTTTTGTGCCGTGAGGATGAAGGCATACACAATATGTGCCACGGTCAAGGCTCCAAGGCCAAGCGTGGCAACTACGGCATACCAGTTGGCACCCAAAAACTCGCAGACCATGTTGTATGCCTCGCCAGAGAACAGCGCAACGATGTTCATCGACATATGGAATGTCAGGAACAGAACGAGCGCCACGCCGGTTACAGACATGACAACCTTTCTACCGATAGAAGAATTGATTAACCACATAAATTGATTGAAATTTAATTATTTAATTATGTTTGTATTATTTCCTGTTATCTATCGCGTTTGTTTTAGGCAAGCCTCGGCAATCCCCATGTGCCAAAGGGCCGTCTTTTGCGTTGCGCATCATGGTTTTGGGGGCTAGTTTGGCATGTTTGCGCCTTAACTTTCGACACACGGAACGCGCCTCCTCCCCAAGAACAACGCACACCCTGCACGATAAAAACGCCAAGTTTGGCCGATGCTTTCGGCTAAAAACTGTACAAAAAACAAACTTTTTGCCCATTGGCAATACCTTGATTTAGGTATGCTACTTGCGTAACACGTTGCAAAAATACTATATTTTGGTGATTATTCAAAGTATTTTTGACGCTTTATTATACTTCTTTGCACTATCAATACTTACACCATATACCGCACAAATATGGCCAAACGATAGACAAAAGCCGACAACGGCGCCAAGAAGTCAACCTTATCACACCAAAAACATCCTCCCTGACACTGCAAAATGCCTTTTGCTAGCCGTATGTAAACACCATGCTGCGAAAGGCAATGCAACCAATAACTTTTTAAAAAGCTATTTATTGCCCGAAAATCACTTTTTGAAAAGTTATTTTTCGCATATAATTCGCTTTTGAAAAAGTTATTCTGCATCTTCCCAACACGTTCAAATCGCTAACAAAACATTTCTTTATGAAATGCTACCAATGCCCTATAAGGGTGCACCTTTTAACCGAAAACATTCCTACCAACTTATTAACCAGCCAACTCACCAACTTAAAACCCATCTACTTTGTTACATTTTCTCTCCCAACCGCTTTGTTGTCTCGTGAATAATCAATATATTTGCAGCCATATACATAAGGAAACCATCTTGCGCGAGCAGCATAACGAAGTGGCGCAAACGCCACCCTGCCCCACCATCAGCTATCCGAACAATCGCATATAACATAAAGACATTCCAATATTTGATGATGAAAACGACCCTCACTATCGTGGCCCTTGCCCTAGCTACATCGGTATCGGCCCAAGAAACTCCTTTGTGGATGCGCTATTGCGCCATCTCGCCCGATGGCTCTGCCGTGGCTTTCACCTACAAAGGCGACATCTACACCGTTCCTACAACGGGTGGAACAGCACGACAACTTACTACCAACGCCGCCTACGACACGCATCCTGTGTGGAGTCCCGACAGCAAGCAGCTGGCGTTTTGCTCTAACCGAGAAGGCAGCATGGATGTGTATGTGATGCAACGCGAAGGCGGTACGCCTCGCCGACTAACCACCAACAGCAACAGCGAGACACCCATCGCATTTAAAGACAACAACACCGTGCTTTACACCAGTAGCATTATGCCCTCGGCCAAGAGCATTATCTTTGCCAACAGAATGCTCCCCCAGGTGTATGAAGTGGGCACCGACGGCAGCCGCCCCCACCTTTTCTCGGCCCTTCCGATGATGGACATCAGCATTAGGCCCAACGGCGACTTGCTGTATCACGACCAAAAGGGCTACGAAGACCCTTGGCGCAAGCACCATCGCTCGCCCATAACGCGAGACATTTGGCTGCGTCGCGGTGGCAAATACACCAAGCTTACCAACTTTAACGGCGAAGACCGCACACCCGTTTGGGCGGCGCAGGGCGATACCTTTTACTATCTGAGCGAAGAAGACGGCACCTTTAACGTGTACATGCGCAACATCGACGGCACTGGCAAGCAACAACTAACCCACCACACCACCAATCCCGTGCGCTTTCTCACCGCTGCCAACGACGGAACGCTGTGTTATGGCTACGCCGGCGAGATATATACCTTGAAACAGGGCGCACAACCGCAGAAACTGAAAGTGAACATCGTAACCGACAAGATAGACACAGACCTTGACAGGCAAACGCTCTTCACGGGCGCAACGGAGATTGCACTTTCGCCCGACGGCAAAGAACTGGCCTTTGTTCTGCATGGCGACGTATATGTCACCTCTAACAACTATCGCACCACCAAACAAATAACCGACACGCCCGAACAAGAGCGCGAAATACAATTCGCTCCCGATGGGCGCAGCATCGTTTACGCATCAGAGCGTGGCGGACTATGGCAAATCTATCGCACAAAGCTGAAACTAGACAAGGAAAAAAGCTTTGCATACGCCACTCAACTTGAAGAAGAACAGCTGGTAAAGAGCGACCGAACCTCGCAACAACCTCGTTTCAGCCCCGACGGCAAGAGCATCGCATTCTTCGAAGACCGCTCTACCCTGCGCGTTCTCGACATTAAGAGCAAGGCCGTGCGCACGGTGATGGACGGAAAGTTTGTCTACTCCTATTCCGATGGCGACATTGGCTTCGCATGGAGCCCCGACAGTCGCTGGTTGCTTTCATCCTATATCGGCGTTGGCGGCTGGAACAGTCCCGACGTTGCCTTGGTAAAGGCCGATGGAAAGGGCGAAATTCACAACCTTACGCAAAGCGGATACAGCGACGTAGGCCCCCGATGGGTGCTCGGCGGCAAGGCAATGCTTTTCAGTAGCGACCGCGCCGGCTATCGCAGTCATGGTTCGTGGGGAGCCGAACGCGACGTTTACATCATGTTCTTCGACCTCGACGCTTACGAAAAGTTCAGACGAAACAAGGAAGAACGCGAACTAGCCAAGAACGAAGTGCAAGAAAAGGATGAAAACAAGAAAGAAAAAGAAGAAGACAAGCTGAAACTTGGCTCGGCTAAGAAAGATAAGAAAGACGATGTGAAGGCTTTGGAGTTCGATTTGGAGAACTGCCGCGACCGCGTTATTCGCCTTACCGACCACTCTTCGCACTTGGGCGACTATGTGCTGAGCAATGGCGGCGACACATTGTACTACCAATCGGCGTTCGAAAGCGGGTACGACCTTTGGAAACGCGAAATTAGCGAAAACAAAACGGCCCTCGTAATGAAGAACGTGGGCGGCGGCGAGTTCATCCCCGACAAAGACTTCCACAACTTGTACCTCTGCACCTACAACGCCATCAAGAAGATCGACTTGGGCAGCAACACAACCAAGAACATTGAGTTCGAGGCGCGTTTCAATTTCAAGCCCTACGCCGAAAGACAATACATGTTTAACCATGTATGGCAGCAAGTTAAGGATAAGTTCTACCTACCTACGCTGCACGGAGTAGACTGGGCCAACTATCGTAAGGTGTACGAAAAGTTCCTTCCCCACATCAACAACAACTTCGATTTCAGCGAAATGCTCAGCGAAATGTTGGGCGAACTGAACGCCTCGCACACTGGCGCACGCTTTTGGGGCACCGCTCCGAAACTGCAAACGGCAGAATTGGGCCTTTTCTTCGATACGGAATATCAGGGCGACGGCCTTCGCGTGCAAGAAGTAATCAAACGCGGACCATTTGCCGTGCGCAACACAAAGGTTACGCCGGGCTGCATCATCGAGAAGATAGACGGCGACAGCATCCTGCAAGGTAAAGACTATTACTCCTTGCTCGATGGCAAAGCAGGCAAACCCGTGCGCGTTTCGGTGTTCAACCCCAAGGGAAAGAGACGTTTCGACGTGGTTATACGTCCCATCTCGGCAGGCGAACAGCAAGAGTTGCTGTACAAACGCTGGGTAGACCGCAACCGCCAGCTTGTAGATAGCCTTTCGGGAGGCCGTTTGGCCTACGTACACGTTAAGGCAATGAACAGCTCAAGCTTCCGTCAAGTGTACCTCGAACTGCTTAGCGACACCAACCGCCGCAGAGATGCCGTTATCGTGGACGAACGTCACAACGGCGGAGGATGGCTACACGACGACCTTTGCACGCTGCTCAGCGGCAAGGAATACCAACAATTCGTGCCTAACGGGCGCTATGTGGGTAGCGACCCCTTCAACAAATGGACCAAACCCTCGTGCGTAATGGTGTGCGAAGACGATTACAGCAACGGACATGGTTTCCCCTGGGTATATAAAGAGTTGGGCATTGGCAAGCTGATAGGCACGCCCGTTGCAGGAACAATGACCGCCGTTTGGTGGGAAAGCCTGCTTGACCCCTCCATCGTATTCGGCATTCCGCAAGTGGGATGTCGCGACATGCGTGGCAATTATGGCGAAAACACCCAGCTAGACCCCGACATCGAAGTGTATAACACACCCGAAGACTATCTCAACGGATACGACCGACAACTGGTTAGGGCCGTTGAAGAGATGATGAAGGTGGTGAAGAAGTAAGTAAGAATCCATGCACTTGGTGGTCTGAGCTGGTCGGACTAGCCTGACTAGTCCGACCAGTCCAGACCACCTCTTAGAGCTTTAATCCCAATGAACAACCTTAGACGAGAGCTTGAACTATTACTTTTATTAACCGAAAACCGCGATTACACCGTACAATTGCTGGCCGACCGCCTTGACATAACCCGCCGCCAGCTATACTACGACCTCGAAAATCTGCGCGCATGTGGCTTTAAACTCATCAAAACAAGCACCCGCTATCGGCTCGACCGCCATTCGCCGTTCTTCAAACGACTGCACGAGAACATCGCCCTTACCGAAGAAGAGGCCATGTTTGTTTATCGTCTGCTCGACAGACTGCCGCACACCGACTACCTTTCGAAGAACATACAATCGAAACTTGAACGTTTCTTCAATCTCGATTTGCTTACTGATGTGGGCCAACGCCGACAGGCAGAGCGTAACGCTGCCGTGCTACGCGAGGCCATTGCGCTACGCCGGGTGGTGATACTCAAAAACTATTCGTCGCCCCATAGTCGCACCGTTAGCGACAGAATGGTTGAACCTTTCCTCTTTCTCAATGCCGAAATGGACATCCGCTGTTTCGAGATAAACAGTCACACCAACAAGACTTTCAAAACTTCGCGTGCCGAATCGGTAGAGATGACCGACGTGGAATGGCTCAACGAGAAAAAACACAAATCCATTTTTACCGATATCTTCATGTTCAGCGGTGAGGAAAGGCTACCCATAGAGTTGAAGTTGGGGCGGCTATCGCACAGCATTCTACTAGAAGAATACCCCGCAGCAGCGGCTTACATCACCCCGGCAGACGACTCCGAGCATTGGATTTTCTCTTCAGACGTTGCCAGTTACCTCGGCATCGGCCGTTTCGTACTGGGTCTTTATCACGACATCGAAGTACTAGGCAGCCCCAATTTTGCAGACTACATACATAATAAGGTGAAAGCAATGGTTGAGAAAGTGGGCTAGCCAGTCGCGTTAACACATTTGCATGCACGTTAACCACTTAAAGCCATCTAACAAGTAAACAAACATGTTTACCAGTAAGCACAAGCGTAAGGGCGATAAAAAACAGCTGTTCAAAGCCTTAAAGCAGAAGGCCAAGGAAACCAAAAGTTTATTGGTTTATCAACTTACATACACAAAATCCGCCATTTCACCGTCAGTAAAGTTGAAATCATCAAAAAGTTATCTTGGCTTTTAATGTTTCTATAAATTAAGAGGTGTTTGTTCTCTCTGTGATACCAACACAAGATAAACACCCTTCTCACACTCGAATAGCCGTTATCCAGTCGTGTCACTTGTGATACCAACACAAGATGCTCCCCCTTTCTCACACACGAAGTACAAGATAAATCAACCTACCAACTTATCAACCTACCAACTTATCAACTCAAAAACACATCAACTCATCAATTATAGCCAAACAGAATTGCTTTTGGAAAATTGTTGCCAACAGCTAGCAAGATGCGCATAGCATGGCATCAGGATACCCTTACGCAGGGGCAAAGGAACACTTTGGTTTGCTTACGATGTATCTATGGCTTTCCAAATCCAATTCTGTTTGACTATAAAAACACAAAACATCTCCAACCCACCAACTTAAAAACACGCCAACCTAAAAACTTAAATTTTTATCTTTTGTTTTACAATATCGCTCCAATTTTCGCTCCGTTCTAGCGAAAATATAAGCTAGAAAGTAGGCAAAACACCCCTTTTCCTAGCCTTTCACTTCTCCCAATATGTTCAATTTTAAGAAAAAGGCCTGCATTTTGTACCATTTAGCCTTTCTAGATTGGTTGCCAACTCATTATTTTTCGCACCCAAATACGCGCATTTAACCCCTAAAATCCCACTTTTTAACCACTATTTTGCCCTTTTCGGTCATGTATTTAACGGCTCTTAAAGGTTTTGTTTATACCATTGCTGTGGGATATTTATGCTTTTTGCATTGCGTTTAGCACCATTTTGTCCTGCATTTTGCAGCAAAACACCCTGCATTTTGCACCATTTTACCTTGCGTTTAGCACCAAAACGCACTGCATTTAGCACCAAAACGCACTGCGTTTAGCAGCATATTGCACTACGTTTAGCAGCAAATAGCCCCAAAACGGGTGCGAATGATGGTTTCTTTAAATAAAAATTCATTTCATCACATTCACAGGCTAACCCCTCTTAGCACCAAAACCAACTTTCGCGAGAATCGATTTTTTGCGGCAAGATGAGCGATTGGTGGACAAAAAGGGCACCCACAATGTTAAATTTGTTGCCTAAAACTAGACAAAACAATTATGCCGTAAACACGCGCGAATGAGCAACGGCACCGAAAATATGCTTAAAAGCTTATGAACTAAGACACTCATAAGTCCATAAATTAACCTGCTTAAAAACTCACCAACTCATAAACCCACGAACTTAAACCTTCTCATCCTCCAACATTTCCTTAACGCCTTTGAAAGTTTTACGATGAAATGGCGAAATTCCATGCTCTTCAATAGCAGCGCGGTGCGCCTTTGTTGGGTAGCCCTTGTTCACGTCCCACTGGTATGCGGGGTATTCCAAGGCAAGGCTGTTCATATAATCGTCGCGGTAAGTCTTGGCCAAAATGCTGGCAGCAGCTATCGACAAGAACTTGGCATCGCCCTTAACAATTGTTTCGTGGGGCAGAGTGCCGTAGGGTTTAAAGCGGTTTCCGTCTACGATAACGGCCTGCGGACGAAGTTTCAAGCCATCTAGTGCGCGGTGCATGGCAAGTATGCTCGCATTAAGAATGTTTATTTTGTCGATTTCATCGGCCGTAACCTCCCCTACAGCCCACGCCAAAGCATCGGTTTCTATCTGCGTACGCAAGCCATAACGCTGTTTCTCCGTCAGCTTTTTCGAGTCATTTAGCAAAGCGTTCTCGTAATCAACAGGTAATATTACGGCTGCCGCAAACACGCTGCCAGCCAAACATCCACGGCCTGCCTCGTCGCAACCGGCCTCGATTAAATCGGTGAAAAAATGAGATTTGAGCATAAAGTTTATATTTTATGGGGCGAAAAGGGGAAAAGGTGAAAGGGTGAAAAGGTGAAAGGGTGAAAAAATGGCTGCGCACCTTAAAGGTGAAAAGGTGAAAGGGTGAAAGGGTGAAAAGATGGCTGCACGCCTTAAAGGTGAAAAGGTGAAAGGGTGAAAGGGTGAAAAGATGGCTGCGCCTTCTAGCTTGTTAGCAAAGGAAGAAAACTGGCAGTGCTTATTAACTATCTTATTTTTCTAGGCCGCCTAGCTGTTCTAGATTAATTAGTTGTTCTAGGGCATCTAGGTCCCCTAGTTATTCTAGGGTTTCTAGTTATTCTAGGGCTTGCTAGTTGTTCTAGGCTTGCTAGTTATTCTAGGCTTGCTAGTTGTTCTAGGGCTTGCTAGTTGTTCTAGGGCTTGCTAGTTGTTCTAGGCTTGCTAGTTGATCTAGGCTTGCTAGTTATTCTAGGGCATCTAGGTTCCCAGTTGTTCTAGCATTCCTAGGGTTCCTAGTTATTCTAGGATTCCTAGGCTTTCTAGGCAAAGCATCAAGCTTAATCCTTTATTGCCCACTTTTTACTTTCTCCTTACTTCTTATTACTTTCTCCTTACCACTTACTACTTTCTACCTACTACTTAATCCTTTCTCCTTCCTACTTACTACTTACTACTTCCTCCTTCCTCCTTTTGTTAATTATTAACCAAATTCATTTGTTTGTGAAATATCACTTCCATATTTTGCTGCAATTTTGCACCTACAAAGATAAGCAATTAATAACATTCAACATAGAGAACAATGAAAAAGGAGATGACATTATCAGTTAATTCTGCAAGCGAGATGCGTATAAACAACCTCTTTGCTAGTGTAAAGAAAGGCATTATGTTTCCCATAGTATGGCTAAGCCAATACTATTCGGCCGTATTGAACAAGGAGATAAGTGTCAAAACCACACTTCAACTGCTCAATGCACAAGTGGCATTTGCCCTCGCCGTATTCCCTGCCAACGCCCCTTTTATCCTTCGGGTGGTATGCACAGCATGGTTCGCCACAGCCATTAGCGGATGCAAACGAAGTTTAAAGAGCAGCAAGCGCAGGTAAAAACGCGCGCCCAAAACAACAAAAAAGCAAGAAACAGCGGTTTCATCGATAGGCAAGGCCTATCAAACACGTGTTTGCGTTGCATCCCATTTGTTGGTGCAACGCAAACAAATACATTTCATTTAGAATAACAACACACACCCATTATCAAGCATTTTCAGGCTAAACAAATGCTATTTAGCCACAAATTCCCAACAAACAAGGCAACCAAAACACTTGTTCAGCCCTAGAACATTGCCGCCACTCTACGCACACCAGCTACAAGGGCATCAACCTCCTCGCGCGTGTTGTACAAGCCAAACGAGGCGCGAACGGTACCCGAAATGCCCAAACGAGCCATTAGCGGTTGGGCGCAGTGGTGACCCGTGCGAACGGCAATGCCCAAACGATCGAGCAACGTGCCGAGGTCTAGATGGTGGATGTCGCCAACAAGAAAGCTAATGACGGCATCTTTATCGGTAGAATGGCCAAAAATGCGCATGCCGTCGATGGTTTCTAGCTGCTGAGTGGCATAGTGGGTGAGGTCTTGTTCGTGCCGTTGAATGTTGTCCATGCCCAAAGTCGAAAGGTAATCGAGGGCAGTTGCTAGTCCGTGAGTGGCCACATAGTCGGGCGTGCCAGCCTCGAACTTAAACGGCAGTTCGGCAAAGGTGGTCTTTTCAAAACTCACTGTTGCAATCATCTCGCCTCCTCCTTGGTATGGCGGTAGCTTTTCGAGCCATTCTTCCTTACCATACACAACGCCAACACCCGTTGGGCCATAAGCCTTATGCCCCGAAAAGGTGAAAAAGTCGCAATCCAAGTCTTGCACATCCACCTTAAAATGCGGCACACTCTGCGCCCCGTCCACCAAAACAGGCACGCCATGAAGGTGCGCACGGCGAACAATCTCCTTAATGGGGTTCACCGTTCCCAAAACATTGCTTACCTGCATCACGCTTACCAAGCGGGTACGCGACGTAAACAATTTATCCATTTCATCGAGAATAAGCTCACCTCGATCGTCAATGGGTATCACCCTGATGGCAATACCGCTACGAGCAGCCTGCAATTGCCACGGCACAATGTTGCTATGGTGTTCCATGGCGGTGATAATCACCTCGTCGCCAGGTTGCATAAATCCCTCGCAAAACGAAGAGGAGATAAGGTTGATGCCCTCGGTTGTTCCGCGAGTAAATATTATTTCGTTGTCGCTACGGGCATTAATGAACTTACGAACGGTGGTTCGGGCAGCCTCGTGGAGGTCGGTTGCCTGCTGCGAAAGATAGTGAACACCACGATGCACGTTGGCATTGGCGTTGAGATACTCGTGCTGCATGGCATCGAGCACGCAAAGGGGCTTTTGCGTTGTCGCCCCATTGTCGAGGTAAACCAAAGGTTTGCCGTACACTTCGCGCGATAAAATGGGGAAATCTGAACGAATGGAGGTGATGTTGTACATATATCTTTTGAGGAGTTAGGGAGTTAAGGAGTTAAGGAGTTAAGCCAAATGCTTTGTTGCAGAGTGGAAAACAGCCCTGACAACTCGTTAACTTGTCAACTTGCTAACTTGTCAACTAGTTAATTTATCAACCCGTTAACTCGTCAACTAAAAACCTTCGTCAACCCTTAACTAACAACACATATCACGCCCCTCTCCCCTTGGAGAGGGGAAGGGGGTGAGGCTTTTTTACTACACTTTTCTACAACCCTCGCATCGGTCGAACTCGCCGCGGAAACGCTTTTCTACCAAATGATGCAAGCGTTCGCGTAGCGGTTCGAGGTCCATTTGGTCGATTACTTCGTTGATAAAAGCAAATTCGAGCAACAACTTCGCCTCCTTTTCGCTTATGCCACGCTGGCGCATGTAGAACAGGGCTGCATCGTTAAGCTGACCAACGGTAGAGCCATGCGAGCATTTCACATCGTCGGCGTAGATTTCGAGCATGGGCTGGGTGTACATGTGCGCCTTTTTCGTGGCACAGATGTTTTGGTTGCGCATCTCGGAATCGGTGTGTTGGGCATCTTGTCGCACCAACACCAAGCCTGCGAAGGCGCCAATGGCCTCATCGTCCAACACATATTTATATAGTTCGTGACTTTGACAGTTAGGCACGGCATGGTCTATCACGGTGTTGTTGTCCACATGCTGTTTCTTATCGGCAATAACACAGCCCGACAAATTGCATTCGGCACCCTCGCCACGGAACGTTAACGAAACATTGTTGCGCGTAACGCCATTGTGCAGCGTTATCACATTATGGTTCACGCGGCTGCTAGACTGCTGCTCGATGTAAACACTGCTCACGCGTACATTCTTCTCGTGGGTTTCTTCCATGCAGTAAAGGTCTAGTCGGGCGTTATCGCCAACAAAGGCCTCGATAACCTGCGTGGCCAAGAAACGTTGGTCGTCGAAGGTGTGGTCGCAGAATAAGAACTTGGCCTCGGCTTGCGGTTCAACGATGATAAGCACGCGGCGATTAACCATCAGGCCTACTTGTGCATGCAGGATATTGATAACCTGTATGGTTTGTTCGACCTTTACACCACGCGGAACATACACCAAAAGCCCGTCTTGTGCCAACATCGTGTTGAGTGCCGTTACGGCATCGCCAGACGTTGCGGCCAACTTACCATAGTATTTGGCGATGAAATCGGGATTTTTCTCTGCGTATTGGCACAGCGAAGTGATGACAACGCCATCGGGAAGTTGCTTGTGGGGCGCGGTGGGCTGCAAGAAAGCATCGTTAACCACAAAGTGATTGGCCGTGCTAAGGTGCGGCACATCGCAACTGAACACCTCGTAAGGATTGATGGGCATGGGCAAGCGTTGTAGGTTTAGCCCGAAGTCGGGTTCGAAAAGCTTGCTTATGTCGGTGTATTTGTACTCCTCGGTTTTGCGCGTAGGAAATCCCAAACGCTTGAAATCTTCGAAAGCAGCCTCGCGCGGAGCGTTCATTACCGCGGTGGAATGGGCGGAAATAAGGTTGCGGTTGGCCTCGAAGAGGTCTATATATTGTTTCTCACTATTCATGTATGCTAGCCTTTACTTCTCTCCTACTTCTTCTTTAATCCAGTCGTAGCCGCGTGCCTCAATCTCTTTGGCAAGTTCTGGCCCAGCCGTCTTAACGATTTTGCCCTTGTAAAGCACGTGTATCACGTCGGGACGGATGATGTCTAGCAAGCGGTCGTAGTGGGTAATGACGATGGTACTGGTGCTGGGCGACTTCAATTTGTTAACGCCTTCGGCCACGATGCGCAGGGCATCAACGTCCAAACCAGAGTCCGTTTCGTCGAGAATAGAGAGTTTTGGTTCGAGCATAGCCATCTGAAAAATTTCGTTACGCTTTTTTTCGCCACCGCTAAATCCTTCGTTTACCGAGCGTTGAGACAGCTTTGCATCTAGTTCTACTATCTGTCGCTTTTCCTTCATCAGCTTAATGAAGTCGGCGGCCGACATGGGTTCGAGGCCTTGATACTTACGTTTCTCGTTGATGGCGGTACGCATGAAGTTGGTCATTGATACGCCAGGAATTTCAACGGGGTACTGAAACGACAGGAAGATGCCTTCGTTGGCCCTGTCTTCGGGTTTCATTTCGAGCAAGTCTTTTCCGTTAAAAACGGCCGTTCCATCGGTAACTTCAAACATGGGGTTACCTACCAGCACAGCCGAAAGCGTGCTTTTTCCCGAGCCGTTGGGTCCCATGATGGCGTGTGTTTCGCCATCTTTAACCGTGAGGTTGATACCTTTTAATATCTCTTTATCGCCAATCTTGGCGTGTAAGTTTCTTACTTCTAACATATATATCTATTGTTTTATTATTTTCTATTAGTATTGGGGCCAAACAGAATGTTATACAGCAAATCGTCTAACAAGCCATCTACCACTTTCTGCCCATCTTTCTCGGTGAAATGGAACGGAAATGTTACTTTCAGTCCTATATTAAAGCCGTGCCTAATTGGGCGCAAACGTATCTCAAAGGGTTCAGCCAGGTGGTTGTACTTGGCCTGAATGACGGATGCCTTACTAAATCCCACCCTACAACTATATTCCAACTGAATGGCTATACAACTGAAAAGATAGAGGTCGACACCTGCTATGGGCGCAAGACTGAAACGCGGAATATGCGCCATTCCATCGTAACGCACCCTACCATAGCGGTCATTGTTCAGCTCCCTACTGAACACCCTACTACCACCATTAAAGTTATACAGCGCATCAAGGCCTATATATGGTTGTACAAACCATGACTTACGACCAGGATAACATCGCCCGCCAAGCGAAAAAGTCGCCATATCATCGCCCAAATTGGTGTCGAGGAAGTTCCATTCCTCATGTTCGTAGCCCGCCTTTAACGAGAGCGGCGTGTAAGGCAGATAGTATTCCACACGCAGCTTGGATATCATACCATAGCCCGAACCAACCTTCTCGGGAATGAGATATTGCCCTTTGGAAATGGTTTTAACGTGTGGAGAGCTGGCTCCGCCTATTTGCCCGTCGATGGCGAAAGTGCGAACGGGTTCGTCTTGTGCCTTAACGGCTAAGGGCACAAGGAGTAATGCGATGGCTAGGAGGACTTTCACGTCTGACAAAGATTTACCAAATGTTCTGTTTCTAGCCTATCCTACTGTGCCTTCGAGCGACACACTGAGTAGCTTTTGCGCCTCAACGGCAAACTCCATAGGCAACTTGTTGAGCACTTCCTTGGCGTATCCGTTCACGATTAGCCCCACGGCCTGCTCGGTTGGAATGCCTCGCTGGTTGCAATAAAACAGTTGGGCCTCGCTTATCTTGCTGGTTGTGGCCTCGTGTTCGATAATGGCCGTGTCGTTATGTATGTCCATATAGGGGAAGGTATGCGCGCCGCACTTGTCGCCCAGCAACAAACTGTCGCACGAACTGTAATTGCGAGCGTTGTCGGCATTGGCCGTTGCGCGTACCAATCCGCGGTAAGAGTTCTGACTGCGGCCTGCACTGATGCCCTTAGAGATGATGGTGCTCTTGGTGTTTTTGCCCATGTGTATCATCTTGGTGCCCGTGTCGGCTTGCTGATAGTTGTTGGTTACGGCCACAGAATAGAACTCGGCCTGCGAATTGTCGCCGCGCAAGATGCACGAAGGGTACTTCCAAGTGATGGCCGAACCCGTTTCTACCTGCGTCCACGATAGTTTGGAGTTCACTCCGCGCAGGTCGCCGCGCTTGGTAACGAGGTTAAACACGCCGCCTTTTCCATGTTCGTCGCCTGGATACCAGTTCTGAACGGTGGAGTATTTCACCTCGGCATTGTCCTTAACGATAATCTCTACGATGGCAGCATGCAACTGATTTTCATCGCGCATGGGGGCTGTACAGCCTTCAAGATAGCTTACATAGGTGTCGTCTTCGGCCACAATGAGGGTGCGTTCGAACTGTCCCGTGTTGCGAGCGTTAATTCGGAAGTACGAACTTAGCTCCATTGGGCAGCGCACGCCCTTGGGAATGTACACGAAAGAGCCATCGGAGAACACGGCACTGTTGAGCGCAGCGAAGAAGTTATCGCTGTAAGGAACCACCGAACCGAGGTATTGCTGCACCAAGTCGGGATGTTCTTGTACGGCCTCGCCGATAGAACAGAATATCACGCCCTTCTCTGCCAGTTTCTCTTTAAAGGTTGTTTTCACCGAAACAGAGTCCATAATGGCGTCTACGGCCACGCCTCCAAGCACCAATCGCTCTTCAAGCGGGATGCCCAGCTTATCGAAAGTCTTCTCCAATTCGGGGTCTAGCTCCTTGTTGGCGGGCTTTTTGGCCATCGGGTCGGCATAATACGAAATGCCCTGATAGTCTATTTCGGGCAAGTTAACATGCGCCCAGTTGGGCTGTTTCAACGTTTTCCAATGATTAAAGGCCTTCAACCGAAACGCCAGCAACCATTCGGGCTCGTTCTTTTTGCTCGAAATAAGTCGCACAACGTCTTCGTTAAGGCCCTTCTCTATAATATCTGTTTCCACGTCTGTGGTGAAACCGAACTCGTATTTCTGTTCGGCCACACTTCGCACATACGCGTTTTTTTCGTTCTTTACTTCTTCCATATATACAAATTTGTATTAGCGATGAATAGGGGCAGCCCCAATGGAGCGCCCCTATCGTTTAGTTCAGCAAACACCGTACCGCAAAACAAGGCGGTAACAAATGTTACTGTTAGTTATTTGAGTTTATGAGTTTTTAAGCTTCTGAGTTATTGAGTTATTGCGTTCATGAGTTGATTAGTCGACGCTAAGCTTTACCTAGCCATAAGCTTATCTGCAACTCAAAAACTCATAAACTTAAAAACTCAAAACTAATTAACTCAAAACCTCACCCCTACAACTTCTGTTCCACTTCGATAACGGTGAACGTTTCGATGATGTCGCCCACCTGAATGTCGTTGAAGTTGACGATACTTATACCGCATTCGAAACCCGTAGGCACCTCTTTCACGTCGTCTTTATAGCGTTTCAAGGCGTTGATGTCGCCCGTATGTACCACGATGCCGTCGCGAACAAGTCGGGCTTTGTCTACGCGGTGCACCTTTCCTTCGGTAACAATTGCTCCTGCAACGGTGCCCACCTTCGATATTTTGTAAACCTCGCGCACTTCTACTTGACCCGTTACCACTTCTTTCTTCACCTTATCGAGCATGCCCTCCATAGCCGAGTGCACGTCGTCGATGGCATCGTAGATAACCGAATAGGTGTTTATCTCCACCCCTTCTTGGTCGGCCAACTTGCGTGCGGCAGACGAAGGACGTACTTGGAAGCCCACGATAAGCGCATCGGAGGCATCGGCCAGCGTAACGTCGTTCTCTGAAATCTGACCCACAGCCTTGTGAATAACGTTCACCTTGATCTTCTCGGTAGAGAGTTTGATGAACGAATCGCTAAGTGCCTCGATTGAACCATCGGTATCGCCTTTGACGATAATGTTCAGTTCTTTGAACGATCCCAATGCAATGCGGTGCGAGATGTCGCTCAACGTCAGACGTTTTTGCGTACGCAAGCCCTGTTCGCGTTGCAGTTGCAAACGCTTGTTGGCTATGTCGCGCGCCTCTTGTTCGGTTTCCAGCACGTGGAAAGCATCGCCGGCAGTCGGCGCACCGTTCAAACCCAGTATGATGGCGGGCTCTGCGGGACCAGCACTTTCAATGCGTTGGTTACGCACGTTGAACATGGCCTTAATACGTCCCCAGCTTGTTCCGGCAATCACGTTATCGCCAACATGTAGCGTTCCGTTGCTCACCAGCAGCGTAGAAACATATCCGCGACCCTTGTCAAGGGAACTTTCGATGATGCTACCCGTACCCTTACGGTTGGGATTGGCTTTAAGGTCGAGCATCTCGGCCTCCAAAAGCACCTTCTCCAACAGCTCTTTAACGCCAATACCTTTCTTTGCACTAATCTCTTGGCATTGGTATTTGCCGCCCCACTCTTCCACAAGCAGGTTCATTTGCGACAGGTCTTCGCGTATCTTGTCGGGGTTTGCGCCCGGTTTGTCTATTTTGTTGATGGCAAACACCATCGGTACGTTGGCCGCTTGGGCATGCGCGATGGCCTCTTTGGTGGTAGGCATCACGCTGTCGTCGGCCGCAATGATGATAATGGCGATGTCGGTTACTTGTGCGCCACGGGCACGCATGGCCGTAAAGGCCTCATGACCGGGCGTATCCAAGAACGTAATGTTGCGTCCATCGTCTAGTTTCACGTTGTAAGCACCGATATGTTGGGTAATGCCGCCGGCCTCGCCTGCAATAACGTTGGTGTTGCGAATGTAGTCGAGCAGCGATGTCTTACCGTGGTCTACGTGTCCCATCACAGTAACGATGGGCGAACGCGAAACGAGGTCGGCCTCATCATCGGCCTCTTCGGTAACGGCCTCAGAAACTTCCGCACTTACGTACTCGGTCTTAAATCCGAACTCTTCGGCAACGAGGTTAATGGTTTCGGCATCTAGACGTTGGTTGATAGAAACCATGATGCCCACGCTCATTAGCGTTCCGATAACCTGATTAACCGATACGTTCATCATCGAGGCCAGCTCGCTAACGGTAACAAACTCCGTTAACTTCAACGTCTTGCTCTCCTTGCGTTCCTCTGCACGTTCTTCGTTCAGACGCTCTTGTGCGGCCTCGCGTTTCTCCTTACGATACTTTGCACCCTTCTTGTTTTGGCCACGACTGGTAAGACGTGCCAAGGTTTCTTTTACCTGGCGTGCCACGTCTTCCTCGTTCACCTCTAAGGGTTTCTGGTTTCGGTTGGATTTCTTGTTTTTCTTATTGGCGTTTCGTCCGCCAGCGGCATTGTTATTGTTGCCGCCGCCGTTGTTTCCGCCCTTATTCTTATTGGCGTTGGGTTGGTTAGCAGCCGCATTAATATCTACCCTTTCAGTGTTTATGCGGTTGCGTTTGCGACGTTCGCCGCCCTGTTGCCCTTTATTCTCGCGTTCTTTGCGTTTCTCTTCCTTCGATTTCTTCTTGGGTCGCGTGTTTTGGTTGATGGTAGAAAGGTCTATCTTTCCCATCACCTTGATGCCGGGCGCATTGTTTTGCTCGCTCTTCAACGTAAAGATAGCAGGCTTGCCGCTCTCCGTTTCGGCCGTTTCGACCTTTTCGGCAGGCGTTTCCACCTTTTCATTATCGGCTTTGGGAGCCTTAACGGCATGTCCTTGTTTCTTTTCGCCCATTTCTTTTGCCGATGCAGCAGGTTGTGCAACGTTGGTTTTGGCATCCTTAGCAGGCTGTTCCTTTTGTTCGGTCTTGGTTTCTGCCTTCTCCACGTGGGTTGTTTGCGGTGTTTCGGCCTTCCCAACGGGCTTTTGTTCAACCGTTTCAACCTTCTGTTTGGGCGTTTCCACCTTTTCAACCTTCTCTTGTTTTTCAGCAGAAACGCTCTCTGCCTTGTTCGAAACCTCGCCCACGGCAGCAGGCTTAGTCTCTTCTTTATCCTCTTGAACGGCTTTAACATCAGATTTCTTCGCCGAACCTTTGCCGTTGAGGTCAGAAAGGTCTATCTTACCCAAGGGCTTATATTGTTGTTTTCCAGCGTTCAGCACCGTTTCTGCACGATGGTCCTTATCTTCGGCCGCACGTTTTTTCTCCTTCGTTTTCTTTGGGAAAAGTTTGTCGGCTTGGTTGCGCACCTCCTTGTCCTTATGAAACGCTTTCACAAGGGCCTGATATTGCGCATCGTTCAGTTTGAACGTGGGTTCGGCTTTCACCTCTCCCAGCTCGCTTTTCTTTTCTAAGAACTCCACTGCCGTTTGGAGTCCGATGTTCAATTCACTTATTGCTTTGCCTAATCTGATGCTCATTCTGTTGTTTTGTTATTGTTTTTTGGTTCTGGCCTCGTTTTTATCTACCCATACGGGGTTTTATCCTTGTTCGAACTCTGCCCTCAGCACGCGTAGCAGGTTGTCTACGGTTTCTTCTTCCAAGTCGGCCTTCTCTACTAGCATCTCACGGGGTGCGTTAAGCACGGCCTTAGCCGTATCAAGACCGATGCTCTTAATGGCATCGATAACCCATTGGTCTACCTCGTCTGAGAACTCATCCAAGTAGATGTCCTCGTCGGCCTCGCCTTCTGCCACTTCGCGGAACACGTCGATGGTGTATTCGGTAAGCATGGATGCCAGCTTAATGTTCAGTCCGCCACGACCAATGGCCAACGACACTTCTTCGGGGCGCAAGAACACTTCGGCCTTGCGGGTCTCTTCGTCGATGTTGATGCTGCTCACTTGTGCAGGACTAAGTGCGCGTTGGATGAAGAGTTTGGTGTTGGCCGTGTAGTTTATCACGTCGATATTCTCGTTGCAAAGTTCGCGAACGATGCCGTGCACACGACTTCCCCTAACGCCCACGCAGGCACCAACGGGGTCGATACGCTCGTCGTAGCTTTCTACGGCAATCTTAGCGCGTTCTCCCGGCATGCGGGCGATGCGCTTAATCGAAATCAACCCGTCGTTAATCTCAGGCACTTCGGCCTCCAACAGCCTTTCAAGGAACATGGGACTGGTGCGGCTGAGTATAATTTTGGGGTTGTTGTTCTCGTTGTCTACGCGCAAGATAACGGCCCTAATGGTTTCGCCCTTGCGGTATTGGTCGGCAGGAATTTGCTCCGACTTGGGTAGAATCAGCTCGTTGTTCTCGTCGTCTACGATGAGCACCTCGCGTTTCCACACTTGGTACACCTCGCCCGCGATAACCTGTCCCACACGGTCCTTATACTTATTGTATAACGAGTCGTGCTCAAGTTCCAATATTTTCGATGCCAACGTTTGGCGTAGCGTTAAGATGGCGCGACGTCCAAACTTGGCGAAGTCTACTCGTTCGGTAACTTCTTCGCCCACTTCGTAGTCGTGTTCAATCTTTTGCGCCTCGGCCAACGCAATTTGTTTGTTCTCGTCTTCCACTTCTCCATCGGCCACCACCATTCGGTTGCGGTAAATTTCAAAGTCGCCCTTATCCGGGTTTACGATAACATCAAAGTTCTCGTCGCTACCGAAGATACGGGCAAGTACGTTGCGAAAGCTTTCTTCCAGAACGCTCACCAAGGTCATTCGGTCGATATTCTTGGTGTCTTTAAACTCCTTGAACGTGTCGACCATGCTCAAGATATTCTCATCTTTTTTTCTTGCTACCATAGGGTTTATTATCGTTTGATGTGGCCTTGCCCCAACATTGCAAGCCGATTGCACGTGCGAATGGTGTTTCCACGTATCGGCGGCATGGGGGCGAGCCAATTAATTTCTCCTTTTAATTATTAGTTTATGAGTTGACAAGCTTGTTAGTTGACGAGTTAACAAGTTGACAAGTTAACCAGAGGGTAAGTTGATAAGTGTATGAGTTTACAAGTTCAGGGTTAATTTGTTAAAGCATTAACAGCAATGCCACAAAACATTTGGCTTAACACCTTTAAGGCAACAGGCCATTGTAGCTCTGCAACAAAACATTTGGCTTAACTCCTTTGCTCAATAGGTCGTTGACAAGTTAACAAGGCTGTTGCCACTCTGCCCCAAAGCATTTGGCTTAACTCCTTAACTCCATAACTCCTTAACTCCTACTTACTACTTTACCTCCTTACTACTTACTACTCAAAAACATTAAAACCGAATCAGATATTTGGTGTACTTCACACCATCCATCTTAAAATTGTGGTCCACGTCTTGCAGCACAGGGCGTTTCTTCCCTTCCACTTTCACCTTCTCTTTCACCGCAACCACGAAGTCGTTTCCGTCCACGCTTTTGAGTATTCCCTTGTATTTCTTGCCGTCTTTATCCAACACCTCAACCTCTTTACCAATGAAGTTCACGTATTGTTGTGGCACTTTAAAGGGTTGTCCCAGTCCGGCCGAACCCACTTCCAGTTCATAATCCTCTTCATCTCGGTTCAAGTGCTCCTCGATAAAGCGGCTCAGCTCCACGCAGTCTTCAATCCAAACGCCGTCGGCATGGTCTATTTCCACCACGATACGGCTGTCTGGACTAGTCTCAACGTCGACAAGAAAGTACTCTTTGTCGGCTAACCATTGTTCAACAAGTTCTTTTACAACGTTTTTGTCAATCATATTTTGTTGTTACTGATAATGAAAATGAGGAACTCTCGTCGGAGCCCCTCATTCCACTGAATGCTGCAAAGTTACGAAAAAATAGCGAAACGCACAAAATATTTTTACGTTTTCAGTGTTTTTATCCACGATTTTTGTATATGGAAGTCGTTTCGGCGCATTTTGATAGGTAGGAAGTTACATAAAATCAGTTATGGCGGGTTCTAAAAATTACCTTTACTGTATTTTTAGCTTTTAGCTGAGCAGGTTTTGCT